>WSSedL1CaDRAFT_10000728_pt1 | contig 22012 bp, 24 predicted proteins | sample WetSurSL1Cattail_FD_9464 | JGI IMG/M metagenome (IMG submission 9464)
CGTCGTCCGCCGATTCGGCGGACGATCCGTTGGGTTCGGGTTTCATGGCGATCGAGTTGCTAAACGCATCCCGTTGATGGCGACGCAATTCTTATCCCTGCCGGCGCGTCGCAAAGCCGGCAACCTCAAAGGGCGGCGGAACATAATCCCACCCAACGCAAACGCAAGCGATAGTGCCCGAAAAAACAATAAGTGACTGGTATAAAACGACTTTTATTTATATCGTGATCTGCGTTCCCAACTCGACCACCCGTCCCGGCGGCAGACGATAGTAGCGTGCCGGCGACAACGCGTTGGCGGCCAGCACCATGTAGAGCCGGGTGCGCCAGCGCCCCAACAGGGGATGCTCGGACGGCACCAGGGTCTCGCGGCCGATGAAAAAGGTGGTGGTTTCGGGATCGATGGCGAGACCATAGGCTCGCGCCTGCGCCAGCGCGCCGGCGATGTCGGGGGTTTCGAAGAAGCCGTAATGAATGCGAAGGCCGAAGAACCCCTTGCCCAGCTTGTCGACGTCCAGGCGCTTGGCCGGCGGCACAAACGGCGAATCTTCGACCTGGACGTTGGCGAGGATCACCCGTTCGTGCAGCACCTTGTTGTGCTTGAGATTGTGCAACAGCGCGCCGGGCACCGCATCGGTGCGGGAGCTGAGGAAAACCGCGGTGCCGGCCACCCGAACCGGCGTCTTGTCGGCACGCTCGAGGAACAGACTAAGCGGCATTGCCGAATCGCGGATGCGTTCGAGATGCGCTCGCCGCCCCAAACGCCAAGTCTCCATCACCAGATAGACGAACAGCGCGATAAACAACGGCAGCCAGCCGCCCTCGGCGATCTTCAACGCGTTCGACGACAAAAACGACAGATCGATCGCCGCCAACAGCGCGAACAACGGCAGAACGAACTTGAGCTTCCATTTCCAAATGCGGGCGGCAACGAGGCCGACCAAGGTGGTGGAAAGCGCCATGTCGCAGGTGACGGCGATGCCGTAGGCCGCCGCCAGTGCGTTCGAACTCTTGAAAATCAAAACGATCAGCACCACGCCGGCGCAAAGATAGCCGTTCATCCGGGGCACGTAGATCTGGCCGTAATCGGTGGCCGAGGTATGCCGGATCTCCATCCGCGGCAGCATGCCGAGCTGCACCGCCTGCTGGGTGAGCGAAAACACGCCGGAGATCACCGCCTGCGAGGCGATCACGGTGGCGATGGTGGCCAATAGAACCAGCGGATAATGCGCCCAGTGCGGCGCCAAGGCATAAAACACGCTGGAGGCGCCCGAAGGATCGCGCAAAACCGCCGCGCCTTGGCCGAAATAGGTGAGCAGCAGCGCCGGGAACACGATGCCGAGCCAAGCGCGGCGAATGGGGCCTTTGCCGAAATGGCCCATGTCGGCATACAGCGTTTCGCAACCGGTGACCGCCAGCACGATCGAACCGAGGGCGACGAAAGCGGTCCACGGTTCTTCGATAAACAGCAGCAACGCATAATGCGGGCTGAGCGCCGCCAGGATCTGCGGGGTGCGGACGATCGAATACAGCCCCATCGCGCCCAGCACGATAAACCACGCCAGCATGATCGGGCCGAACAGTCTGCCGACGCGCGCAGTCCCGCGCGATTGGATGGCGAACAGGCCGAATAGCACCGCCAGCGCCAACGGCAGCACCAGGGGCTGGAAGGTCTTGCTTTCGACCGCGATGCCTTCCACCGCGCTCAACACCGAGATCGCCGGGGTCAGCATGCCGTCGCCGAAGAACAGGGCCAAGCCGAGAATCGAGGCGATGCCGATGGCGTATTTTACCCGCTTGTCGAGACCTTTTGCCCGATGGGCCAGAGATGCCAGCGCGATAATGCCGCCTTCGCCGTCGTTGTCGGCGCGCATGATCAAAACGACGTATTTCAACGTCACGACAACAATCAATGCCCAGACGATCAGCGACACCACACCGAAGATCGCATCTTGCATCGCTACATGCGCACCCGCTGCCAGCGCCGATTCGCGAAGGGCATACAAAGGGCTGGTACCGATGTCGCCATAGACCACGCCCAGCGCCGCCAGCGTCAGCCCCCATTGGCGCTTGCCGGTTGCCTGCTCGTGGTGGGTCCGTCCGCCCGACGATGCGGCTACTCCCGCCAGGGGATCGTTTTCCGACTCTTCGCCGGGCGTGTGAGAGGTATCCGGTTTCACGTATGTCGAACTATGGCTGTCCGTTGACGGGATGGCGAACCAATGCGGGCCGTTCGGATTTTTCCGCCGTTGCGCGGTACGGCGGTTGAGTTTGTAATCATTTCCGGGCGAGAAGATAGTCCGCTGCGCCGCGCCGACAAAGAGCCATGCCGCCGGTTGCGCATAAAAATACCAAACGATTGAATTTCAATACGAATTGTCGGCGTCGTCGTCCTCGCCGGTTTCCGTATCGCCGTCGGCATCGTTCAGCGTATCGCGAATCTTGGCCACCAGCCGGTCCTCGTCGCGCGGCTCAGGGCGGGTCGGCAGGATGAACCCCTGCACGGGGTAAATCCGGCTGCCCCAAATGCCGGCGGGAATGTTGAAAACCCTGACCTGGCTCCAATCGTTATCCGGGCTGACGTCGAGGACCGGGTTGTTTTCGTAGATCGCTCCGTTGCTGAGCCAGTTGGCGTGATCGACGCGGATTTCACGATCCGAGACGATGCGCGTGACCACCGCTACGTGAGCGTGCCGCGGACCGGCATATTCGTATAGCACCATGACGGAACCGGCCGACGGCTCGTATCCGCGCGTGTAGCGGCGCTCGGCCTGATCCCACCAGGTGTAGGCGTCGCCGTAGATGAGGATGCCGGATTTTTCGCGCGCATATGGCACGCATTGCAGCGGGCCGCCTTGTTCGGTGGTGCCGGACGTTCCGCCGGGGCGGGGGGCGCCGCCATATCGATCCGGCGCACCGGCGCATCCGGCCAAAGCAAAAAGAAACACGGCTGCCGCCGCATGTTTTAATTCTATACCCACCATCACCCAACTGCCTTGTTTGCGGCAGCAGCCGTTGTCCCCTTTATATAGGGCCGGGATCAAAACCAGGTTAGCCCATTCGTTCAAATTCTATTCAATTTTTCCGCTGGTGCCGGCCGCGCCTATGTGGCCCTGCGGGCGGGGGCCCGGGAATTAACCGTCATTCCCCGGACAACCGGCGAACCTCTTGGCGTTGGCTGCGCGGCAGAGTCCCGGAAAATCCCATTGCCCCGATCGATACCAGCCCCGCCACCGCTATGGTGAAAAACGGCGCACTCCATGGCTGTTCGGCGATGGCGAAGACCGGCAGAAAAACGCCGGCGATCAGTTCGGCGGTTCCGCGCCAGCCGCCGGCATAGCGTTCGCCGGCACGCAAGGTGCGGGTGAACGACATCTGCGACGAGAAGAAGGCCTCGAACGTCGCCTTGGTGTTCGACAAAATCAACCCGCTGGGGAATATCACGGCCAGCAGCAGCGAACGGTGCAGCCCGATCATGCGATGGCGATTCAAAAGTTTCTGGCCGAGGAAAAGGTAGCCGAAGCTGACCCCGATGCCGAAGGTGGTGACGAACAGACCGAACGCCCCGACGCTTGGCATGTACACCGCATCGATCGCCATCAGCATCAGGCCGATCACGGCGCTGACGAAAGCCAGGGTGTAGAAGGAGAACTGGCACATCTGCAGGCACATCGCCAGCTTGTGGGCCAGCGGCAGGCGGCTGGCGAGAATGGCGGGAACCAGCTTGCGGGCGCATTGCGCGTGCCCCTTGGTCCAGCGCGCCTGCTGGGCATGCCACGCGGCGGCGGTTTCCGGCAGTTCCGCCGGCACTTCCAGATCCTTGACATAGGCCATGCGCCAGCCGTGCATCGCGCAGCGCATCGACAAATCGAGGTCTTCGGTCAGAGTATCGCCGGTCCAGCCGCCGGCATTTTCGATCGCCTCGCGCCGCCATACCCCGGCGGTACCGTTGAACGACATCGGCAACCCGGCGCGGAAGCGCGCTTCTTGTTCGACGGCAAAATGGGAATCGAGCAGGAAACCTTGCGCCCGGGTCAGCCAGTTGCAATTGCGGTTGGCATGGCCCCAGCGCGCCTGGACGAAGCACAATTCGGAATCGGCGACCAGCGCCGGCACGGTGCGGCGCAAGAAATCCCGCGGCGGTATGAAATCGGCGTCGAACACCGCCGCAAACGGGGCCTGAGAATGCTTAAGGCCGAAGGCCAGGTTGCCGGCCTTGAAACCGGTCCGTTCGCCCCGGCGCAGCACGCTAATCTTGGTCCCCGGCGGCACGACGTCCAAAACCGATTGTTTCAAGGCTTCGTGGAAATCGGCATCGCCGTCGTCGAGCACCTGAATTTCCAGCTTGTCGGCCGGCCAATCCATCCGCGCCGCTGCCGCCGCCACCCGCAGGGCCAGCGAACCTTCGTTGCGTACCGGCAATTGGACCACGACATCGGGCAGCGCCTCGTCGGGCAGAGGAGGCATGCGCAAGCGTCGTTCGGGCAGCAGAAGACGCAGGAGGCCGAGTACGACCAATTGCGTGGACAGCACCGTCAACAACAGCAGAACCGCAGCCAAACCGTATTGCAGAAATTCCGACATGGCTGAAATCTGGCCTAACATCTGGACCGCTGCCCCCACACATGTTGTAGCGCAAACGCCCACCCGGACGGAGCGGAAATCTTAAATCAAGATTAACTCCGAAGCCGGATTTGCAACGCCTTTACCGCGCTAAATATCCCACGGGGCGGAAGGTTAGTCCAGGGTTCGGCGGAATCGGCGAACGGCAACCGTGCCTGCGACGAACAAAAACAGAACCATAGGCCAGATTTCCGGTAGAATTTCGCCTAAACCGTTACCCTTGAGCAAAATGCCGCGCACGATGCGCAAAAAATGGGTTATCGGCAGCACTTCGCCCAGAGCCTGCGCCCATTCCGGCATGCCGCGGAAGGGAAAGATGAACCCCGACAGCATGATAGAGGGCAACAGGAACATGAACGTCATCTGCATCGCTTGAAGCTGGTTCTTGGCGACGGTCGAGAAGGTGTAGCCGACCGCCAGCAAGGCGGCGATGTAGACCACCGACGCCCCGGCCAAAAGCCCGAGCGAGCCGATCATCGGCACATGGAACAGCGTACGGGCCACGATGAGTATCAGAGCGCTCTGAACGACGCCGACGAAAATGTTGGGCACGATCTTGCCGACCATGATTTCGAACGGATGAGTCGGCATGGCGAGCAGGTTTTCGTAGGTGCCGCGCTCGCGCTCGCGGGTTAGCGCCACCGAGGTGGCCAACACCATCGTCAGGGTGAGAATGACGCCCAAAAGGCCCGGCACGATATTGTACTGGGTGATGTTTTCCGGGTTGTAGAGCTGGTGGACGACCACGGTATAGGACGGGGCGGCGGGGGCGCGGATTTTTAAGGGGCCGACCAGATCGTCGCGCAAGGCGCTGTCCAAAAGCCTCGACAGTGCGGCGATGGCATAGGAACCGGCCGCCGGGTCGGTGGCGTCGGCTTCGACCGCCACCTCGGGCGCCGCCCCGCGGATCAGATCGCGCGAGAAGTTCGCCGGTATCTCCACGGCGAACGTCGCCTTTCCTGCCGCCACCATGTCGCGCGCGGTTTTCGGCGAATGGGTGGCGGCGACGATGTCGAAAAATTCGGAATTCTTGAGGGCCGCGACGATGGAATTGGCGAAGGGGCCGGAATCGGCCACCGTTACCACGGTGGTCAGATGTTTGGGCACCATGTTGATGGCGTAGCCGAACAAGAGAAGCTGCATCAGCGGGATGCCGATCAACAGGCCGATGGTCAGCCGGTCGCGCATCATTTGCAGCGTTTCCTTGATCAATATGGCGCCGACGCGGGCAAGCGAAAAACGATCGGCGAGGGGGAACCTCATGGCGTATCCCCCCGGCGATTCTGTTGCAGTTGAATGAACACATCCTCCAGACTGGTCGCGGCCTCGCCGATAATCAGATCGCTATCGCCGGCGAACGACGCCAGCGCCGCCTCGAGAAGCGAACGGTCGTAGCCGCTGACATGAAGTTTCGCGCCGAAAAAAGCGACGAATTCGACGCCGGGCGCCCCCCGCAATTTTTCCGCCAGCTTGCGCGCGCCGTCCCCGGCCACGGTAAAGGTAATAAGGCCGGAGTTTTCGATGATTTCCGCCACCGTGCCCTTGGCGATCAGATGGCCGACGTTGATGTAAACGATGCGGTCGCACCGCTCGGCTTCGTCCATGTAATGGGTCGAGACCAGCACGGTGATGCCTCGCCCGGACAATTGATGGATCTGATCCCAGAAATCGCGCCGCGCCTTGGGATCGACGCCCGCCGTCGGTTCGTCGAGCAGCAGCAGTTTCGGCGCATGCAGCATGCAGGCGGCAAGCGCCAAACGCTGCTTCCAGCCGCCGGACAACTCGCCCGCCATCTGGTGCCGGCGGTGGAAAAGCCCCAGATCTTCCAGTGTCGCCTCGACCAGCTTGCGCCGGTCGGGTAGCCGATAGAGCCGCGCCACAAAATCGAGATTTTCGCGAATCGACAAATCTTCCCAGAAGCTGAACTTCTGAGTCATGTAGCCGGTCTCGCGCTTGATCTGTTCGCTTTGCTGGCGAAAATCGTAGCCCAGACAGGTGCCTTCGCCCTCGTCGGCCTCGAGCAGCCCGCACAGCATGCGGATGGTGGTGGTCTTGCCCGAACCGTTGGGGCCGAGAAACCCCCACACCTCGCCCGTGGGGATGGCGATGTCGATATTGTTCACCGCCACCTTATGGCCGAAGCGCTTGGTCAGCCCGCGCACATCGACGGCGAATGGCGGACCATCGCCGTCCGCGCCGTCGCTCCCGCTCCGAAAACCGGTCTCCGTACTTTGGGGCGCGCCCGCTTGGCTGTTCGCGCGCCTGCTCCGAAAACCGGTCTCCGTACTTTGGGACGTGCCCGCTTGGCTGTTCGCGCGCCTGCTCCGAAAACCGGTCTCCGTACTTTGGGGCGCGCCCGCTTGGCTGTTCGCGCGCCTGATCCGAAAACCGGTCTCCGTACTTTGGGGCGCGCCCGCTTGGCTGTTCGCGCGCCTGATCCGAAAACCGGTTCCCACTTTTCGGGGCGCGCTCATAGCGGCCGCACATCGACCGGCTGGCCGGGATGCAACGGCAGCCCGCCGGGCAGGCGCGCTTCGACCTTGAACACCAGCTTGTCGCGGCTCTTGATCGAGAACACCACCGGCGGCGCATATTCATAGGCGGAAGCGATGAAGGTGACGGTGGCGACAATCGGCCGGCAGCCGTCGCAGGTTACCTTTACCTTCAGGCCCAGCTTAAGCTTGGCATATTCGCCTTCCGGTACGAAGAAACGGACATAGACATTCTTCGGCGGCAGCAGCGAAATCACCGGGGTTTGCGCCGCTGCATATTCACCGGTGCGAAAATAGATGTCCTGGACCTGGCCGGACGCTCGCGCGACGACGGTTCGCTGCGACAGATTGTAAGCGGCGTTCGCCAGTGCCGCGCGGGTGGACCTCAGCGATGCCTGAATCTGCTCTACCGTCGCTTCGGCGGATGCAAAGCCCGCCTGCGCTTGGTCGAGCAATTGTTTGGTGGTGGCGTTGGATTTGAACAGCGCCTTCTGCCGCTTGAGTTCCTTGGCAGAAAGATCCCGACTGGAAACGGCGGCGGCTAGCTGGCCTTCGGCTTCGTTGATAGCGGCTTCGGCCTGATCGCGGGCGGCGGTCTGGTTGTCGGTGTCGAGGGTGAACAGCGCCGTGCCGGCGGCGATTTGGGCGCCGCGTTCCGCATCCAACTTGGTCACCCAGCCGGCGGCGGGCGCGGCGACATAGACGTAATCGGCCTCGGCATATCCCAGCCAGACGCCGTCGTCTTCTTTCGAACAGCCGGCGAGCAGAAAGAGAGAAACCAAGCACAAGCGGCGAAATCTCATGACGTCTTTCCTTCCGGCGCGTTGCGTTGGCCGCGCGTCCGATCCGAAAACCGGTCCCCACTTTTCGGGATGCGCTGGTCTGTTTCGTCGCGCGTCCGGTCCGAAAACCGGTCCCCACTTTTCGGGACGCGCTGGTCTGTTTCGTCGCGCGTCCGATCCGAAAACCGGTCCCCACTTTTCGGGACGCGCTGGTCTGTTTCGTCGCGCGTCCGATCCGAAAACCGGTCCCCACTTTTCGGGACGCGCTCAAGGCCATGCAGCAGCATGTCGATATGCGTGTCGAGGAACACCTGCGGATCGAACGGCTCGTCGCTTAAGGGGGCAAAGGTGGTGCGCCAGATGACGCCGAGAAGAATCGGCGCAATGCACATCTTGGCGACATAATCGGACGGCAGCCGGCGGAATTCGCCGCTCGCCATGCCTTGTTCGAGCGTCTGGGTGATCATGGTGATCGCCCGGTCGATGATTTCGCTGCGCCAGAACCGCGCCAACTCGGGAAAATTGCCGCTCTCTGCAATGATGACCTTGGGCAGCGCGATAATCCGCTCGTCGGAATTGAGAAAGGCGGCAATGCCGTTCAAAACGATCACCAATCGCTCGCGCGGAGTGCCGCCAAGCATCTTCATCTGCCGGGCCGCATCGGCGAGCGCGCGGCCGACGAATTCGCGCGCCAGGGTTTTGAACACGTCTTCCTTGTTCTGAAAGTATAGATAGATCGTTCCCTTGGTGACGCAGGCGGCTTGCGCGATGTCCTCCATTCGCGCGGCGGCGTAGCCCTTTTCGGCGAATACCTTCAGCGCGGCGTCGAGAATCTCGCCGGGGCGGGCAGTCTTGCGGCGGCTCCAGCTTTTGGTTTGTTTGGTTTCAAGCGGCAAATCGGCTTCCATATTGCTACATTTAATAAATGACCGTTCATTTATCAAGTGATGTTTCTGTGTCCGAAATATGGCATAACGAACATGTGTTTACTCATTCTAAGCTTTCTTGTTACTTAATCGCATGATGAACACGGACGTGCCGTTTGCCGGGGCTTTCAACCGCTGGGCCGAAGAAATCGGCTGGCCGGCAGTCTGTGATCCCTCTTTGGCCTTCGAAGCCCCTTCGCTTGGTAACCTGCTGAAAATATGGCAAGATCAGGCCGGTGGCGGCGTTCTGCCCCGACGTAGCCAATTCACCGCCCGGCTCTTAAAACCGCATTTGGGCGACATCGCGATCATCGAGCGCCGTGGCGGTGCCGCCGAACAGTATCGCTTCCGCCTCATGGGGACACGTCTGACCGAGGCTTTGGGCGAACTGCAGGGCAAGACGTTTGCGCAAGCCCTGTCGCCGAAGGTGACCGAACATTGGCGTTCGCGTTTCGATTTGACGGTCTCGGAAGGGCGCCCTTTGCGCTTCGTCAGCCGGGTCGACATTCAGAAGAAGCATTTTTTGCGTTCGGAAAACTTATGGGTGCCGCTGGCCGAAGAAAACGGCGCCGCGATCGTGTTGATGTCGGCTTTCCTGTCCTTCAGCGGTCAGGAAAATGCTTCAATCGCCATGCAAACCGTTAATATCGCTTAGGGCGCTTCACGGAAAAGCGGAATCCGGGTTTCCGGTATGACGCGCGGCAAAAACACATATATCACGCGATGACGACGGTTTTTTCGGCCGGGCCGTTATCGCAAATCGCGATAGCGGTGCAGGCCGGCGCCGTTTTGGCGCAGCCAATCCTGCGGCCGTTCGACGTCGCCGATCAGGTCTCGCACCAGCGCCCAAAACTTCGGGCCGTGATTCATTTCGCGCAAGTGTGCGGTTTCGTGCGCCGCGACGTAATCGAGCACGAAGGGCGGTGCCAGAACCAACCGCCAGGAAAACGACAGGTAGCGTGCGGCCGAACAAGAGCCCCACCGGCTTCTGGTATCGCGCAGAACGATGCGCCGCGGATGCACGCCGATCTGCGCCGAATACGCCAGCACGCGCGTTTCGAAATCGCGGCGCGCCTCGCACTTCAAAAAATCGATCAGGCGGCGCGGCGCATGTTCGAGCCGTCCTCCAACGCGAATAACCCGCGCAGGTTCGTCAAGCCGGGTGGTGCGTCCATCCCCCGGTACGATCTTGTGGTCGGTGCCGCGCAAGGGAATGCGCGCGCCAGGTTGCAGCAAAACCGGCGGCGGCACGCAGGCGAGTTGATGTGCGATCCAGTCGGCTTCGCCGCGAACGAAACGCAGGGCATGCTCCAACGCGCGCGGCGAGGGAACGATCACGCTGACCTCGCCGTTCGATGGATTGACCTTGACGATGGGCCGGCGGGCGCGTGGATTGAGCTTGATTTTGATTTCCACCAGACGGCCGTCGATTTTCAGTAATTCGCAGCGTTTGGACGCCGTCTTGTCGTGCATGGGCCTGCCGTGGTTTACGATTGAAGCAACCGAGTATCCGCCGTCGTCGGCGGCGATACGGGGTTGGTAGGCCAAAACACGGTGGAGCGAAAGAGGGTATCGCTTCGTTCCGTCTTGCATTTCGGCGGTCTTTTCCTGGCATTTCTTTGTCTTGCGCAAACAGGACCTCGCGGTAATTATGTGTACAGACCCTAGTCAATGGATACGGCGGTCTGCCACGGCACGAACCCGTGCGTTGCCGCCGATGGAACAAGGATTGCGCGTCATGCGTGCGAATGCGATTGCAATGCTGGTCGGCGCCTACGGTTTGGCGATGGTGCTGGGGGCGTTGTTCTTCCAATACGTCGTCGGCGTCGCCCCTTGCGAGGTTTGCTTTTGGCAACGCATTCCCCATCTCGGGGCCGCGGTGGTCGGTTTTTGCGGTGCGGCGCTGTTCGCCAAAAACGTCGTGAACGAAAGATGCATGATGGGGATTGCGGCGCTGACCTTGGTGCTGGCGGCGGTTGCCGGGGGCCTCGGCGTCTATCATTCCGGCGTGGAATGGCGCATCTGGGCGGGACCGGAAGCCTGTACCGGCGATCGCTTCGTGTTCACGGGTACGCTGGATCTCGATACTCCGCCGGTGGTGCGCTGCGATGTGGTGTCGTGGCGGTTCTTCGGCATCTTCTCGCTGGCCAATCTGAATGCGATCTTTTCGCTCGGCATTGCCGCCCTCGGGGCGCTGTTTCTCGTCCGGCGCGACTTGGCAAAGAAAATCCTCGCCGCGCTGCGGCGCTGATGCGTACCGTGCCCGGTGCGTCGCGGCTATGTCGGGCAAATGCTGCCGACTTAGGCGCGCTGTCGCGGCTGTTTTCCGCCGCTTTTCTGCACGATCCGATCTTCGATTGGATCGCCCGTCCGGGACGTCGCCGCGCCACCGCTTTGGAGCGGTTCTTCCATGCGACACTGGAAACCCATGCCATACCTCTCGGCGCGGCTTGGATCGGCGATGGGGTTGGTGCGGTTTTTTTTCCGCCGGCGGAATGCCGGCCGCAAAGCGGCCTTGGCGAGTATTTCCGGCTGTTACTGCTGTTCGCACGGTTGTGCGGGGTAATGAGGCTTGGACGGGGACTCGAATTCGGCGAGGCAGTCGAAGAATATCGTCCGCGACAGCCGCACTATTATCTGGCCTTTTTCGCGGTGGCACCGCGGCTGCAAGGACAAGGCCTGGGCGGCGCACTGCTGGAAATGCTGCTCAAGGAAGCCGACGCGCAGGCCATGCCGGTTTATCTGGAAAACTCAAATCCGTGCAATCGGGCCTTCTATGCGCGCCACGGTTTCGTCTTCCGGCGCAACATCGCTCCGCGCGGTGCGCCACCGGTGGCGGCGATGTGGCGGGCGGGAAGACTGCTTTGAGCCGTCGGGCCTTGCCGAAACAACCGCTATAGTTTTTTTCGCGCTTCAGGCCCGAAAACCGGATTCCACTTTTCGGTGAAGTGCTCTATTCTTCCAGTTCGCTGTCCCAGTACAGATAATCGGCCCAGCTTTCGTGCAGATAGTTGGGGGGGAACTTTCGGCCGTTGTTGCGCAATTCGGTAATGCTCGGCTGGTGCGGGCGCTGCCTGGGGTACATGCCGCATTGATGGGGCAGCTTACCGCCCTTCATCATGTTGCACGGGGCGCAAGCGGTCACCACATTGTCCCATGTCGTGCGTCCGCCTCTCGAGCGCGGAATGACATGATCGAAAGTGAGGTCGTGATGCTCGCCGCAATACTGGCAAGCGAAGCGGTCCCGCAAAAAAACATTGAACCGGGTGAAAACCGGCGCCCGCACCGGCTTGACGTAGGTCTTCAGCGCCACCACCGACGGCAGGTGCATCTCCAAATTGGGTGCGTGGATGACGCGATCGTATTCTTCCAGAATGTTCACGCGGTCGAGAAACACCGCTTTAATGGCGTCTTGCCAGGACCACAGGGACAACGGAAAGTAACTCAGCGGCCGAAAATCGGCGTTGAGAACCAAGGCCGGGCAATTGCTCGGGTTGCACGCGGCATTCAACACGGCGGAAACTCCCCGAAGACGGTAACCTCCCCATGTGCGAAGCATGGTAGGCGCAACCGTAGCCCCTGCCAATGCGGCTTGGCGCACATTTCGAACAAGAGGGAACCAATTTTCCGTAGAGACGCGCGAAGCCGCATCCATACTTACCCGATTCGGTGTGACAGATCGGCGACGGCGACGGTAAAATTGCTTTCGCCGCGTCGGGTTTGAGAGTTTTAATCCCCGCGCCATGGTTATTACCCGCTTTGCACCCAGCCCGACCGGTTACTTGCATCTCGGCCACGCCTTCGCTGCGTTGTTCGCCGCCGCTGCCGGCGAGCGCTTGATGTTGCGGATCGAGGACATCGACGTGGGGCGTTGCCGGGCGGAATTCGACACCGCGATACGGGACGATCTGCGCTGGCTGGGCGTCGGCTTTGCCGAACCGGTGCTGCGCCAATCGCAGCGATTCGCGGCCTACCGGGATGCGCTGGCCCGCCTTTCCGCGCGTGGGCTCGTCTATCCTTGCTTCTGCACCCGCAAGGACATCCTCGATGCCGCCTCGGCACCGCACAATCAGGCGCAGGGACCGGACGGGCCGACATATCCCGGCATCTGCCGTGATTTAAGCGATGCCGAGCGGCGCACGCGTATCGACGCCGGAAAGCCTTACGCGCTTCGGCTCGACGCGGCCAAGGCGGCCGCCGCGGTCGGCGATCTGTGGTTCGACGAAAGCGGTGCGGGTTCGAATGTCGAACCGGGCCGCATCAAGGTCGATCCATTGTGGTTCGGCGACGTGGTTCTGGCGCGCAAGGACGCGCCGGCTTCCTATCATTTGGCGGTCGTGCTCGACGATGCCTATCAGGGCGTTAATCTGATCACCCGCGGATGCGATCTCTTCGCCGCCAGCCATATTCAGCGCGTATTGCAGGCGCTGCTCGACCTGCCCGTTCCGGCCTATCGCCATCACCGGCTCATTCTCGACGATACGGGAAAAAAATTTTCCAAGCGCGATGCCGCGGCCACGCTGCGCACGATGCGCAATTCCGGCATAACCGCGAACGAAATCAAAAAACGCTTAGGGTTTTAGCTCTTAGGCCGCAGCATCGTTAAGTGCCCCATCTTGCGGCCCTCGCGCATCTCGGCCTTGCCGTAAAGATGCAAGGCGCCGCGCTTGGCCAGCTTAAGGTATTCGGCCGCCTCGTGCCCCAGCACGTTTTCCATCGCCGCGTCGGCATGCCGCGCCGGCGATCCCAAAGGCCAGCCGGCGATGGCGCGGATATGCTGTTCGAATTGCGAGGTCTGGCAGGCCTCCAAAGTCCAATGGCCGGAGTTGTGTACGCGCGGTGCAATCTCGTTGATCAGAAGATCGCCGGCCTGGGTGGCGAACAGTTCCACCGCGAACACCCCGACGTAATCGAGCGCATCGGCGATGGCGCAGGCCATGCCGGTGGCGGTTTCGATCTGCTTCGCCGACAGGGGCGAAGGTACGGTGGAGCGGCGCAGGATATGATGTTCGTGCTCGTTGCGGGGCGGATCGAAAGCGGCAAATTCGCCGTGCAGCCCCCGCGCGGCGATGATTGATGCCTCGAAGGCAAAGTCGACGAAGGCTTCCATGATCGCCGGCGCCTTGAGCCGTTCGAAGGCGGCGGCGGCTTCCTCGGCCGAAGACGCCGTGGCCTGACCCTTGCCGTCGTAACCCAGGCGGCGGGTCTTCAAGACGCAAGGCCCGTCGATGCCGGCGAACGCCATCTTCGCCGCCTCGGGGGCGGCGACAGGATAGAATTTCGGTACCTTGAGGCCCAGCGAAACCGCCAGCTTCTTTTCTTCCAACCGATCCTGCGTAATTGCCAAAGCGCGGGCATTGGGCAGAAGCGGCGTCCGCATCGCGATGAATTCGGCGGTGGCCGCCGGAATGTTCTCGAATTCGAAGGTGACCACGTCGCAGGCGTTCGCGAATTCGGCCAGCGCCTTCTCGTCGTCATAGGGGGCGCAGGTGCGACGGGCGGAAACGTCGAAGGCCGGCGAATCGGCGCGGTCGCAATAGACGAAACATTTGAAGCCGAGGCGCGCAGCCGCCAGCGCCAGCATTCGCCCAAGCTGCCCGCCGCCGAGAATGCCGATCGTCGCCCCCGGCGGCAGGGGCGCATGCAATTTTTTGATTTCGCTCATGGTTGTTCGGCTACGCCTGCGGTTTGTGCCGCCCGCCAGGCATCCAGCCGTTCGGCCAGATCGGGGTCGAACAGCGCCAGAATGGCGGCGGCGTGCAAGGCGGCGTTTTTGGCGCCCGATTCGCCGATGGCGAAGGTTGCCACCGGCACCCCTCCGGGCATTTGAACGATGGACAACAGGCTGTCGAGGCCGGAAAGTGCCTTTGATTGCACCGGCACCCCCAGTACCGGCAGAGCCGTCATCGCGGCGGTCATGCCGGGCAAATGCGCCGCCCCGCCGGCCGCGGCGATGATGACTTTCAGGCCCCGCTGCTTGGCCGACTTGGCGTACTCCGCCATCCGGTCGGGGGTGCGGTGAGCCGACACCACCTTGGCCTCGAACGGCACGTCCAGCGCCGCGAGAATCTCCGTCGCAGGTTTGAGGGTCGGCCAGTCCGACTGGCTTCCCATGATCAATCCGACGAGTGGAGACATGCGCAATCTATCCCATAGACGAAGGCACATTATAGGGGCGCGTCCGGTTAAGGGAAGCGGACAAGATGCGCCCCGGTCGCAAAAGACGCGTCGTTCGCCGTTAACTTTTTGGCAGCCTGCGTTAACAGGATATTAACGACACGGGTTAACCCTACGAATCGGTAAACTCCGGCGGGTCGAGGGGATGAAGATCGAGAAAACCGATACGGCGCGCGACGTGCGTCGCAAGGGGCTGTCCGCCTATACCCGCCGGGCCGAGGCGGCGCGGGGGCGCGACGTGCCGCCGGCCGCCGCCGTCAGCGTAATGGGCATTCCCGAGGACGAATTCACCCCTTCGGTGCGCGAAGCCGTCATGGCCTTGATGGGCGAAGCGGATGCTTTGCGCCGCGATCTTGTCGAAACCAAAAAACGATTGGGCGAAGCCGAGAAAGCCGCCGATCGGGACCAACTGCTGCCGTTGCTCAACCGCCGCGCGTTCGTGCGCGAACTGATGCGGCAAATCTCGTTCGTCGGCCGCTACGGCACGCCCTCGACGTTGATCTATTTCGACCTCGACAGCTTTAAGTCGGTCAACGATTCCTTCGGTCACGCCGCCGGCGATGCCGTGCTCGTCCACTTTGCCGACATATTGCAGGAGAACGTGCGCGACACCGACGTGGTCGGTCGTCTGGGCGGCGACGAATTCGGCATCCTCTTGGCCCATGCCGCGCTCGAACAAGGAGAGATGAAGGCCGGAAAGCTGGCGGTGCTGTTGGAAGATTCACCGACAACATGGAACGGCAACGACATCGTTACCCGCTTTTCCTACGGTGCGTTCGAACTGAAGCCCGGCGATACCGCCGATTCCGCTCTCGCGCGGGCCGATGCGGCAATGTACGAACACAAGCGCGGGCGGTAAGGCCTCTGCACGCTGCCCTTTGCGGGGACCGGTTAAATGGTTGCCCCGGCATCCTTGAGCTTCTGGCAGATGCCCCAGTATCCCTTCTTCGAGGCGTGCATCAGCGCGGTTTTGCCGTCGTTCGCCCGCGCGTTGACGTCGGCCCCGGCCTTGATGAGAATATCGACGGTTTGGACGAAGCCGTTCTGCGCGGCGAGAATCAACGGGGTGTAGCCGTTGCCCGCGCGGGCGTTGACGTTGCCGCCGGCCTTGACGAACTGTACGACCAAATTGGGATAACCGAATGCCGCCGCCGAAATAAGCGCCGTGGCGCCGTTGCTGCTGGCGGCGTTGACGGAGGCGTGCGCGGCCAAAAGCGTCTTAGCCACGTCGGTACGTCCGTTCTGGGCGGCGAAAATCAGCGCGGTGAAGCCGTTGGCGTTGCGGGCGTTGACGTCGGCATGGCCGCCGATCAGCGCCTTGACGACGGGAAGATAGCCGTTGCGCGATGCCGCCATCAGTGCGGTATCGCCGCTGACCGCGTCGCGTTGGTCGACGGTATCCCCCTTTGCCAGGCGCGCCTGCACGCCGGCCAGGTCGCCGGCCTCGGCGGCGGCGACGATGCTGGCATAGCCGGGGGCGGCCAAAGCCTGAACGGATAGGGCCGGAGCGGCAAAGGCAACCAGCACGGCAAGCGCGGCAAGGCGGGTGAACGAGGCCATTTTTCCCTCGGCAAATTTCTCACGGCAGTGTTGCGGCGTTTTGCGGCACAATCAAGGCCGCAAATAGAGCGCATTCCGGCGAAGTGGAATCCGGTTCGCCGCAAAAATGCGCGGCAACAAAGAAGGCTACAGCCAATTACGGTTCTTAACGGCCGGAATTGGCTGTAGTTAACCGCACAAAACACCGTTTCGGCAAAGCGGACGCTGGCCGAGGGGCGTGCATAATTCAAAGCGGGGGTTTCGAAGGCAATGACTTTCGTCAAGTATCGACTCCTGCGATGATGCCGCCTTCGATGGAGACGCACGATGGCTATCGATCCCGAAGAATTGCTGCCGAAGAAAAAAACGGCGGATATCATCCTTGGCGAGGACATATCCGTTCTCTCCGAATTCGAACTGGAGGCGCGCATTCAATCGTTGGAGGCGGAGATCGCGCGTTGTCGCGAAGCGATATCTTCCCGCCGAGCTTCGAAGTCGGCGGCGGATGCGTTCTTCAAGCGTTAGCCGTCGACAACGGCTTTGGTGCGGAAAATTAACGGGTCAATGATTAACATGCAGAAGGTGAACGTTGCCAAAGGGACACCATCGTAACGCATTGTGATGCGCAGGTATCGTGTCGCATCTTGTATGCTGCGGACGAGTTGATAGCTTTACGCGTTCCGACGTAAGTGCCGCGCCGGACGACGAACCGATGGGCGCATGCGAAGTTGGTGTGCGGCTTGGGGGAATGTGGCGAAGATGCTTTCTGAAAAAGAAGAAAATCTGCACGAGTTCACTATACAGACCTTTTCCGGGTCGGCGTTGTTCAAGCGTACCTTCGACGAAGGGATGTCGCTGGTCGAAGAGACGGCGCGCTATCTCGATGGCCCGGGGCGCGAGGAGCAGCGCCACTTGCCGCGTAAGATCGCGTTGCTCTATGCCGGGGAAAGCATGCGGGTGACCACGCGGCTGATGCAGGCGGCGAGCTGGCTCTTGGTGCAGCGCGCCGTGCATGAAGGCGAGATGAAGGCCGAAGATGCGGCGAACGAACGCTATCGGCTCGGTTCCAAGGAAATCTGCTATGCCCAGAGCGGCGACGGCATCGATCTTTTGCCCACCACGCTGCAAGTCCTGCTGACCCGCAGCGACAATCTCTATCGTCGAATCGCCCGGCTCGACGATGTGCTGTTCGGCGATGTGGCGGTTTCCGCCGGCGCCCGCGAGCAGCAGGCCTTGCTCGCACAGGCTTTCGGAAGCGAGTAAGGCCGGGGCGGCCCTTTCCTGCGCCCGACCGGCGCAGTTGCGCGGCCGAGGGCGCGCAAGCGATGCGGCGCAACAGCCCGAGACTTTTTAGTCGTCCGTGAAAAAGTCCTTCGGCCTAAAGGCCTCAGTGTACTTTTTCACAGGCAACTTTTTACTTTACGAACTGTGCAAAGCGCTTGTTGAAGCGCGACAGGCGTCCACCGCGGTCGATCAACTGCTGCTGCCCGCCGGTCCACGCCGGATGGGTCGAAGGATCGATGTCGAGCGTGATCTTGCCGTCTTTTTCGCCCCAGGTGGTGCGGGTGCGATAGCTGGTGCCGTCGTTCAGCTGTACGGTGACGAAGTGATAGTCAGGATGAATACCCTTTTTCATGACGGCGGCCTTTATGTAACTTTGCAAGGGGGCGGCTTATAGGGGATTGAAGCGGGAAGCGCAATATGTCTGCATCGCGCAAAGAAAGGGTAATATGATCAATCCGTTATATCGCATTTTGCGTACGGTGGGCGGGATGCTCGCGGTGTTGGCGCTGGCTTGTCTGTGGCGGATGCTGGATTCCCACGGGGTATTCACCTCGGTTGCGCCGGGGTTTTCGGGCACCTGCCACGCGGTTGCTTCGCCGTCCGGGCCGGAAGACATCGTCATCGACCGGGCGAAAAAAATCGCCTTTCTCTCGGCGATGGATCGAATCGCCTTCGCCAAAGGCAAACCGTCGGCCGGGGATGGTATTTATTCCTATAATTATGCCGTGCCGGGGGCAAAACCGGTGAAGCTGGCCAGTACGCCGAAGGATTTTCATCCCCACGGCATCGCCCTAACCCGCAGCGCCGACGGCAAGCTGGCGCTGCTGGCGATCAACCATCTGGCGGCCGGCGGCAACGCCATCGACATTTTCGCCGTCGAATACGACGGCGGTCAGGTACGCCTGACCGAGACCGGGCGGATCGCCAGCGCGCTCCTGATCAGCCCCAACGCCATCGCTGCGCTCGATGCCGACCATTTCTACGTGGGCAACGACCATACCTCGACCGGCGTTTTGGGCCGCTGGCTCGACGACAATCTGGTGCTGCCGCGCGCCAACGTGCTCTATTTCGACGGGGCGAAATTGAAGATCGCCGTCAAGGGGCTGAACTTCCCCAACGGGGCGGCCTTTTCGCCGGACGGCAAATATCTTTACGTGCCGCAGGGCTACGGACGGGCGCTGGAGATTTTCGAGCGCGATCTCTTTTCCGGGCAGTTGAAGGAGGTCCAGCGGATCGCCATTGCTTCCAACCTCGACAATGCCGATGTTGCCCCCGATGGAACGGTGTGGATCGCCGGCCATCCCAAGGCCTATGCCATGGCGGAATTCAAGAAAGATCCGTCCAAGTTGGCGCCTTCGCAGGTATTTCGGTTGGCGCCAGGCAGCGACAAGCCAGAACTGGTCTATGCCGACCTCGGCGAACAGATCAGCGGGTCAAGCGTCGGTGCGGTCGAGGGCAAGACGCTGCTGATCGGCGCTCCGTTCGGGAAGAAGATCCTCAGCTGCACGATGCCGTAGCCCCCCCCCTTGACGCCGCTGGGGTTATAATCTATATTATAACCCGTGATTGAAGCCAGTCACACGAACCTGAACGTGGAAACGGAAAATGTTGGCTTTGAAACTGCGGCAGGTCGGGAAATCTACCGGCGCGATTTTGCCTAAAGAGCTTCTGGCGAAGCTGGGCGTGCAGCAAGGCGACGAGTTGTACGCCATCGAAACCGGTAGTGGGATTCTGCTGACGCCCTCCAATCCGGAGGTCGCAAAGCAGGTTTCGTCGGGCGAACGGTGCTTGCGGAAATATCGCGAAGCCATGGATGCCCTGGCGAAGTAATCCCTAAGATTGTTCGGAAAATGACTTTCGAATGGATTTTGAAAGAGGCAGTACTGGACGTTCATACCAGTTGCCTCAAGCGTTCCGGCGGATTGTTCGGTGTCAGGGACGAGGGGGCGCTGGAGTCGGCACTCGCTCGCCCGGTCAATAAGTTCAATTACGGCGAATCCGATGTGTTCGCGCTGGCGGCGGCCTACGGATTCGGCATCGCCAAGGACCATCCCTTTACCGACGGCAACAAGCGTACGGCCTTCATCGCGACCTTCATGTTCTTGGATCGCAACGGCTTCGAAATCGAGGCGGCGCAGGACGAAGTGGTGGCGGTAATGCTGGTCTTGGCCGCAAGCGAAATAGCCGAGGAACAATTCGCCGCCTGGCTGCGCGGGCATACGGTCAAGCGTTAATCTTCGGCCGCGGAAAATCGGCCGCAAAACCCGACCGGGCGTCGCGTTTGCGTGTTCTTCAGCAGGGCGCGAGGACAACAAAAAAAATGGGCGCCCCGGTCGGGGACGCCCAGTTTTTGGTGGGTATGCGGAGGCGAAAAATCAGGCGGCGACCGATTCCGCCGGGTCGCGCAACACGTAGCCGCGGCCCCAGACGGTTTCGATGTAGTTGTCGCCGCTGGTGGCGGCGGCCAGCTTCTTGCGAAGCTTGCAGATGAAGACGTCGATGATCTTCAGTTCCGGTTCGTCCATGCCGCCGTAGAGGTGGTTGAGGAACATTTCTTTCGTGAGCGTGGTGCCCTTCCTGAGCGAAAGCAGTTCCAGCATCTGATATTCTTTGCCGGTGAGATGGACGCGCTGGCCGTCGACTTCGACCGTCTTGGCGTCGAGGTTGACCACCAGCTTGCCGGTGGTGATGACGCTCTGCGAATGGCCCTTGGAGCGGCGCACCACGGCCTGAATGCGGGCGACCAGTTCGTCCTTGTGGAACGGCTTGGTCATGTAGTCGTCGGCGCCGAATCCGAGCGCCTTGACCTTGGCTTCGACGATGGCGTTGCCCGAGAGGATCAGCACCGGCGTTTGTACCTTGGCGACACGGAGGGATTTCAGTACTTCGAAACCGCTCATGTCGGGCAACTGCAAGTCGAGTACGATAATGTCGTAATCGTACAGCTTGCCGAGGTCGATTCCCTCTTCACCCAGATCCGTAGTGTAGACGTTGAAGCCTTCCGACCGCAGCATTAGCTCTATGCTGCGCGCCATGGCGCTGTCGTCTTCGATCAGGAGCACGCGCATGTCAGAATTCCCTTTGACGTGGACGCGAGGCGAACCACCGCCCCTCGTGGTTAATTGCTGGGTATAAGGTTAAGCAGCAAATGGTTAACATACGCTTTCCTTGTAGCTCGGAATTCAGAGGAAAAAAACGCCTCTTAACGGCTTATGGACAGGGAAAACCACAAAAATGCATCCCTTTGATTTGATTTGTTAAGTTTACCGCACGTTCAGGCTTTTCCGGCAATATGGCTCAACTCATGGGCAAAATTGCCCGCATTTCGCAGAAGGGCGGCATGCAGAATCTGTGTGAACAGATCGAAGCGGTGGCGGATTTCCGCCGTTTCGGGCGGGTTTCGCGAATCGAAGGCCTGCTGGTCGAAGTCACTGGCGCTGCCGGGGCAACCAGCATGGGCGGGCAGATTCGCTTAACCAATGGAAACGATCAAAAAATTCTATGCGAAGTGGTCGGCTTTCGCGACGGGCGAGCTTTGGCTATGCCGCTCGGGTCGCTCGACGGCATGGGCTTAGGTGTGCGCGCCGATTTTGAAGCCTCCGCCGCGGCTATTTATCCCTGTCGAGGCTGGCTGGGGCGGGTGCTCGACGGCTTCGGCAATCCGTCCGATGGACGAGGCGCCTTGCCGCAGGGCCAAGTCGCCTATCTGCTCAGAGGTGCGCCGCCGCCGGCGAACGAACGCGCCCGGGTGGGCGGCAAGCTCGATCTCGGCGTCAGGGCGCTCAACACCTTCATCACCTGCTGCGAAGGCCAGCGCATGGGCATTTTCGCCGGTTCCGGCGTCGGCAAATCGACGCTGATGGCGATGATGGCGCGCAACACCAACGCCGATGCCATCGTCATCGGTCTGGTGGGCGAGCGCGGCCGCGAGGTTAAGGAATTCATCGAGGACGATCTCGGCGAAGAAGGTCTCAAACGTTCCGTGGTGATTGCCGCTACCGGCGATCAGCCGCCGCTGGTGCGCCGTCAAGCCGCCTATGTGGCGATGAGCGTGGCCGAGGGGTTGCGCGACGAAGGTCTGCACGTGCTGCTCTTGATGGATTCGGTCACCCGCTTCGCCATGGCCCAGCGCGAGATCGGCTTGTCGGCCGGCGAGCCGCCGGCCTCGAAGGGCTACACGCCGACGGTAT
>WSSedL1CaDRAFT_10000729_pt1 | contig 21988 bp, 22 predicted proteins | sample WetSurSL1Cattail_FD_9464 | JGI IMG/M metagenome (IMG submission 9464)
AAGGTATTGATTGCGGAACAGAGAAAATGGCTTGTTTGCCGGACGATGCGGGAGCTATCTCATGGGCTCCTGATTTTAAACCATCACGAGACGGTGTGTTGGTACATCTAAATTGCGGCACTGACATTGATGGCTGGATTGAGCGCGTTGTGGCTAACGGTGGAACAATTGACCGTCCAAAAACTAAAATTGAAGCTGAAGGACGTGGCTATTTTGCTCTGTTTATCGACACAGAAGGCAATCGATTAGGATTGTACGGAGAATAATTTCCCTATTTACCAACTTCGTCACTCCAAATGGCGAAGTTGGTATTCATTTTTATTGTTTTTGCAAAGAAGCTATGTGAATTTTTATGAACTTCCGTATAATCAAACCTGCTGCATCACTATCGATGTATATTAAGCATTATTGGTTTCTGGAAATGGAAGCCTGTGAGGCTGTGGGAGAGCGTGTAGTTCCTGCTGGTTATGTGGAACTGACTTTTCACTTTGCAGATCATTTGATACAACGAAAACTGACGGACAAGATGCAGCCCGGAATAATTATCTGTGGGCAGAAAACCGGTTTCTTCGATGTTTTGCCAACGGGGAGAATATCCATGCTTTCCGTTCAGTTCTATCCCCACAGTGCAGGTTTGTTTTTTGATCTGCCCATTAACGAGCTGACTAATGAAACACTGGATTTAAAAGATATTATGGGAGTATCTGCCCGTGAACTGGAAGAACAACTCTATGATTTGCCCACCCTCGAAGATAAAGTAAAACATATTGAGAGCTTTCTGCTTCGCAGGCTGTCGCGTAAACCTGAATATAGTTGGAACAGAATTTCTCATAATGTAAGACTGATTAATCAATCCAATGGGTTGATAACACCAGATCAGTTAGCCTCGGAAGCTTGTTTAAGCCGAAAACAACACGAACGGATTTTTAAACAAATGGTTGGTTTATCGCCTAAGCAATTTCTCAAAGTAATCCGGTTCCAATATACGCTTTATGCCCATCAGCAACATCCCTACGAAAGTCTTACCCAACTGGCCTATCGTTGTGGGTTCTATGATCAGTCGCACATGATTAATGATTTTCGCGAGATGTCGGGTATTACTCCAAAACAATATTTCAAGGACTGTGCTGATCCTGTGTCCGATTATTTTTAATCAGATTCCGGACATCTACCGACTATTAAGCACACTGCATATTTTCTATTAATAAAAAATGCGCTCCCCGAATCCCGGAAAGCGCATTTGTATTATAACTGATCACTGTTAACTGTTAACTGATCACTGCTCACTGTTTTTAATCCAGTTGTCCATGGCTGCGGCTGCTTTGCGTCCGTCGCCCATGGCCAGAATAACCGTCGCCCCACCACGTACAATGTCGCCACCGGCAAAAATGATAGGTACTGCCGATTGCATAGTGTCATTGTTGACCACCACAGTTCCCCATTTGGTTACTTCCAGTCCGGCTACCGATTGTGGTATTAGCGGGTTGGGCGATACGCCAACGCTTACCACTACTTCGTCTACTTCTACCAGTTCGGTTTTGCCCGGTACTTCTACCGGCGACCGGCGACCCGAAGCATCCGGTTCGCCCAACTCCATCACCTGAAGTCGCATGTGGGTGACACGTCCTTGTTCATTACCGAGATATTCAATGGGGTTATGCAAAGTCAGAAAGTCGATACCTTCTTCTTTGGCATGTTTTACTTCTTCCAGGCGGGCAGGCATCTCTTCTTCCGACCGGCGATACACAATCATGGCGCGGTCGGCACCCAGTCGGCGGGCAGTACGTACCGAGTCCATGGCGGTATTACCACCACCAATTACGGCTACCTTTTTACCTTTAAACACGGGCGTGTCCGAGTCGGCACTGGCAGCATCCATCAGGTTTACGCGGGTCAGGTATTCGTTGGATGACATCACGCCAACATAATTTTCGCCTTTGATATTCATAAACCGCGGTAGTCCGGCACCACTTGCCACAAAAATACCTTTGAATCCGTCGTCTTCCAGATCTTTGATCGTGATGGTTTTTCCTACCACGCAGTTGGTCACGAAATGTACACCCATGGATTGCAGATTCTGTATTTCCACATCCACAATTTCGTTAGGCAAACGGAATTCAGGAATTCCGTATTTCAATACGCCCCCAATTTCGTGCAATGCTTCGAAAACCACTACTTCGTAGCCCAGCTTGGCCATGTCGCCTGCAAAAGCCAGTCCGGCAGGGCCTGAACCTACACCCGCTATTTTAATATTATTGTTGGGAGCTGTTTTGGGAACCGAAATATTTCCACTTTCGCGTTCGTAGTCGGCAGCAAATCGTTCCAGATGACCGATAGCCACCGATTCTTTTTTCATTTTCAGGTGAATGCATTGCCCCTCACATTGTTTTTCCTGCGGACAAACACGACCGCAAACAGCGGGTAGGGCAGAGGTTTCTTTCAGCGTTTTGGCAGCTTCCAAAAACTCTCCGCGTTCAATCTGTTTTACAAATTTTGGGATATATATACCTACCGGGCAGCCCTGCATACAGGTGGGGTTGGCACAGTCGAGACAGCGTTTGGCTTCCTGCATGGCTTGTTCGGCAGTCAGACCCAGATTCACTTCTTCAACCCGAGTATGGCTGCGGTATTCCGCATCAAGTTCGGGCATGTGAACGCGGGCTATGTCGGTACGCTCTTTGGGTTTCATGGCATTGCGTAAATCTACGCGCCATTGTTGAGCTCTTTCTTCAGTATGATTCATATAATGTTTTTAAGGCCCCTAAGTCTCTGAGCGGGAATTAAGAGTGATTCTAATTATTTCGGTTTGTTCAGGAGTGTGTAGGTGAGGCTTGAAAATGAGCCATCTCTTCGCGTTCAATATCTCTGTATCCGCCCAGGCGCATCAGCATTTCATCAAAGTCTACCTGATGTGCATCAAATTCGGGACCGTCCACACATACAAACTTTGTTTTTCCACCCACGCTTACCCGGCATGCGCCACACATCCCAGTTCCGTCTACCATAATGGTGTTCAACGAAGCCAGTGTGGGTACCTCATATTTTTTAGTCAACAGGCTAACGAATTTCATCATGATGGCCGGACCGATGGTGACACATAAATCCACTTTCTCGCGGTTGATAACCGATTCTATTCCGTTTGTCACCAGTCCCTGCGTTCCGTACGATCCGTCATCGGTCATGATAATCACCTCGTCGGAGTTCACACGTATTTGTTCTTCCAGAATAATCAAATCCTTTGTGCGGGCTGCCAACACCGTGATAACCTTATTGCCGGCAGCTTTTAATGCAGCCACAATAGGCATCATAGGAGCTGTTCCCACGCCACCGCAGGCACATACCACCGTTCCGAATTTTTCAATATGCGTTGCTTTTCCCAGAGGACCTACCATATCAGTAATGTACTCACCTACTTCCAATGCGCACAGCTTGGTAGACGACACACCCATTTTTTGCACCACAAGGGTTATCGTGCCTTTTTGCAGATCGGCATCGGCAATGGTCAATGGAATACGTTCTCCTTTCAATCCCACTTTTACCATAACAAAGTGACCCGCTTTACGCGATTTGGCAATGAGCGGAGCTTCCACCTCGAATTTTATTACATTGGCTGAGAAATACTCCTTACTGATAATCTTATTCATGTTGATAGATTTTTTTATTACGGTCACAAAATTACAAAAAAGATACCTTGTTGCAAATCATACTGTAATAATAAACTACAAATTTATTCCAATTCTATACTGAAAAGCTGAAAATAATTGTTGAAAAAAGAAGAAATCCAACTCTTTGGTTCAAAAAGATTTTTTCCTTTGATTCATTTGCTTGTTTGCTAATGAAAAACAATTATTTTTGCAGTCATTATTATTTCCTTATGACCAATCACAAACCAATGTCGATTAGTTAGGCACACAGAATACACAGATTATACAGAATACGTTAAGTTGATTTATTATTCTATTTTTGATAATATGCATTTTAAATGAAATTTCTATTCTGCTTTTTTCGTCTAATCTGTGTATTCTGTGTGCGAATCCTTATCAAAACAACATTGAATCACAAACACTATGAATAAACCAATCGCAGCGAAAGGACTGAATTACTTGTTATTTTTCTTGATAGTGTTTTTTGTTCAAGCAATTTTTGCTGAAGGTACAATGAAAGACAGTGTAAAACTGGATGATATAATTGTTACCGGCTCAAAAATTCAGATCTCCCGCAAACTGGTTCCTCTGTCGGTCTCTCAGATTTCCCGACAGGACATTGAAAATAGCGGACAGGTAAATATCCTGCCAATATTAAATATGTTTGCCCCCGGTATTTTTGTTACCGAACGGAATGTGCTTGGGTTTGGAGTCTCTACCGGAGGCTCGGGTTCCATTAGCATTCGTGGTGTGAGCGGTTCACCCAACACGGATGTATTGGTTTTAATTGATGGACATCCGCAATATCAGGGCCTTTTCGGTCATCCGCTTTCCGATGCCTATGTGGCTTCCGATGTGGAAAAGGTGGAAATAATTCGTGGTCCGGCTTCTATACTTTACGGATCAAATGCCATGGCCGGAGCAATCAATATTATTACAAAGAAACAAACGCAGGATGGACTAACAGTTGGTTTGGGTGCAACTTACGGTTCGTTTAATACGCAAAAATATTATGGAACCGTAGGGTATAAGAAGGATAAACTAAGCGTTTTTGCTTCGTTGAATCACGACCAGACCGATGGTATTCGTACCAATACCGACTTTAATATCAACAATGGTTATACCAAAGTGGGATATGAGTTGAACAAGCATCTCAGTCTGACCGCCGATTTCAGCATCGCAAAATATAAAGGCGATGATAACGGTTCGATTTATGATGCTCCGCAACCTTTTAATATTGATATCACGCGTGGAAAAACGTCTCTTTCGCTCGATAATAAATACGATATGCTGGAAGGGGCATTGAAATTCTACCAGAATTTCGGAACTCACGATTTGTCCGACGGCTTTCACTCAACTGACAGAAACAGTGGTCTGATGTTTTATCAAACGCTTAAACTGGCTCCCGGAAGTAATATTACCGTTGGTACTGATCTGAAACAATATGGAGGTAAGGTAAATCAAACTGCCGTGAAAGATTCATTGATTACCGTTAATGAACTGGCTGTGTATGCTTATGCGCAGCAAACATTATTCGAAAAATTCAATCTGAGTGCCGGCCTGCGACTCGAACATAATTCAAAATACGGAACCGAGCTTATACCCTTTTGTGGTCTGACTTATAACCCGGGCTTGAATTCTACCTTTAAAGCTTCTGTTTCTAAAGGTTTTCGGAGCCCGACCATTATGGAAATGTACTTATATGCTCCCAATCCCGATTTAAAACCGGAGCGTATGATGAACTATGAAGTGAATTGGTTGCAGAGCTTTCTCGATAATCATATTCAGTTTGATTTAACCGCTTATTTTATAAAAGGTGATAATCTGATTGAGGTTACACCAGGTATTCCACCTGCTATGACCCGTAAAAACCTGGGTTCGTTTATAAACAAGGGAATCGAATTCTCAGCCGGATATATTGTTTCCAAAAATCTGTATTTCAAAGCTAACTACAGTTATCTCGATTTGGATAAACCTGTTCTGGCTGCACCACGACAACAAATCAATGTCAGTGCAAATTACAGGTACAAAATATGGAGTCTGAATATTTCGGCACAACGAATCGAACATCTGTATGTTGCTGTGTCTTCGAACGCTCAAGCTCTTACAAAGACGGTTAATTACGGATTGCTCAATGCGCGTTTGTCGGTTAAGCCGTTGAATAAACTGGAGTTGTTTGTTGCCGGTAATAATCTGTTGAATGCACAGTATCAAATAAATTATGGTTATCCGATGCCCGGAATTTATTTTAATACAGGGTTTAATGTGAGGTTATAGAATTCGGTGTTTTGATAGATTGAAGTTTTTCCGAACATTTTTATTACAATTTGGTTGTATTGTTGGAAATTTATATTACTTTTGCTCCGTCTAAACAATAAGACAACAATCATGGTGAATCGATTTTTTACATATTTCTATTTTTACTTTTACTTTAGTCGGTGAGAGCAGGATATTAATATGTAAAAACAAACTATAAACAAATACATGAAAGTCCTGCTCAATTATGAGCGGGACTTTTTTTGTTAAACAATAATGAACAAAGATTTATGAAACGAGTAGCTATTCAGGGAGGGCAGGGTGCCTATCACGGTATTGCAGCAGAGAATTTTTTTGCAAGTGAAGAAGTAGAGATTATTCCCTGTGTTACTTTCCGTGATATTTTTGTGACCATAAAAAAAGACTCCAATGTTGTAGGTATAATGGCCATTGAAAATACGATTGCAGGAAGCCTGTTGCAAAACTACGAATTGCTTAAAGAGCACAAACTAGCCATTGCCGGTGAGTATAAATTGCGTATTTCGCACTGTCTGGCTGCTTTGCCCGGACAAACAATTCATGATATTAAAGAGGTTCAGTCGCACCCCATTGCCCTGATGCAATGTGGTCATTTTATAGAAACCTTGCCGGGTGTAAAGGTGGTTGAGCATGAAGATACAGCTCTTGCTGCACGTGATATTGCAAAGAATGATTTGCTTGGAAGCGCTGCTATTTGCAGTGAACGGGCGGCAGAAATCTATGGATTGAATATCTTGGCGAGGGGAATTGAAACGAATAAACACAATTTTACTCGCTTTCTTATTTTGGGAAATCCGTGGGCAGTGGAGGAAATTCAAAAGGATGAAATTATAAACAAGGCCTCTATCGTATTTACGCTGCCGCATGCCGAGGGTAGTTTGTCGAAGGTCTTGTCCGTCTTTTCGTTTTATGGAATCAGCCTCACCAAAATACAGTCGTTGCCCATTATTGGTCGCGAGTGGGAGTATCAGTTTTATGTCGACTTTAAGTTTGACGATCTCGAACGCTATAAACAGTCTTTAGCGGCTATTAAACCATTGATAAATGAGTTGAAAAGTCTGGGAGAATATGCAGAAGGAATGACTCCCAGTATCTGAATCAGCCAGAGTAAAAGAATAAATTCTAAAACAAGCACTATTAATTATTATGAAACCTATTATTCCTGCCGAACGATTGAGCTCAATCAGTGAGTACTATTTTTCTACAAAACTCAAAGAAGTTGCGGATATGAATGCCAGAGGCATGAACGTAATAAGTCTGGGTATCGGTAGTCCTGATCTCCCGCCTTCCAGAGAAACTGTCGAAGCGCTCTGTCAGTCGGCTTCCGAATCCAATGTTCACGGTTACCAACCCTATGTGGGAATTCCAGAACTGAGAGCTGCTTTTGCGAACTGGTATCAAAAATGGTTTAACGTAGAGTTGAATCCGGCAAACGAGATTCAACCGCTAATCGGTTCCAAAGAAGGTATTCTGCATATTTCGCTTGCATTTTTAAATCATGGCGATGGTGTGCTGGTTCCCAATCCGGGTTATCCTACTTATTCATCCGTAAGCAAGCTAGTTCAGGCTAAAGTACTGACTTACGATTTGGACGAAAACAATCACTGGCAACCGGATTTTGACGCTCTTGAACAAATGGATTTGAACAACGTTAAACTCATGTGGGTCAATTACCCGAATATGCCTACCGGTGCAAGTGCAACACCGGAACTGTTTGAAAAGCTGGTGTCATTCGGTAAAAAACACGGTATTGTAATCGTAAACGATAATCCCTATAGTTTTATTCTGAACGAAAACAGGCTCAGTATTCTTCAGGTAAAAGGAGCAAAAGATATTTGTATTGAACTGAACTCGATGAGTAAATCGCACAATATGCCCGGTTGGCGTATGGGGCTGTTGGCTTCAAATGCTCAGTTTATAGAATGGGTGTTGAAAGTAAAAAGTAATATTGATAGCGGTCAGTTTAAACCCATGCAAGTGGCTGCCATAGCTGCCCTGAATAATTCGGAAGAATGGCATAGAGAAATGAATGTCAACCTGTATAAGACTCGTCGTCATCTGGCTGAAGAAATTATGAACACGCTGGGGTGCACATTCGATAAAAGTCAGGTTGGTATGTTTCTTTGGGGTAAAATATCAGCTAAATATAAAAATAGCGGCGAACTGGCCGACAAGGTATTATATGAGTCGAAGGTCTTTATTACTCCGGGATTTATTTTTGGAGATAAAGGTGATCATTATGTGCGCATATCGCTTTGTGCTAACGAAAAAATGCTTGCAGAAGCATTGGAAAGAGTGAAACAGTTGCCAGTTATTAGTCAGTAATAAGAAGCTGATTTTTGCGGATAATTAGAATTCAATTAAAATATTAAATAAAACAATAAAAATAACAGCTTTAGTGACTGATAACAGCTCGCTAATGACTATTCATTAGAAAATTATGGAACTCGAATCAATTTTATTACCCGGAGTAGATGCAAAGCGTCCGCTCGTAATTGCCGGACCTTGTAGTGCGGAAACGGAAGAACAAGTGATGGAAACTGCTCGCGGATTACATGCCCGTGGCATCAAAATATTCCGTGCCGGAATATGGAAACCCCGTACTAAGCCGGGAGGTTTTGAAGGTATTGGTGTTGAAGGACTGCCGTGGCTTAAACGTGTCCAAACCGAATTGGGCATGTATACCGCTGTGGAAGTGGCTACAGCTAACCATGTACGCGAATGTCTTGCTCATGGTGTCGATATTCTTTGGGTTGGTGCGCGTACCTCTGCTAATCCGTTTGCCGTGCAGGAAATTGCTGATGCGTTGGAAGGTGTTGATATTCCCGTACTGGTTAAAAACCCGGTAAATCCTGATCTGGATTTGTGGATTGGTGCTATTGAGCGTATCCATAATGCGGGTATTCGTCGGATCGGAGCAATCCATCGTGGATTCAGTACTTATGACAAAAAGATCTATCGTAACTTACCACAATGGCATATTCCGATTGAATTGCACCGTCAGATACCTAATCTGCCGATTATTTGCGATCCAAGTCATATCGGTGGAAAACGCGAATTGATAGCACCGCTTTGTCAACAGGCTATGGATTTAAATTTTGATGGTCTGATTGTTGAGTCACATTGTCACCCTGATAAAGCCTGGAGTGACGCTGCTCAACAAGTGACTCCTGATGTGCTTGACTTTATTTTGAATACGCTTGTAATTCGAGATATGACTCAGTCAACCGAAAACTTAACTGCTTTACGTCGTCAGATTGATGAGCTGGATAATAGTTTGCTGGAGTTGTTGGCTCGCCGTATGCGAATCTCTGAAGAAATCGGGGTTTACAAAAAAGAGCACAATATGCCTATTTTTCAGGTTCAGCGTTATGATGAAATCCTTCAAAATCGCGTTTCCCAAGCTGTTGAAATGGGAATGGACGAGGAGTTTATGAAAACTGTTTTGGTTGCTATTCATGAAGAATCTGTGCGCCATCAACAGGAGATTATGAAATAGAGGTTTTTACAAAACAAAGCCCATAAATCAATTGATTTATGGGCTTTGTTGTTTCTTAACGTTGATCATTAGTTGTTTAATACTGGCTCAGGCCTTTCATCATTTTCTCTCATAGCGTTATCACCCTGAATGTTTCTTCTGAGAGAGTCTCTTCTCATAGCATTCCCTTTTGCAGCAAAACCTCTTTGATGAATATCTCTTCTTTCATCAAATCGATCTTGATCATTCATTCTTGCCATCATTCCTTTTTTCATGCCTTCCAATTTCTGTTGGCGCTCTGTTTGTGCTGCCTTAAATTGTTTGAATTTCTCAGCACCAAGAATTTTTTCCATTTCAGTATCATTTGCTTTTTTTTCAGCTTCTACTTTGGCAATTTCCTGTTCATGAATTTTTTTCATTTCAGCCTGACGGATTTCACGTGCTTTTTCTTGTTTTTCAAACAATGCTTGTACTTTCGCACGTTGAACATCTGTGAGCTCTAAATCTACAGCTAAATAACCTGCACGTTTTTGTGCCGAAAGTTTTGACTTTTCCGCTTGTTTAAAGGCTTTATGGTGCCTTTTTCCTTGTTGAGGAGGCATCTGATTCTGTTCAAAACCGGATTGTTTGCCTTCTTGCGGTTGACCTTGTGTTTGATCCTGTGCAGAAACAGCTAAGCTAAAAACAAAAGCCGAAGCTAATAATACTATTGCATACCTTTTCATAACTCAATAATTTTAATTGTTCATAAATTAATTTCTAATTTTATCTATTTGACCAAATTGATTTCAACTGGTTTAAATATATATTTATATTTCAGTTTAATTAACACTATGCCAATTATTTGAAGTGTTCTATAGGTTTTGTTGGACTTGTGAATTTTTTCTGAGTTTAGATGAATTTACCCGAATAGCAATATTGGAATTTGTCCAACAAAAAACGAGGATGCTCAATTATTACCAAGCATCCTCGTTTAATATTCTGGTCATTTGCTTGTTGATTTGCTTTTATAAACTTAGCTCTAGCATTTTTGCTTCGTTCTTTTCAAAAAGCACTTTGACTGACCTTAGCTATAATCCTTCAGCCATTCTTTCGGCTCTTCTTTCATCATTGAACATGAATCTTTGACCATATTTAAATTCCGTTCTCCACGATAGTTTTGATGTGGAAATCTGGTCTGAACCATTATCGAAGAACTGAACATGAAAATTATAGCATGACTAATACACTAAACTTTTTTATACCTTATTCTTTAATTGTTCTTCATCATCTTTTGACGACGTTCTGCTTGTAGCTTTTGATAGGTTTCAAATTTTTCTTTGCCAATCACAGCTATAAGATCATCATTTTGAGCAGTACGCAGTGCTTGAAATTTTTCTCTAAAATCAGGACTGTCTCTTGTAACTTCAGCTCTGAATTTAGTCATTCTTTCATCATTCTTTTCAAATACTACCTGAACTTTAGCTTTTTCAGCATCAGTCAAGCTTAAATCCTTGGCCATTGCTTCAGCTCGTTCTTTAGGTGGAAGTTGTTGTCTCATTCCTCCTGGGCCTTGTGGACCTTGAGGAGCTTGTGCCATGGCTGACATGCTAAAAAGAAATACAGAAGCTAATGCTAATTTTAAATACTTTTTCATAATACATTTTTTAATCGTTAATACTACATTTTGTAATCTATTGCTTTGACTGTTGAAATAAAAATTGGTTTAATCCGGGTGTTCTATATTCATATTAATTAAACAAATACTGAGTTATATTGCTGTAAAAAAAACAATTGGGTTAGAACTACAGAAATGAACTATAGCTCTAACCCAATTTAAAAGAACCGATACCGGTTATTATTTTTTCAATAATACATCATTGATTGCCTGTTTAAAGGCATCTTTAGGCATAGCTCCCTGTGCCATTTGAGGTGCCCCGTTCATTGGACAAAACAATATAGTTGGAATGCTCCGGATTCCGAATGCGTTGGCTAACTCTTGTTCTTCTTCTGTATTGATTTTATAGATGTAAATTTGTCCGTCATATTCTTTTGCCAGATCTTCCAGTATCGGTGCTATGGTTTTGCACGGACCACACCATGAGGCATAGAAATCAATGATACAGGGCTTGTCTCCCAGGTATTTCCATTCAGTTGAATTTGTTTCGTAATTTGCAACTTTGGATAAAAATTCCGCTTTAGTTAAATGAATTGTTCCCATTTTTTTTATTTCTTTTGATTGATTTTTTTCTTCTTTTCCTTTTTCATTTCCATTTCCGGCGCAAGCTGAAAATGTAAACGAGAGTAAGAGGCTTGCAAAAATTATTTTCTTCATATTGTTTTTTTTTACTTTGTTTCGGGCTTTTTTCTCTTAAACATGTCGAACAGCAGGTATCCCATGATAGCTCCATAAGCCATACTGATGTAAGGATTGGATGATATCGGACAAGTGCCATTGGAACAGCCAATGAAGTGGTAATATGAAAATCCTGCCACCGTCCCGACGATAACGCCGATGATTCTCAATAAGTGTTTTCTGAGTAAGTTTTTCATAACTATTATTTTATGATTATTATCCTTTGCTTTTGTTTCCTTGAAAGGTACATCTAAAATCGAACTTCAATTCTGATCCAATTCTGATTCAATTCTGATCCAATTCTGATTCGTAGACTTTTGTGATTCTTTTGTGCCTTTTGTGGTAAAACCGTTTTATGTGATTAAGCGAATATTCATGTTTTATGTCTGTGTTCTAAACGCAGTTACATGTGCGGATACATTCTATTATCTGTATTATTTGTTTATCCTTAAGCGAATAATGACAGTTTTTCCCTTCTTTTCGGCAATTTAATATGCCTTTGGCACGCATATCGGTCAGGTGATGCGATAGTAAAGACTGTTCGCAGTTTAGTTGCTCTACCAGTTGGTTCACTGTCATTTCATCCTGTTCGGCCAACAACGAAATAACACACAATCGCGTGCCTTGGGAAATGGCTCTGAGCATATAAGCTGCCTGCTCCATGTGTTCTTTATTTAGTTCCTGCTTCATGTTTCTTTTATTTGATGCAAATATATGAACATGTATTCATATATGAAGTGTGTCTTTAGGTTTTTTAAAGAAAAAGAGTTTCAAATAAGAAATGAAGAAAAAAATCGCGTACTTTCCATCTTTTTTTTACGGCTAATTTTAAAGAATAAAGTATCTTTGTGAGCTAAAACCCAAATGATGAGTCATTCGATAACAAAGATATGTAAGAATTTTATTTCCGAGCTGGATGAAGCTATAGGTGACCAAAGTGCTGAAAGCATTTTTGTACTGACCGATGAGAACACCTGGGAACATTGTTTATCAATGACTCTGCACTCAGAGAAATTAAAAGGATGCCATGTGATTTGTATTCCGAGTGGAGATGAGAATAAGAATATAGAGACTGCAGCTGTAATCTGGAAATACCTGAGTGAGAATGGAGCAACCCGTAAATCGTTGATGATTAATCTGGGTGGCGGTATGATTACCGATATAGGTGGATTTACAGCATCAACATTTAAGCGCGGTATACGTTATGTGAATGTCTCCACTACATTACTTGGTGCTGTGGATGCTGCAACAGGTGGAAAAACCGGAATTAATTTCATGGGATTAAAAAATGAAATTGGTGTGTTTTCTCCTGCCGAAACGGTTCTGATCAATATTGACTTTTTCAAAACCTTAGACGCTGAAAACCTGCGTTCGGGTTATGCAGAAATGGTGAAACATGCGCTGATTAATACTCCGGAAAGTTGGGAACGTGTACTTAAATTCGATCTGGAAAAAGTCGATTTTGAAGAACTCAAACAACTGCTTGATGAAAATATACGTATCAAGGAACGCATTGTTGAGCAAGATCCCTATGAGGCTAATATTCGGAAAGCATTGAATCTCGGTCATACTTTTGGACATGCTTTTGAGAGCTGGTCATATAAAATTCAGCGGCCGGCATTACATGGTTATGCTGTTATGTGGGGATTGCTTTGCGAACTGTATTTATCGTTGATAAAACTGGACTTTCCGAAAGATGAATTGCTCAGGTTGAAGTATCTGATTAAGGAGTATTACGGAACTTTTGAGTTTAGTTGTAAAGAATACGAGGCATTATTTGAATTAATGACTCACGACAAAAAAAATGAATCTAAAGAAATAAATTTCACCTTGTTGGCCGATGTCGGAGACATCCGGATTAACCAGACAGCCACAAAGGAGGAAATTTTTGAATGTTTTGATTTCTTCAGGGAAGGTTGATTGTCTCTGGAGAAGACTAATTTAATTTATGGGAAAGACACTAATAATTGGAGCCAGTAGTAATCCGGAGCGCTATTCTTATCTTGCAGCTCAACGATTGTTGGCTTCCGGATATGAGATTGAACTGATCGGACTGCGTAAAGATGTTGTTTTTGATCAGGTAATTGATACACAAAAAAAACCGTTTGAAGATATAGACACGGTAACCTTATACTTATCGGATAAATTTCAGCCGGAGTATTACGAATATATTATCTCTTTAAATCCAAGACGCGTTATTTTTAATCCGGGCACGGAAAATGCAGAGTTTGAAAAAATGTTGATTCAGAATGATATCGGCGTTCAGGAAGCTTGTACGTTGGTGCTGTTGGGAACGAAACAATATTGATGTGTTGATGTGTTGATGTGTTGATGTGTTGATAGGGTGATGTGATGATAAACATTCGAACTGATAGATTAATAATTGGTTGCAGATTTGCATTTCTTCATTGACTTGTAACTTGTAACTTGTAACTTGTAAATAATGAAAATAGCTTTAATAGGATATGGCAAAATGGGTAAAACCATTGAACGAATTGCACGTGAACGTGGTCATGAGATTGTGTCGATAATTGATGTGAATAATTTGGCCGATTTTGATTCCGATTCGTTTAAGAGTGCCGATGTGGCCATCGAATTTACTGTTCCGCAAGTAGCGTTGAGTAATTACCGCCGTGCTTTTGCTTCGGGGGTTGCTGTCGTTTCAGGAACAACCGGGTGGACAGACGAACTGCCTACTTTAAAGAAGGAGATAGAAGAAGGCGGTAAAACCTTATTCTGGTCGTCGAACTTTAGTCTGGGTGTAAATATATTCATGGCTGTCAATAAATACCTGGCTAAGATTATGAATCAATTCCCGAATTACAATGTGGAAATGACGGAAGTACATCATACTCAAAAACTGGATGCTCCGAGTGGTACTGCGATTACCCTGGCAGAAGGAATTCTGGAAAATCTGGATCGAAAGAATAGTTGGGTGAAAGAAGTGGAAACCAAACAGAGTGACATGGCCATCAAATCCATTCGCGAAGGACAGGTTCCCGGCATTCACACCATTCGTTATGAGTCGGAGGTCGATTCGATTGAAATTACACACGATGCAAAAAGCCGCGAAGGTTTTGCACTTGGAGCTGTGGTTGCAGCAGAATTTACAGCAGGAAAAAAAGGATTATTAGGCATGGAAGACATGCTGAAGTTTTAATCTATAAATTATAATTTGAAACTAAAAATGAGTGCAGACAAACTAATATCGCGTTTTCAACAACCGCTGAAACAATGGATAAAATGCAGCGTGTGGAGCTTGATTTATATTTTATTTATTGTATGGGTGGGTAACTACTGGTGGCTACTGGGTTTGCCGGTGGTAGTTGATGCTTATATAACTCACTATATACCCTGGACCTGGTGGAAGAAAACAAAGAACAAAGCTTTGCTGGGTCTTATGGGCTGGGTTGATGCTATCGTATTTGCATTGGTAGCCGTTTATTTTATAAATACTTATTTGTTTCAAAACTATCAGATTCCGAGTTCTTCGTTAGAAAAGAGCTTGCTGGTGGGCGATTTTCTTTTTGTGAGCAAGGCCAGTTACGGTCCACGTGTTCCGAATACGCCCCTTTCGTTTCCATTGGTTCAGCACACATTCCCCATGCTGAATTGTAAATCGTTTATCGAAAAACCTCAATGGGATTATCATCGTCTGAAAGGCTTTGATACGGTGAAGCGAAATGACATCGTGGTGTTTAACTTCCCTACGGGAGATACAGTAGCTTTAAAAGTTACAAATCCTGATTACTACACCTTGTGTTATAGTTACGGTCGGGATATGGTGCACAACCGGAAAGATCTATTCGGAGATATCGTTTATCGTCCGGTTGATCGTCGCGAGAACTTTGTAAAACGTTGCGTAGCTATTTCGGGAGACTGGCTTCAGATCAAGGACAATCAGGTGTATGTAAATGGAAAGAAGCAGGAAAAGATTCCCGGCATTCAATTTAATTATTTTGTGCAAACGGATGGTACTCATTTAAGTGCTGAGGTGTTGGATAAATTAGGAATTAGTGTTGATGATAGAATCCTGATGAATGATGTGCAAAGTGTGCCGGGTAATGAGCAGGCTGCAGAATCAAATAATCAGGCTATACTGGAAGCCGGACTGGATCCTAAACTTCCGGTTTATCATTTTCCATTGAATGAAGAAACATATAATGAAATGCAAAAAGTAACCGGTGTTACTAAAATTAAAATAGAGCAACTTAAGACTTTGGATGTATTCCCACTGGGTGGACATAAACGTTGGAACCGCGACAATTACGGACCGCTTTGGGTTCCGAAGAAAGGGGCTACATTGGCACTGAATTCTTATAATTTACCTATTTACGAACGAATCATTCGGGTTTACGAACATAACACCCTTGAGGTAAGAGGCAACGAATACTTTATAAATGGTAAATCAACAAAAACCTACACATTCAAAATGGATTACTACTGGATGATGGGTGATAATCGTCATAACTCGGCCGATTCGCGTTATTGGGGTTTTGTTCCCGAAGATCATGTGGTAGGCCGTCCGGTATTAGTTTGGCTGTCATTGGATAAAGATAAAGGCTGGTTTGGCGGAAAGATCCGTTGGAACAGGTTCTTTAAAAATGCGGAAAGATGATATAGCGGTAAGCAGTAAGCAGTAAGCAGTAAGCGGTAAGTAGTCGGTAGTGGGTAGTAAGTAGTGGTGGTTTGAAGGAAAGAATGTCCGGAATTTGTTTAACGAGCGCGTATTTAGCTCCGGTGGAGTATTATTCTGTATTGGCTGGAGCTGAAACGGTTTATCTGGAGCATTGCGATTATTACGTAAAGCAAACGTATCGGAATCGCTGTCATATTGCGGCGGCCAACGGGGTGATGGCGCTGAGTATTCCGGTAGAAAAAGCAACAAAGGAAAAGATACTGACCCGCGACATTCGTATTTCGGATCACAGCGACTGGCAAACACAGCATTGGCGTTCTATTGAGTCGGCCTATAACTCAACGCCTTTTTTTGAATATTACAAGGATGATTTATTGCCATTCTACGAAAAGAAGTGGACTTTTCTTTATGACTTTAATCTGGATATTCAACATAAAATACTTGAATTACTGGATCTGAACCCAAAGGTTCTATTGACTGAAAAATATTCTTCCGAACCCGAACAGGGGGTGGTGGATATGCGCGAAAGCATTCATCCCAAAAAGGAAAGTTTGTTTGAAACTCCGAAACCTTATTATCAGGTTTTCGATCAGCGCTTCGGCTTTCAACCTAATTTGAGCATTATAGATTTGCTTTTTAATATGGGGAATGAAAGTCAATTAATAATCGGAAGCTCATTAATCCCTTAAAGGGGATTTTAGGGGTTGGGGTAGTTAATACAAAATACAACAATATAACACACTATAATATGGAACAAATAGATTGGAGTAATTTAGGATTCGGTTATATGAAAACCGATTGTAATGTCCGTTGTAACTATAGTGATGGTAAGTGGGGTGAACTGGAAGTTCATGAAAGTGAATATTTGAGCTTGCACATGGCTGCCACCAGCTTGCACTATGGACAAGAGTCGTTCGAAGGCTTGAAAGCTTTTCGGGGAAAAGATGGAAAAATACGTATTTTTCGGATGAAGGATAATGCTTTGCGTATGCAGGATTCGAGTGCCGGTACCATGATGGCCGTACTTCCGACGGAAGTGTTTGAAGAAGCTGTATTAAAAGCAGTAAAATTGAATGAGCGCTTTGTGCCTCCTTACGAATCGGGAGCATCACTTTATATCCGTCCGGTACTTTTTGGTAGCAGCCCGGAGGTGGGTGTAAAACCCGCTACGGAATATATGTTTATCATTTTTGTGATGCCGGTTGGTCCGTATTTCAAAGGTGGTTTTCAAACAACTCCGTTTGTAATTATGCGGGAATATGATCGTTCTGCGCCTCTTGGTATGGGTAAATTTAAAGTAGGCGGAAACTATGCTGCCAGTCTGGTTGCAGGCGAAAGAGCTCATAAGCTGGGGTATTCCAATATATTCTATCTGGATGCTAAAGAAAAGAAATATATTGATGAATGTGGAGCTGCCAACTTTTTCGGAATAAAAGATAATGCCTATATCACACCAAAATCAACATCTATTCTACCGTCTATCACCAACAGAAGTCTGATGACCTTGGCCGAAGATTTTGGAATGACCGTTGAACAACGTCATATACCCGTAGAAGAACTGGCTACTTTTGAAGAAGCCGGAGCTTGTGGAACAGCAGCTGTTATCAGCCCGATAGAACGTATTGATGATTTTGATGAAAATAAATCTTACATTTTCTCACACGACGGTAAGCCGGGAGTTATTTGCGAAAAATTATACAACAAACTCCGTGGCATTCAGTATGGCGACGAGCCGGATACACACGGATGGGTAACGGTAATCTGATTAGATGATTATTTGATGTGATAATGTGATGATGTGTTTTTGATGTGGTGATATGTTGATTAGTTGATGTGATGATGTGATAATCGATGAAATGAAGATGTGCTAATATATCTATGTGATGATTTAGTCCGTTTTATTGATACTTTGGCTCATTATATCTTTTATTATACACTCATATTATACACACAGCTAATAGTTTATTATAAAATCAATCAATTATTAAATCATCATATATTTCCATTATAAAATCATCACATCACCATATTAGTACATTACCACATCAACTAATCATCACATCACCATATTAGTACATTACCACATCAACTAATCATCACATCACCATATTAGTACATTACCACATCAACTAATCATCATATCATCACATCATCATATCATCATATTACCATATCAACACATTATCACATCAACTAATCACCACATCAACTAATCATCACATCATCTCATGATTACAAAATCAGAAGTTTTTCCTATCGGACAAATCATCAAACCTCACGGTGTAAATGGTGAAATGTCATTTTCGTTTACCTCCGATATTTTCGATCGGGAAGATGTTCCGTATTTTGTTTTTGAGATACAGGGAATTCTGGTGCCGTTTTTTCTGGTGGAATATCGCTTCAAAGGCAGTACTACGGGTTTGTTGACACTGGATGGAATAACAACTGATGAACAAGCCCGTGACTTTGCCGGTCTTACTGTTTATCTGCCCAAAAGCTTTTTGGAAAAAGTGGAAGATGATGAAATTGAGCTCGACTATTTTGCCGGATTTACCTTGGTTGATACAGAAAAAGGCCTATTGGGAGTTATCTCCGAAGTGGATCAGACGACAGACAATGTGCTTTTTGTGATACCCACAAAAAACGACGAGTTGCTAATTCCGGCAGGAGAGGAGTATATCGAAAAAATAGACCACGAGAAAAAGATTATCTATGTCCGGTTGCCGGAAGGATTGCTGGATTTATAGAGGATAGTGCTGAAATACATCTAAAGGAGTTATTATATTGTTATCAATAATAGTAACTCTTTTTTTTTGTGATGTATAAGTTCTGCGAATCAGTGTGGCTGTATCAAAAGCACGCAAATAACACAACCAACACAAATTTTCGCAAATAAGATTCGTAAAGTAACCTGAGTTCGATATAAGATTCTTTTGAATTTCATTATATTGCAAGTCCGAAGGACTTGAATGTGAATAACCGCGGGTGAAACCCGTGGAAAAGACAGAACATGAATGCGAACCCCGAACTAACGGTCAGCGTAGCTAATGGGGTTCAATATATAAATATATGATATTGAACCCCATTCGGGGTTCTGATTATTTTGTACAAATAGCCACGGGTTACACCCGCGGTTATTGGCTATGCCGATTTTCAATTCACATTGAATCCCTTCAGGATTCTAAAATCCATCTTTAATTGATCGGAAGCTGTTTACTTATATCGAACTCACGTTAAAGTAAAACGTTGTTGTTTGAATTTCAATCTGGTAAGATTGCGTTAATTTGCACATTTTGCGTTGTTTGCGTGCTATTTATCCCCTACGGGAAATTTGTAGAGCTTGTTTTATTTTCTATTGATATATATTCCCTACGGGAAATTGTTTATTATGAATGCCCGTGCATCTGCAAGCCTGAAGTGGGATGAATGATAATATAGTCTGTTGGTATTGAACCCCGTTCGGGATTCGTGTTTAGGTTTAGGCCTTTTCCATCCCGATGTATCGGGGTGGTTATTTACATTCAAGTTCTTCGGACTTGCCGGAATGCCATTTACTTTCTGTTTTGGGGTATTTACCGGCCTGAAGGTATACATTTCTGTACACACCCGGAGAAATTTTATATTGTTTTTTAAAGGTTTTGTTTAGTGATAGTTCTGAGCTATACCCAACCTTTTCAGCTATATCAGCCAAAGTGTGGGACGTTGTTATTAATAAGTGAGCTGCCTTGTACATCCGCCATTTCGTCAAATAATTCAATGGCCCTTCATTCATCAGTTTTTTGAACTGTGCTGCAAATGCGGCTCTTGACATTCCTGCTGTTCTGGACATCATCTCAACAGTCCATTTTTTAGATATGTCTTCATGAATAGATTCAACGGCAAGGCTTATCTTTGGATCTTTTAAAGCATTCAACCAATGGATTTGTTCTCCGGACTTGTCAAAATGTGTTCTAATAATCAGGATAATAATAATTTCCCCGAGGCGTTTCATAATTTGTTTCGCTCCAGATAGTGCTGCATTCGCTTCTGATTGCAGCATATTCACCGCCGAGATAAGTTGCGGATAACTGTTGTCGAATTTATTTAAGCAGAGTATTTGTGGAATTACATTGTAAAATAAGGATTGCTGCGGTAACCCAAACTTGAACCATCCACACATTATTTCTACCTTATTTTCATCACCTTCTATATGGATGTTTTCAAAAATGGAATCTGAGTTTACAGAGTCTCTGAACATCCTGTCCTGATTGTATTCTTCGCTTCCGATCCAGTAATTGACATGTGGTCCGATAAAGAAAAAATCACCAGGATTGAAAGCATAACCGGTCTGATTGTCTATTTGTATGGTACCTGAGCCTTGCACTATCAGAGCAAAGTAAGCTCGCTCGCACCCCCTTCCTCCAATGCCCCATTCTTTTTTACCAGAATATATTTTTGACTGAATAACACTACCAATCAAAATTGTCGACAGAATATCATTGAGAAGATCCATGAAAATTAGATGTTTGGACAGTTTTAAAAGATGATCAGATTATTTATGCAAATTCTTTTCATGTAATTTTGCCCGACAAATATAATACAAATTAAATAAGCAATGGAAAATAAGGTAGCATTAATCACAGGAGGTACCTCTGGTATTGGTTTCGCAATAGCTGAGAAGTTAGCACAGCAGGGAGTAGATATCATCATCATTTCTTCAAGCTATGAAAGCCTTGATTCGGCAGTCATAAGGCTCTCAATTTATGAGGTCGCTGTGACCAAAATATATGGAGATCTTTCGGATGCTGCAAACATCCCTGATATAATAAAAAGAGTATTGGCATCCACAGATAGATTAGATTTTTTTGTCAACAATGCTGGACTGGCTAAATTTGCTTCAATTGAAAGCTATAAACCAGAAGATTTTGATGCTCTGTTTGATTTCAATGTCAAAGTACCATTTTTATTCATACAGGCTTTTGTTCCTTTGTTAAGGGCCAGTAAAGGCTCCATCGTAAATATCTCTACGTACTGGGCACATAAAATGATTAAAGGAAGACACTCCTCTTTGTATTCTGCAAGCAGAGGAGCGATGGTATCTATGATAAAAGCTTTAGCAAATGAACTTGGTGAAGAGGGTATTCGTATCAATGCAGTTGCTCCGGGCTCTACTCAAACAGAAACTTTTATAAATTGGAAATCTTCATTATCTGACGATGCATTAGATAAGTTTGAGATGGAAATAAAAAACAGTTATCCAATTGCTCGTTTGGGTGAACCGTTTGAGATTGCCAATGCTGTATTTTTTCTGCTATCTGATCAAGCCAATTGGATAACAGGTCAGATTTTAAATGTTGACGGAGGCTTTACCATCCGGTAAAAAAGGAATAATTTTTTCGTTTTGACCAATTATCCATAGAATAAACAGTTCTGTTTGTTTATTGTCTGTAGGACATTCATATTTACCCTTGTTTATCCCCTACGGGGAATTTGTAGAGCTTGTTTTATTTTCTATTGATATATATTCCCTACGGGAAATTTAATTAGAATATCCATTCTGTGTTTTTTCGTCCTATCCGTGTATTCTGTGTGCGAATCAAGGGGTGTAAAAAATAGTC
>WSSedL1CaDRAFT_10000730_pt1 | contig 21982 bp, 12 predicted proteins | sample WetSurSL1Cattail_FD_9464 | JGI IMG/M metagenome (IMG submission 9464)
TTAATGGCTTGTTCAGAAACATATTTATGACTTGTACCATGAAAGCCGTACAATCTAATTTTATTTTCAGTCATAAAATAATTAGGAATAGCATATTTAAAAGCTACCTCAGGAATTGTTTGATGAAAAGCAGTATCAAAAACAGCAACCTGTGTGGCTTTTTCAAATATTGAAGAAGCTACATTTATACCTTCTAAATGTGCTGGATTATGCAAAGGAGCTAATCCAAAAAGTTCTTTTATTTTTTCTTTTACATCTTCATCAATAATAACCGTTTTAGAAAAAGTAGCGCCACCATGCACTACTCGATGTCCAACAACATCTATCTCCGATTTACTTTTTATAACTCCTACTTCATCATCAATTAAAAGTTGTGCTATTTTTTCCAATCCAACTTTATGATTTGGAATTGGTAAAATCTCTTCTAATGAAACTTTATTGGTTTTATATATTAAGTTTGAAGTTTCTAATCCTATTCTATCAATCATTCCGCTACAAATTACTTCTTTCGAAGGCATGTCAATTAATTGGTATTTGATAGATGAACTCCCTGAATTTATGATAACTATTTTCATTTATATTTCATTAAAAGATTAAAAAATTGAAACATTTAAAGATTCATTTTTAAATCATTTAATATTTCTATCTTTAAATTAAAATTACAATCCTTGAGCTTGAATAGCCGTAATTACAACTGTGTTAATAATATCATCCACAGTACAACCACGACTTAAATCGTTTACAGGCTTGTTTAAGCCTTGCAACATTGGCCCAATAGCCAAAGCTCCAGTTTCTCGCTGAACGGCCTTATACGTATTGTTTCCTGTGTTCAAATCAGGAAAAATAAGCACACTCGCCTGCCCTGCAACTTCAGAATTTGGCATTTTACTTTTCCCCACTTCCATATCAACGGCTGCATCATATTGAATAGGCCCTTCTATTTTTAAATCAGGACGTTTTCTCTTTACAATTTCAGTTGCATTACGCACTTTCTCGACTTCATCTCCTTTTCCTGAAGATCCCGAAGAATAAGAAAGCATAGCCACTTTAGGTTCTATTCCAAAAGCCAAACTTGAATCGGCAGAAGAAATAGCAATTTCAGCTAATTGTTCGGCTGTAGGATTGGGATTAATCGCACAATCTCCAAAAATAGAAACGCGATCTTCCAAGCACATGAAAAATATAGAAGAAACCACACTAGAATTTGGTTTGGTTTTAATAAACTGTAAAGCAGGCAAAATAGTATGTTGCGTAGTATGTGCCGCTCCCGAAACCATTCCATCAGCATCACCTTTGTACACCATCATGGTTCCAAAATAAGACACATCTTCCATCAAATCCTTAGCCATTGCCAAAGAAACATTTTTATTTTTTCGAAGCTCGTAATACGTATTTACATAATCTTCATAATACTCTGATTCTATTGGAACAATAATATTGACTTTCGAAAAATCAAAAGCAATTCCCAATTCTGCAACCTTATTTTCAATTTGTTTTTTGTTTCCAATAATTGAAATATCAACTACATCCATCGCCAATAATCGAGAAGTGGCAATAATTATTCTGTCGTCATTTCCTTCTGGCAAAACAATATGTTTACGATGTTGTTTGGCTCTTTTTACCAAATTATACTGAAACATTTTTGGTGTCATTCCATCGGCTTCAAAAGCACTCAATTTATTAGACAAATCATCCAAATCTACATACTTTTCAAACGTACTAATTGAAGTTTCTATCTTGTGTATATTCTCGGCATAAATTTTAGATTTAATCGAACCTATTTTATTCGTTATCCGATATGTACCGCCTTCTACCGAAATAATTGGTACAACTCCATTCAATCCTTCAATTAACTTCAAAATACTATCTTCTGGGACAATATTTCCTGTCAAAATAATCCCTGAAATCGATGGATAATTAGCTGATTCATTCGCTTGTAAAGCTCCCAAAATAATATCGGCTCGATCGCCGGGCGTAATCACCAAAGCATTCTCTTTTAGATGCAATAAATAATTACGCAATTGCATTGCACCCACACTAAAACTACCTACTTCATTATTTAAAAAATCCTTACCGAACAACACTTTAGCGTCTAGTTCTTCAACAATTTCTTTAACAGTTGGATTATCTAAACTTGAAATAACTGGAATGGCACTAACCAAGACTTCTTTAGGCAAAACACTTTTTAAACCATCGGTGGCTAATTGTAAATTTTCGGGTTGAATTTTATTGGCTATTAAAGCCAAAACTTCTACATCTTTATTTTTAAAAGAATCATAAGCAAGATACTCGCTGTCCAGAAATTCCTCTAAAGTTTTGCCCACGCCCGAACCTACAATTATGGTTGGAATCCCTAAATTTTTAGCAATAAGAACATTCATATCTAATTCGATAGCAGTTCCTTCTCCACTAAAACTGGTACCTTCAACCAAAACAAAATCAAAACGTTCTTCTAAATATTTGAATTTTTCAATAATTAAATCTAGAACATCCCCTATTTTTCCTTTATTTTTCTTCTTGATTAGTTGACTTTTGGTAATGGCAAAAGCATCTTCAAATCGGATATCTAAGCCAAAATGTGATATTACCGTTTCGATATGGTTGTCTAATTTTCCATCTTCAAAATCTTCTATAATAGGTCTAAAATACCCTACTTTAGCTGTTTTACCAATAAGCATACTCATTAATCCTAGGGTAATAATGGATTTCCCACTATTACTTTCGGAAGTTGCGATATAAATGGCTTTGTTCATTTTTTTGATTTTTATACTTTATTTATGACCTCAATTCGTTTATAATTAATCATTACTTGTTTTTAAAACTTCTAAAACCACTTAATTTTTTTAAAATAAGCTATCATTCCTAATACCAATAAAAACATCAGACCGATGATAATATAATAGCCATTCTGGTATTTTAATTCGGGCATGTATTCAAAATTCATCCCATAAATTCCTGCTATAAAGGTAAGTGGAATGAATATAGCCGAAACAATAGTTAACGTCTTCATTATCTCATTCATTTTGTGTCCTTGTGAGGAAAAAAAGAAATTTGATGCACTCTCTAACATTCCCATATCGGATTCAATTTGTTCTAAAAGCTCTAAACTTTTTTGATGCAATCGAGAGAAATACACATAAGAATCCATTTCTATTACATTGCAAATAGCATCTTCTTTCAAACTCTTTATTCCAGTTAAAGAATCACGTAGCGGAATAATAGAACGTTTTAAAAAATTAAAATTATCGCGGTGTTTTTCTATTCGAACTAAAATATTAGGATCGGCACTTGCTTTAGAAAGCGCTAATAATTCCTCTACTTTGTCTTCTTCATTTTCAATAGTGACATAAAAATTTTCGATAATAGCATCTAAGAGCAAATACAATAAAAAATCAGCTTTTTTTGTTCGAACAATACCTGTTTTGGTTCGAATACGCTCCCTGATATGCGTAAAAAAATCACTTCTTTTTTCTTGAAAAGAAATCAAAACACCATCTTTTATTAAAAAACTAATTTGCTCAACATTAATATTATCTGAATTTTCGGTTGGTAAAATAGATTTTATATTGAAAAACAAACTCGTTGTTGTTTCCTCTAATTTGGTTCTTCGTGTGGTATTTAAAATATCTGAAAGCAAAAAACTATCAATTTCGAAAAAAACACCTATGCCCTCCACGATTTCAATATCGTTCAAACCATGCAAATTCAACCAGTTATTCTTAGTAAAATCGATACTGCTTTTTAAATCAGAAAGAAGTATGTCTTTATTCTCAGCTACGAATGATTCATCATAAACAAACAATTGCATTTCCGATTCGGATCGCTTGTGTTTACCCGTATATTCTAACTGATTGGGCTGTACTTTTCTAGCTTTTTTATATTTTATTTTCCTCATACAAAAATCATTTAACAGTAATATTACAAAAAACTTTTGGCAAAAAAGAACAACTTAACATTTTAAAAACATGAATTAACTCTAGCAAAAGTAATCTCCAAGATTTTTCTATTTTATGAGATAAATCATGTTTTGAAAATTAATTAAAGTGGCTAAGACGATTCTAGAATTAAAAAAAGGCATAAAAAAACTGAGCTATTACTAACTCAGTTTAAAGTGATAAAGAATAATTATTTTAAACAATATGCATTTTTTCTATTTTACTTCAATTATTTTATTCTTCTTACCTATTCCGTTTTCGTTAAAGGGTTCGATCATAAAATAGTACTTTGTTCCTTTGTCTAAACCTCTAAAGTCATAAGAATCCAAATCATAAACCATTATTGCATTGTATAATTTATCTGGTTCAATTCCATAATAAATAGTGTATCCAATAGCATCCTTTTGTTGTTTCCAAGAAATCATTGCATTACGAGAATCTAATTTATCGCGATTTACTTTGAAATCAGCAATCGGTTTTGGAGCATTTTGTAATCCATTACCAAAAACTCTAAAATCAGAAATAGCAAACAAGCCTGAAGCATTATGAATATTTTCCATTTTGATATAACGAGCCGTGATTGCTTTGGTTAATTCGACATAATCATGAGGTGCATCTTTATCATTTTTAGATTTATCAACTACTAACTTCCAATTTTGAGCATCATCAGACATATAAATTTTATATTGATAATAAATGTCCATTGCTTTATTGTACTGCGTTGCTTTATGATCGGCATAGTTAATTTGTAAAGCATTAATTTGCATTATTCTACCTAAATCAAGTTGAATCCATTCTGTTTTATCAGCTGTTTTAGCCGACCAATACGTTTGTATATTTTCATCGGTTAAATTGGAAGCATCATAACAGATTTTCTCGAATACTTTTTTCCCGCCGTTATCCATACGATGTGTTTCCGCTTCCATACAATCTTCTGTTGAAGAAACGATAACTGGTTTTTTATAGGAAAGTAACATCCAGCCAGATGAAGCACCATTTCTTTGATCTCTTTCTGCTGTTGAAAGTGAAATTGGAAAATCGCCATAGGAAGTTATGGAATACATAACATCGTCCTTATCAAATCCAGCAGGAAACATATCAATACGACGCTCAAAACGATCTTTTATTGCTATTTTACAAGTTCCTGTATTCCAATAATTCCCATAATTATCGACAAATGTATTGCCGTGTCCAGCTCCAATTACAAAACCTCCCGGTTTATAAGACATCGGATTGTGTTTTTGATATACAAATGGCCCTAACGGATTATCTCCTACATGAACTCCGTTTGCGTAACCTTTAAATTCGGTTGCAGGAGCTCCGTATTGCATGTAATATTTGCCATTGTGTTTGGTCATCCAGGCACCTTCAATAAAATTCCCCCAAGGCGCTGGTTCCATATCGTTATTTGGACCAAAACGTTCCCAACCATGATTGGTTGGATCTAAACCAACGACTTCTTTAATTGCTCCATATGGACGCTGAATCTCTTCGGGTTCAGTTGCAGCATATAATTGGGCATAATCAGCTTGATTTCCTTTTGGAAGCCAAGTATCATAATCCACTTCAACACCTACAAGTGGTAGTTTCCCGCTGGAACCATAATACATATATACTTTTTTATCATCGTCTTGAAAAATAGCTGGATCCCAGGTTGGAAGCATCGCTTTATCAACATGCCTTAGCCAACGACCGGATTTTGGATCTGCCGTTTTCCAAATCGGATGATCTTTTTTCCACGTTGAGCCTACATAAAATAACGTATCATTTACAACCCATGCAGCGGGCGCACATTGATCATCATCAGCAGCTTGTCTTTGAAAACTTCCATAAACGAAATTCCAATCGGATAGATCCTTGCTCCAAAAAAATCCTGCTTGATTAGTAGCAAACAAATAATACTCTCCTTTGTAGTTAATAATTACCGGATCGGCACTTGAACGACGCGATATCGAAATTCCATTATGATTCTCTGTCGTATAATTGTAGCCAATATTTATTGGGTTACAGTAAGTAGTTACTGGTTTATTTGGATCAAACCATTCCGTTTTTCCAACAATTGTATCAGTTTGTGCTATTATATTAATACTAAATAACAATAGAAATAGTAAAGTTAGTCTGTACATTTTATTCCTCATAATAATCGTTTAACAGTTTACAAATAATCATCTTAAATCATTATTTTTTACTCTTGATTCTTTGATGAAGTAATTCGGGTTCATTTGTAGTTATATAATCAAATTTATTATCAATAACCCAATCCATGACATCAGCATCATTAACAGTCCAGACATTCAAAGTAATTTTATTGTCTTTTGCTTCTTTGATCCATTCCGGATGTTTTTTAAATACCGAATAATGATAATCTACTCCTGTAATTTTATCTTTTTTTATTTCTGAAGGCGATTTATTTCCTTCCAAATATTGCAATGAAGCTTTAGAATCAACTTCACGAATTTGTTTCAAAATTTCATAATCAAAGCTTATATAGGAAATGATTTTTTCAGCATGAAGCTCTTTTACCAGTTGAACTACATTTACGGCAATTTTTCTCCCTCTTTCTACACTTACTCCTGAAGGTTTTATTTCGCAAACCAGTGTTGTATTTTTATTATTTCTTTTTCCTTCTACAATATATTCTCTCAAAGTGGGTAACTTTTCCCCATTAGATAATTTAAACGGCATTAAATCGGCATAATTAATTTTCTCAATAACTAGTTTATTATAATCTGGATCATGATTTACAACAAGCGAATCATCTAATGTCATTACAACATCAAACTCAGAACCAGCCAATTTTAAATCAATTGCATGCCTAAGAGAAGCAATCGAATTTTCTGGTAAATTATTATTTTTCCAAGCTCCACGATGCGCTACGATTACTTTTTTATTTAGTGTACAGGAAGTAACAACAAGAAATATGAAAAAAATTCCAATTATTTTATTCGTATTCATATCTATAAATTTAACATCTAATTAAAAAAAAAGCCCTTCGACAACCAATAAATCGAAGGGCAATAACAACTATTAAACCAACCTAATTTTTCAATTCAAATTTAACTTTATTCTCTGTATCAGAATTGGTACCTACAAACACTTCAAAATCTCCTGGTTCTGCTACAAATTTCAAATCGGAGTTATAAAATTTTAAATCTTCAACCGAAATTTCAAAGGTTACGGTTTGTTTTTCTCCCTTTTTAAGGAATATTTTTTGGAAACCTTTCAATTCTTTTACCGGTCTAGTTACAGAACCTACTAAATCTCTAATGTACAATTGAACGACTTCTTTTCCATCATAATTTCCTGAGTTGGTAACATCAACGCTTACTTTTAGCGTTTCGTTAGTATTCATTTTATCTGATGAAATTTTCAAATTCGCATAATCGAAAGTAGTATAACTCAACCCAAAACCAAACGGAAATAAAGGCTCGTTTCTTTCGTCAATATAATTAGAAGTAAATTTGGTAAAGTTCCCTTCTTTGTCTGTATGAGGTCTTCCCGTATTTTTTTGACTGTAATAAATTGGCACTTGCCCTACACTTCGAGGAAAAGTAACAGAAAGTTTCCCTGAAGGATTTACATCACCAAATAATACATCAGCAATAGCATTTCCTGCTTCACTTCCTGCAAACCAAGTATTTAAAATAGCAGGTACTTTTTCGTTTTCCTGAACTAAAACTAATGGTCTTCCTGTAAATAAAACCAAAACCACTGGCTTTCCTGTTTTCAATAATTCTTGCAATAAATCTTGTTGTTCTTGCGGAATTCCTAATTTGGTACGGCTACTACTTTCCCCACTCAACTCAGCCGATTCACCTAATGCAGCCACAATAATATCCGACTGATTGGCGATTTTTAATGCTTCTGCGACTAATTCAGCCGAAGTTCTAGCGTCTCTATGCAAGGTTTTACCAAACATAGTCGCATTGGTTTCAAAAACTGGATCGTAATCTAAATTACTTCCTTTGGCATACAAAACATTCGTTCCTTTCCCAGCTACTTCTTTGATTCCATCAACTAGAGTAATCGATTTATCCATATTAGTCGCCACACTCCAAGTTCCTGCCATATTTTCTTTGGCATCAGCCAATGGTCCAATTACTGCAATAGTTCCATTTTTTTTCAAAGGAAGCAATTGATTTTGATTTTTTAGTAAAACCAATGACTGAGCAGCAATACTTCTTGCTTCTGCACGAAGATCTTTAGTAAAAATCTCTGTTTTAGCTCTTTTTACATCGCAATATTTATAAGGATCTTCAAATAAACCTAAGTCGTATTTTGCTTCCAAAATTAATCGAGTCGCTTTATCAATTTGCTCTATAGTCACTTTCTTTTCGTCTAATGATTTTTTTAGAGTCGAAAGAAAACCATTCCCCACCATATCCATATCAATACCTGCATTAAGTGCTAAAGCAGAAACGGTTTGTAAATCGCCCATTCCGTGGCTAATCATTTCAGGAATTCCTGTAAAATCGGTCACTACAAAACCTTTAAATCCCCATTGGTCTCTCAAAACATCGGTCATTAACCATTTGTTTCCAGTTGCTGGAATTCCATCTACTTCATTGAAAGATGCCATTACAGAACCTGAACCTGCATCAATCGCTGCTTTATAAGGAGGAAAATAGTCATTATACATTTTGATTTTACTCATATCCACCGTGTTGTAATCACGACCAGCATCTGGAGCTCCGTATAAAGCAAAGTGTTTTACACAAGAAAGAATCGTGTTTTTATCCGAAAGGTTTTTCCCTTGGTAACCGTGTACCATTGCTTTGGCGATCTGACTTCCTAAATAAGGATCTTCACCTGAACCTTCTGCAATTCTTCCCCATCGAGGGTCACGAGAAATATCAACCATTGGCGAAAAAGTCCAGTTGATTCCATCGGCACTAGCTTCCTGAGCTGCAATTTGTGCACTTCTTTCAATTAACTCCATATCCCAAGTGCTAGAAAGTCCTAAAGGAATAGGAAAAGTTGTTTCATAACCGTGAATTACATCCATTCCAAAAATTAACGGAATTTTCAAACGACTTTTTTCAACAGCAATTTTTTGTGCTTCTTTTATTTTTTGTACCGATTTTATATTGAATAAACCACCAACTTTTCCTTCGGCAATATTTTTTGCTACATCAGAACTAGTAGCTGCTCCAGTTGTTATATCTCCTGAAGTTGGTAAATTTAATTGTCCCAATTTTTCATCAAGAGTCATTTTTGACATTAACTCTGTAATAAATTCGGCTTTGGGTTTAATTTTTGTCTGTTTTTTTTGGCTATAGCCATACACTGAAAAGCATAAGACTAGTAGAACTAATTTCTTATTCATTATTTTATTTTTTGTCGTTTTTATTTTTTCACTTGTTGGAACATCCAATCGTAAATTTCTTTATTGTCATACACTCTAGTCCAACTGTCGTGATTGGCATCATCAAAAATGGTGAGTTTTATATCAGAATTACAGGATTTCAATTTTTTATAAATAGTAATCGAATAATTTACATCAACTACATCATCTAATAAACCGTGAAATATTCGGATAGGAATAGTCGCAATTTTACAGTTTTCAATCATTGGAACACGATCTACAAATCCAGCAATTGGAACTAAAGCTGCAAAAGTTTCTGGATGTTCAAAAGCCAAATTCCAAGCTCCCCAACCGCCCATACTAAGTCCCGTTAAGTAAATTCTATTAGGGTCAACATTGTATTCTTTTTGGATTTTTAAAATCAAACGATACAACACTTCCGAATCCCAATATTCATTTTCTGGACATTGAGGTGCCAAAACATAAGCATCTAATTCATGTGTTTTCAAATATTTGAATGGCCCGTGTACTTTGACTTTTTCGATATCATTTCCTTTTTCACCAGAACCGTGAAGAAACAATATTAGCGGTTTCTTCTCTTTGGTAGTTGAAGGAATATGCAAAGCATAATTCAGTTCTTTTTGGGTTACAATTTTAGTTTCGATTTTACCATTTACTTCCGTTTGCGCAAAAGAAACCAACGAACCCAATAATGCAATGGCAAGAATTTTAAACTTTTTCATTTTTTAAAAATTATATTTTCCCGAATGAAAACCCAGGTTAATTAAACCCGATTGTACTTCTGGAGCATTCATAAATAATTTCCACAGCAATCCTGTACGGTAATTTTCAATCATTGGTGCAATTGTACCTTGGTCGATTGCCAAATATCGTTTAGTTACCCAATTGTAATGCGGAGAAAATGCATCATAAGGCCCAGCAATTCCAACATATTCGGATTTTTTTTCATTATACAAATACTTTAAAAACTTCATAGATTCTGTAGGTGTATAAGGAAAAGATGAAAGTGCTGCTGTAGGAGTTATTACTCCCAAATCATTATCCGTATCGTGTGCTGAATAAGCTGTAGTTCCATCTGCATTTCGAGAATAACTTGCGGTTAAACCCCAACATTTTTCAGAATAGCCTTTCCATTTATTAGGATTTACAATAGCGTGTTGGTACATAATTTTAGCCTGATTTTGAGTCAATTCCCAATAATTAGCATATTTATCCGTCAATTTTGAAGGATCTAAACCTAAATAGGAATATTGCGCCCAAAATAATGGTCCTACATTTCCGCTTACTGTATTGTATTTGAATACTAAAGGAATTCCGTACTGTGTTTTATCCGTTGTAATGGCTCCGCTTCGCGCCCAAGCTTCGTGATAAGCAGCGGCTGGAATAGGATGCGTTGGCGAAGCTGCACCTAAAACATAGGCAATTAAGCATTCGTTGTAGCCTTCTAATTTGAATTTCATTTCCCATCCAAAATTTGGAGACCAATGCCAATACATTGCGTTTTCACCATTGGTATACCAATTCCATTCTACGGTTTTCCAAAGATTGTCTGCTTTGGAAGCTAATGCTTTTTCTTTATCATTTCCATCTTTGAAATACTCTCTAACAGCAATCAAACCTTGGCATAAAAAAGCAGTTTCAACAATATCTCCACCATCGTCTTTGTTCCCAAAAGAAATAGCTTTGCCAGTAGTTCCATCCATCCAATGTGCCCAAGCACCGTGAAAACGATCGGCTTTAGCTAGAAAATCCATTGCAGTTGTCATTCTGGAAACTGCTTCGTCTCTTGGAATGAAACCTCTTTCGACACCAACAATTAAAGACATTAGACCAAAACCAGAACCACCAGTAGTTACTTTGTTAGCTTCAAAACTAGGATCATCGGTTAGGTATCTTTCTCTAGCCAATTTAGAATTGGTTTCGGCATAATCCCAAAAATACTTTACAGATTCTTTTTGAACTTGGTCTAGAAGTTGTTCGTCTGCTGTTTTTTCTATTGAAGTATTTACTGTATTTTCTTTTGATTTATCATTATTAAAACCGCAGCTTGACAATGTTATAAGTAGTATTAAAAGAGAAAATTTCATCCTTTAAGAATTTTAAAAATTTATATTAAAATCCTTCACTCCACTTTTTAGAAGTGAAGGATTTTGTTTTTGAATTAGTAGTTAGGATTTTGTTCAGACATTCCTTTGGCTTGTCTAATAAATGAATCTGGGATTGGGAATAATTCATTTTTCCCTTCTGTGAATACTTTGCCATCAATTTCAAAAGCAGCTTTAGCTTGACCTGTACGCACTAAATCAAAGAATCTATCAAATTCGAAGGCTAGTTCTACTCTTCTTTCTTTCCAAATAGCAGTTCTAACATCGGCCTGAGATACTGCAGGAGTATCTCCTAATTCAGCTCTATTTCTAATTTGGTTTAACAAAGGAATAGCTTGTGCTGTAAGTCCTAGTTCATTCAATGCTTCTGCTTTCATCAACAATACTTCTGCATATCTCAAATATTTAATATTTGCATCCGTTTCCCAAGCATCAGTATATTGAGAAGAATAGGCTTTAAAATTATACATTGGATTTTCTACTGTAGTGGGTACCTCTCTACCATCGTATAAAGTAGTTCCTCTAAAAATGATAGTTGCGTCTTTTCTAACATCCCCTACTTCATAAGCATTCAATAAACTTTGAGATGGAACGTTGAAACCCCAGCCCCAACCTCCAGCGCCACGAGCACCTTGAACATTGGAATATCCTTCAATTCCTTTGGAAGGAACTTTACCAACTCCATTAATTTCGAAGATAGATTCTCCGTCATTTTCACCTTCTAATCGGAACATTTTAGCGTAATCAGGTGATAGAGAATACCCTGTAACTAGGTTACAATTATCCACCACTTTTTGCCAATTTTTTTGATACAAATTAACCTTTGCTAACAATGCATAAGCTGCACCTTTAGAAGCTCTTGCTTTTTCATCTGCTGCATATTCAGATTTATTTGGTAAAGCAGCAATAGCATCATCTAAATCTTTTTCGATAAAAGCATAAACTTCAGCTGCTGTTTTACGAGTAAGTAACATTTTTTGATCTTCATCCGATACTGGTTGAGTAAATACATGATCTACAATTGGAACTCCTCCATAACATTTCACTAAAGTAAAATACATAAAAGCTCTTAAAAACTTAGCTTCACCCATTAATCTTGCTCTTAAATTGGCATCTGCTTTATCTAATTTTGGTAAAATATCTAAGGCTTGATTGCATCTATTAATTCCGTCATAATTAGCATTAAAATTACTCTCAGCAGAAGGATTAGATGAATTATAAGTTAGTGCATCCAAAACATCTTTATCTGTCCCTGTGTCTCCTGTAGAAGATCCTTTGTCGGCATCATCAGAAGTAATACTTGCTAAACCAATCCAACCAAACGAACTCATATCCCAGTTTAAAAACTTACTGTATATAGCCGTTACAAAAGTGGCTGCACCCTCATCATTATTAAACAATTCAATATCTTTTGTAGAGATCGATTCTGTTTGATTTACATCTAAATAATCATTTGCACATCCCGCAAAAAAGAGCGCTGATACGGCAAACATTGATATATATATTTTTTTCATACTATTAAAATTTTAAATTAGCACCAATTACGAAAGATCGAAGTGTAGGATAAGCATCTAGCTCTACCCCTTGAGTACCATACGGATTACCATCACCGTTCAATTCAGGAGAAAATCCAGAGTATTTTTGAGTAATAAATGGATTAATTGCGTTTACATATATTCGGCAATAGTTCAAGAAACCATTTTCAGTTAAAGGCAATTTGTAACCTAAGCTTATGTTATTTACTCTAAAGAAATCTCCTGATTCCATATAATAGGTGGATGCTACAGGAACTTGATTGAATGGTGCTGGATTTGAAGCTGTTGTATTAGTTGGAGTCCAGAAATTAGTAGCTAATGATTGCTCTATATTTTCTCCTGTAAAACGTTGCGCTTTTTTACCATTATATACTTTTGCTCCACCTGTACCGTATCCATCAACAGAAAAATCAAAGTTTTTATAGTTTAATCCTAGCGTAACACCGTAATTAGATGTTGGTAAAATAGAACCCACATATTTTTTATCAGCTGTAGCAGATAAAGCATCTTGCGTCACTTTAGCTCCACTTGCGTTATAATATAGCATTTTACCATTGGTTTGATCTATACCTGCATATTCGTACAAGTAAAAACTACCTAATGGTTGACCAATAGAGGTATTGTCAAGCAATTTAGTGTTTTGACCATTACCCAAATTTCCACCTACTACTGGAGAAAGATTTACATCTTTTAAACCTGATAATTCATTATTATTATGAGAAAAATTCCCACCAACCCAGTAACTCAAATTATCCGAGATTCTATCGTCCCAACGCAATGCGATTTCATATCCTTTATTAGAAACCTCACCTACGTGTGATGGTGAAGCCACACTAATTCCAGAAGTTGGATAAGGTTTTACATTTAAGATAACATTATCTGTTTTTTTGTGATAAACATCAAATGATCCTTTTAATCGGCTATCAATTAATTCAAAATCTAGTCCTAAAGAAGTTTCCTCAGTAACCTCCCAAGATAAACTTGGATCAATTTGTGAATTAATAGTTGTTCCTTCATTTAAAATAGAGCCTCCTAAATAAGTGTTAAGTCCTGAAGCATAGGCTTGATTGTTAAGTGGTACATTTTGGTTTCCTAATTTACCCCAACCTCCTCTTAATTTTAGCAAGTTGATGGCTTCAATATTAGCCATAAAATCTTCTTTGGTAATTACCCATCCTAAACCAAAAGCTGGAAAAGTACCCCAACGATAATCTTTAGCGAAATTAGATGATCCATCACGTCTAATTGTCCCAGTAAATAAGTATCTATCCATTAATTTATACTGGAAACGGCCAAAATAAGAGGCTAATTTAGTTTCATTATAAGTAACATCATACAAACTAGTTATGTTTGCCACATAATTAACATTATCAAGGGACCAATAATTAGAATTTGCATTTACATTTTTTCTAGCAATGGTCAATTTTTCTCTAGGTCCTTTTACAGAAGTTTCCATACCTGCAGTTAACTCCAGATCATGAATTTCACCAAAAACTTTATTATAAGTAAAGTAGTTTGACAAATTCCAATTGAAATATTGTTCTCTACCTCTAGTTAATAAATTAGTATTTGCAGTAGAAGAATAGTTTGCAGCATCTCGAGTAGGATCTGCGGCTAGCCAAATATTCTTAGTATCCTCATAGTTATATTGTTTCCAGCTATAATACTCACCATTAAACTGAGATGTAAATTTCAAACCGTCTACAATTTCATAATCTAATTTCAAACCACCTTGTAAAGTAGTACTGCGTTGTTGTTCATCGTAAAAATCCAATTGAGCTACTGGGTTTCCAACATTGTTGAATGATGATCCCGATCCATTTACTAAACCATCTGCTCCAACTCTAGAAACACCATATTGACCCGTTGGTAAATACACAGGAACAATTGGAGATTGCTTGTAAGCATTTGTAAAAGCACTTAATGGTTTAGGCGAAGACTTAGCAGATGTAAAACTTAAATTTTGATTTAAAGTTAATTTTTTAGAAATCTTATATTCATTATTATTTCTAAAAGTAAAACGACTATAATCAAGACCATTTAAGATTGCTTTTTCTTCATAATTTCCAGCACTGAAAAAATATTTGATATTTTCTGATGCACCAGAAATAGAAACATTATTTTGAGTATAAGAAGCTGTTCTTGTAATTTCATCTAACCAATTTGTATTTGTAGATTGGTTTTCAGAAAATTTATTGGTACCCAAAGCAGCATTAGAATAAGCAGCATATTCACTACTATTAGCCATTTTTACTGTTTTTAATGGTTTTCTAAAACCTGTAAAACTTTCTACCTCTACACTTACTCTATCTCCTTTTCCCTTTTTGGTAGTAATAATAATTACCCCATTAGCCGCTCTAGTACCATAAATAGCAAGAGCCGATGCATCTTTCAAAATCTCATAAGAGGTAATATCATTTGTATTAATATTATTGATATTTTCTGTGGGCATACCATCAACAATATACAAAGGGCTTCTTCCTCCGAGTGCTGTTCCTAATCCTCTAATAACTACCGAAGGTGTACTTCCTGGTAAATCTGAAGAAGTAACTTGCACCCCAGCTGCTTTTCCTTGAATAGCTTGCGAAGCATTTAAAACTTTAGTTCTTGATACTTCTTCTGCTTTTAGTGATGTAATGGCAGTAGTATTATCAATCTTTTTTCTAGAACCATATCCAATAACCACTACTTCTTTCAAAGCAGTATCTTGAGATTCTAATAATGTTATTACCATTGGGTTAGTAGTAGCTTTGATTGTGATTGCTTCAAAACCCAACATACTTACTTTTAAAATCTCGCCTGCTTTAGCATTGATGTTAAAATTACCTTCAAAATCTGTATCTGTATTAGAAGTAGGACTTATCACAATTGCCCCTGGTATTCCCATACCTGTTTTATCTAATACTTTTCCCTTAATTACTTGTCCAGACATATATGCTGGAAGTAAAATGAGCGCTAAAAAGCTCAAAATAATTTTTCTCATGTATTAATGATTTGTTAAAGTTAGTGGAGCCAAATTAGAAAATTACAACGTTATAGTACGTTAAAGAGGTACACTACATAAATACATCAAAATAATAAAGAAGAGGCTAAATACTTATTTTACTATTCTTTCGGTGCTAACAAAAAGCACTACTACATCATGATGATGTAGTGATGATGAGTTCTAAATACGCACAAAAACATATTGATTAATATGTTATCAATAAAAAATACAGCTGTTTTATATGGATAATAAAAATTTAGAAAGATTTTCCTCTTTATTGAGGTTTAATTTCTTTCTTAAACGATATCGGTGCAGCTCAACACCTCTAAAAGAAATATTCAATATTGGAGCAATTTCTTTAGAAGAAAGATTCATTTTTAAGTAAATACAAAGCTTGATATCCTTATTTGTTAGATCAGGGAATTTTTTAGAAAGAGCAATTATAAATTCGTTATGAATTTGATTTAAATTAGTCTCAAATGTTTCCCATTCATTCTTATTAACAGCATTGATTTTTATCGCTTTTTTAATCTCATTTTTAAGTTTATTAAAATCAGTTTCTGCATCCAAAATGGTTTGGATATTTTCAATCATTTCACTTTGTTTTGCAATAGAAAGTGATTTACCTGCTACTTCAGAAGATTTTGTTTGCAGTTCAAGTTCTAAAATATGCTTCTCATATTCTTGAATATTCAATTCGTTCTCGGCTTTCAATTCCATCTCCAGAATCTTCTTTTGATGTTTTAATTCCTCTTCTCTCAAGGCTAACTTTTGCAAATAACGCATTTTGTTCCATCTGTAATAAACATATAATACAGCCACAATTAAAACAGCGTATAAGAGCAGCATCCAAAAGGAATAAAACCAAGGTTTTGCTACTTGAAAAGTAAAATTAGAAACGGCCTTATAATTTAAACCATCATTAATAAAAATAGTGACAGTATAAGTTCCACTAGTTAGGTTATTTAAAACAATTTGCCCATCTTTTATTGTGGTAAAATCTGATGATGCATTTATTTTGTAAAATAATCCAGGTTTATTTCCACCATAAATTCCTGAAATAATATCAAGTTTTATTTCCGATTTATAAGCAATCTCCGAATTATTAGCTACTAATTTATCTGAATTGAAAGCTTCAACTTTTATTTTAGGAATTCGATTGTTTTTATTCTCTAATTGTATCTTAAGGAAGCCATCATCTAGATTTACTAAATAATCATTGCCATTCTTAAAAACTTTTAAATTATCATTGATGATTTTTCCTTTATAATATTTTTCTGGAACAAGATTCCATATAAATTTATTTTTATCTGCAAAAATATAGTACAAAAGTCCTTCTCTATATACTATAAAATGGTTATCATCAATTGCAACAACATCTTTTACATTTTTAAAATTAGTGTTAAACAATTCATTTTCTTCTAATTGATTTTTTATTGAATTATAAGTGTACCAAGAATGATTGATTAGAAAAAGAATTTCATTTCGAAATTGCAATATTTTTATAGCAAAATCATTAGATATTTTACTGTGCTGACTTACATTTTCGACACTAATTGCTTTGAATTCATCATTATAACGCACTCGATATAAACCACGATTATTATCGGCTGCCCAAATTTCATTTTTCCTATTCTGTGCTACGTATTTAATCGGATTATAAAAACGTTTAATTAGAGTAAACGAATTAAAATCATTAACATTATTGTAAATTATTACACCACTATAAGTAGCTTGCAAATAGGAATTATTAATACTACTCTTTGTTATGTTCCATCCTCCATTTATAGAGCTCAATTTATAAAATTGGTCCTTTTCATAAACAAAAGTTCCTTCATCATGACCAATGAGGTATTTATCATTAATTTTGCTAATATCCCAAGCCTGCCCTTGCGTATTAGGAATTAACGATAATTTTTTATTTACATATTTATAAATTCCGTGATTAGAAGCCATAATATAACCTGTAGGAATACTTGCTACCGAATAAACAGAGCCTAAAATACCAGAGCTATCATAAAAAATAGAAATAGGTGAATGAACTTCAATATGAGCAATTCCGTTATCTAAGCCCAACCATAAATCATTTTCTTTGTCCTGATTGATTGACAAAATAGAATTGTTCATTAAAACATTTGTTCGATTAATATTTTTATAAGAACCATCATTCAAGTCTAGAATATAAAGACCATTACTTGCTGTTCCTATTGCCAACTGATTGTTTTTAATAAATTTGGCTACGTTTATATTAGCTGATTTTAGAATAGAATTTAGCGAATTATCCCATGACTTAACCAGACCATTTTCCATCACAAAAACTCCATTTTTTTTAGTAAAAAAATAGGTCTTATTCTGATATTTTTGAATGGTATGAATAACATTGTTTTCTAAAGCACTAGCATTATCTATTTTAGAAAATGCATTGTTTATCATCTTATAAACTCCCTTATTAACTGAACCTACTAAAATTTCATTGCCTACAACAAAACAGTAAGAAACCATAAATGGAAATTTAACCTCTTGAATTTCATTTTTTTTATTGAGAATAAAAATACCATTGAAAGACTGAAAATAAATTTGGTTATTAAACTTAAAAATTTTCCAAATTTCATCATTATTAGTTTCCTTGAAAACCTTATTCCCCTTAGAAATAGAAACATAATTCATCTTTCCGTTTTCTCTGTACCAATAACCAAATTCCTTATAAGAACCCGAATAAATACGGTTTCCATCAACCATTATAGATCGGATAATTGTTTTATTAGGAAGCGTATTTTTTTCCCATTTTACACCATCATAACGCAACAAATAATAATTATTGGCAAAATACATGGCATTGTCTTTTCCTTGAGCCAAACTCCAAATTTGGTTGTCTCCTTGATAATCAGATTTACTATAATTTTCTACAAAAGGAAGTAAATCTTGAGCATAGAATTGAAGTGAAATTAAAACGAGAAAGAATGAGTAAAGTGTTTTTGCTTTCAATTTATGAAGTTTTTATAGTCAAATATAACCACATTAATTTGAATTTTAATATAAAAAAAGCTCCTCAAAAGAGAAGCTTCTTATAAAGTAAGATTTGTTTTAAATTAATAAGAATTACCAAAAATGATTTTCTGTAAACTACTAATTTCATTTTTTTATATGCTAATTTGAAATCAATCAACATAATTATTCCAAATATATAATTGAATTAATTCACTATTATCAAATCGCAATTGGTGCTGCCAAACAAGAGTCTGGAATAGCAAAAGCATTAACCAAAGCCAAAGCATCTGGACGAATATCCCAACACAATTGATTGACCATTTTTCTAATAGCTTTGGTTTTCACTGCTTCCATATAACCATCTTCTAAATACCAAGCTTTGTTTTTCTCTATTTGCGAAAGCGCATAAAGTTGATTCAATTTTGTTAAAATAGTTTTACTTCCTTCATCATCAACAGCCGCAATAGCAATTTGAAATTGCTCTAAAACCAAGCGTTCTAAATAGGCTTCCGCCACATCAATCATTTGGTGTTGTACCACATTAAAAGCATCATAAGCTTCTAATCCACCATCAATTAATTTCTTAATACGTTTAGCAGCCGAAGCCAAAATCGTTTTTTCACGATGCTGAAATGCCTGCAAATGAAATTCGCTATCCAGTAAATGTTCCTCAGCAGTATTTCTAATGGCGATTGGATTTTTTTGAGCTAAAGCCGATTTCGCATTTTCATACACATAATTAATAATACCAAATGAACCCATTTCACCAAAAGACTTCCTGAATTCTGACAGACGATTTTTAGCCACTAACTGCATTAAAACCGTATTATCTCCTTCAAAAGTGGTGTAAATCTCTGTATCATTTTTTAAAGCATCAATTCTATTTTCAGACAAATAACCTTTTCCTCCGCAGGCTTCTCTGCATTCTTGCAAAATTGCCGTTGTACTCCAAGTAGAATAGGATTTTAAACCCGCAGCCAGGGCTTCTATTTCTTGCATTTCTGATTCTGTTTTATTCAAAAATCGTTCTGTGAGATATTGTAATGCGAAATGAACTGCATAGGATTTAGCCAATGGTACTAACAATCTTCTCTGGTGCATTCGATAATTTAAAATTGGAACTTCCGAACCTCCTTCGGGACCAAATTGACGTCTTTGGTCGCTGTATTTTATAGCAATAGCAAGTCCACTTTTGGCCGCAGCCAAAGCAGAACGCGGAATCCCAATTCTACCTCCTACTAAAGTGCCTAACATGGTAAAAAAGCGTCTGTTATCACTCGGAATTGGACTTTCAAACTCCCCTTTTTCGTTGACGGATGCAAAACGATCCAGCATATTTTCTTTTGGAATCACTACTTCATTAAAACGAATCGTTCCATTATCAACTCCATTCAATCCCATTTTATGACCACAATCGCCAATGGTAATTCCATCTAAAATGACTCCGTTTACTTCACGCAACGGAACAATAAAAGCATTAACGCCATAGTCGTGTCCGTCAATAATTAGTTTAGCAAAAACGGTTGCCATTTGCCCATGAAGTGCTGCGTTGCCAATGTATTCTTTTTGCGCTTTTTCATGCGGTGTATGAATGCTAAACGTTTTACTTTCATGATGATAAGTAGCCGTAGTTTCGAGTCCCTTTACATTAGACCCGTGATGCGTTTCGGTCATAGCAAAACAACCTGGTACTTTTAGCGAACCAATATCTTTTAAGTATTTTTCATAATGTTTTTCAGTTCCTAAAGATTGTACACTCATTCCCCAAAGTCCAAATTGCACACCAAATTTGATCACCAAACTCAAATCGTGGTAACTCAAAGTTTCCATAATAGCAAAATAATCGGCTATGTTTTCGCCGCCGCCATATTTCTTGGGATATGCCATATTTCCCAGATTTTCCTCTGCTAATATTTTGCACCAATCATAAACTTTTTGACGATAAACTCCAATATCCGTTGATGTTTCATAATTAAATTCAGGTCTTGAAATAACTGATTTTACTTTATTGATAATAGGAGCTTGATTTCCATCTAAAATCGATGTGATTTTTTGGATATCAAAACTAGCATTCGTTTCTTGATTGGCAGTAAAAGTTTGTGCTTTGGTTTTAAAATTACTAATTGCTTCTTCGCCTAAAATCCCTAAATCAATTTCGAGTTGAAGAAATGAAGTTTCTAAATTTTGAATTGTATTATCATGATTAGAAAGTGCTAATGCAATTTCAAAAATTGACTTCACATCGGGATTGTTTTGAATAATTTGTTCAATTGTATTTTTCCAATCTGTAATATCTTGTCTAGAAGGCGGGCTGGAAATACTAATTTTTGAAAACAAAAATTGCTTTTCTTCTACCGAAAGCCAATCTTGCAAATCAATAAAATTTTGTAAGCTTACAAACTCTTTTTTAGTCAATAAATCATCAGACCAGACTATATAAAAAAATGGAATAAATGCTTGTAGTTTAGTATTTTTCATAGAGAATTATATTTTTATTTCGAGAACCATTCTTATTTTTTATGAAAATACAGATTGCAATTTACATTTGTTGTTAAGATTCTTATAATTTTATGTTTTCTAAATTTCGCTATTGTTTTTTAAAAGAATCACAAAAAAGCTTTGAATTCTACTCAACGAAAGTTAAATTTATAAAATCTAAAAAAAAGTATGGCTACTCAGAATTACAACAATCACATTCGCTTTTATACTCCTCATCACTTTGTATTTTATCCAATAGTTAGTTTTTTAATTGGACTCAGCACTTACTTTGCTTTTACTCGTACAGAAAATTTAATGTGGATTGTCTTTGCTATCCTATTTATCATTTTATTTTGTCTAGCCTTTATGATGCGACAACATTATGCGCTGACTTTACAAAACCGAATAGTAAAACTGGAACTTCGCTATCGCTACTTTGCACTAACAGGCAAACGTTTTGAGATAATTGAAGCACAATTAAATGATAGTCAAATTTTTTCTTTACGATTTGCTCCCGATGAGGAACTAAGTAGTAAGAATAAAATAATGTCGTATTTATTTGTTTCTACATAATAAAAATCGTATATTTATCTCATTATGAGATATATAACACTTAAAGAAGAAGAGAT
>WSSedL1CaDRAFT_10000731_pt1 | contig 21978 bp, 15 predicted proteins | sample WetSurSL1Cattail_FD_9464 | JGI IMG/M metagenome (IMG submission 9464)
TCTCAAGAATATTCATCAGGGGTATTTCCGATCCAACACAGACAGACGGCTCTCCGGAACTGGATACAGGCGGACGGCTTAAGGCGGAAACAGGCGCAGCAGGTGTAACTCTAAAAGCGTCTGCTGTATTTAACAGGTCATATATCAAAGAAATTTTATCAAACAAACCTTTTATAATATTCTGTGTCTGCGGCTTTGCATTCCATCTGGCATGGCAGATGGGATGGCCTTTATATTTTATTTACTACGTCGACTATGCAAAACTTAATGAGTTTCAGTTTGGTCTCGTAAATGTTGCGTATGGGCTTACTCAGTTTCTTTCGTATTCCGTCTGGAGCAGGCTTATTGATAAAAAGGGAAGCAGGCTTATGATCATCTTCGGCGCCGCAGGCATGGCGTCCAGTCCGCTTATCTTTACAGTTTTATGGAGCTTTCCCGTAATATTATTGATAAATGTTTTTCTAGGCGTCTTCATGGCGGGTTTCAATTTGTCTCTTTTCTGCAGCTTGCTTGAAACACTGCCTGATGGCAGGAAAACGGTGTACATTTCGGTTTTTAATACGCTTACCAATATTACCGGCTTTATTGCTCCTCTTATTGGGTTATGGTTATACAATCATACCAATATTTTTCTGGCACTTGGGATTATTGGTGTGTTCAGGGTGTGCGCCACGCTGCTGTATGTGTTTAGATGGTGGAAGGCCCGCAATCTTCCCGAATTCAAGGTTGAGGTTGCTAAATAATGCTCATTTGGGTATATTATAGATAATGTAAATAAGGATTTTATGGAGGTTTTTGTGCCAGTAGCAATTAGAGATGATATCTTTCAAAGTGTGGAAAAGCCTGCGAGATACACGGGGGGCGAATGGAACAGTATTAAAAAACTGCCGTCATCGGTAGACATCAGGTTCGCTTTCTGTTTTCCCGATACTTATGAGGTCGGAATGTCCCATCTGGGTATGCGTATTCTTTATCATTTGCTCAATGAGCGCAGAGATACCAGCTGTGAGAGAGTATTTGCGCCATGGACGGATATGGAAGATAAAATGCGTAAAAACGGAATTCCGCTATTTTCACTTGAAACGCGTGAACCTGTGAAGGATTTTGATTTTATAGGGTTCACACTTCAATACGAAATGAGCTATACCAATATTCTCAATATGCTTGACCTGGCCGGTGTCCCGCTCCTCAGTGCGGACAGGAAGGAAGGTCATCCATTTGTGTGTGCCGGTGGTCCTTGTGCTTACAATCCCGAGCCTCTGGCCGACTTTGTTGATTTCTTCATGCTCGGAGAGGGCGAGGAGATCATCAATGAAGTCATGGACGCCTATGGCCAATGGAAGAAGGAAAGTGTGTCGCGTGAGGATTTTCTGAATAAGATAGTTGGTATAGAGGGGATATATGTACCTGGCTTTTATGATGTTTCCTACAACGGCGACGGTACTGTAAAAGGTGTTGAACCCAGGAATGCAGCATATCCGGCAAAAATACGCAAGAGAATTATCGGTGATCTGGACAATACATATTTTCCGGAGAAAATCATTGTACCCTATACATCAATCGTACACGACAGAGTGATGCTCGAGCTGTTCCGCGGCTGCAGCAGGGGCTGCAGATTCTGCCAGGCAGGCTTCATTTACAGGCCGGTACGGGAAAGAACACCGGAAAGACTTGCGGAAATGGCTAAGAAATTAGAAAACAGTACCGGCTATGAGGAAATCTCTCTGACCTCTCTCAGCACAAGCGATTACTCGGGCCTGCCACAGCTGACCTCAGACCTTATTGAAGAGATGGAACCCAAAATGGTGAACCTTGCGCTTCCATCCCTGCGTATCGATTCCTTCTCGCTGGAGCTTATGGAGAAGGTGCAGAAGGTCAGGAAAAGCGGCATAACCTTTGCACCCGAAGCAGGCACGCAAAGGCTCAGAGATGTAATCAACAAGGGTGTGACGGAAGAAGATCTGCTGAATTCCGTCGGCATGGTTTTCAAAGGCGGCTGGAATGGAGTAAAGCTGTACTTTATGATAGGTCTTCCGTTTGAGACCATGGAAGATGTGGAAGGAATATCGGTTCTTGGAATGAAAGTGGTCGAGGAATACTTCAAAGTTCCGAGGGAACAGAGAGGGAAGGGCATGGAAGTTACCATCAGCACTTCGTCCTTTGTGCCCAAGCCTTTTACGCCTTTTCAGTGGGAGCCGCAGGATACGATGGATACCTTGACACAAAAGCAGCGTTTTCTAAAAGGACATATAAAGGACAGGCATTTGAAGTACAGCTGGCATGACTCTGAAGTAAGCCTTCTGGAAGCGGTGTTTGCCAGAGGTGACAGAAAGATCGGGAAAGTACTCCTCAGAGCCTGGCAAAGGGGCTGCAAATTTGACAGCTGGAATGAGCATTTCAAATATGATGCATGGCTTGGCGCGTTCGAGGACTGCGGAATCGACCCGGCGTTTTATGCGAACAGGAAGAGGAGCTTCTCCGAGGTATTTCCATGGGATCATATTGACATAGGTGTTTCGAAGAACTATCTGATGAAAGAGAACCAGAAGGCGGAAAGAGGCGAGATCACGCCCAACTGCATGCAATCGTGTTCGGGCTGCGGCGCAGCCTCCTTTAACGAAGGCATCTGCAGTGAGGCCGTCAAAAAGACAGGCGCTATGACAGCTGACGGGCAGAGCGATCATTCAGCAGGCGCGGGCAGCGCATCCGTCGCAGGTAATATACCCGGAAACAGCAGGGGGGGATGTATTTGAACAGCATACGTATCAGGTTTACACGAGGCGAAGATGTCAAATTCATATCCCATTTGGATCTGATGAAGGTATTTGAACGTGCTGTCAGACGAACGGGCTTGCCTATCGCTTATTCACAGGGCTTTAATCCCCATCCGCACCTGGTGTTTGGGTTGCCTTTGTCCGTAGGTGTGACAAGCGATGGAGAATATGCGGATTTTGAACTGACACGGCAGATACAGCCGCAGCAGTTCATGGATGTGCTGAATGCTTCACTCCCTGAAGCTATCAGAATCACAGCGGCCGGGGAGAAGCTGTCCAAAACGAACATTATGGCTGCAATTGCCGGTGCGGACTATACATTGTCCATTTTTCTGAATGAGACAATTTCACTGGACGAAGCTGCTTCAAAGCTGAAAGCGTTGATGGCTATGGAAAGCATAATGGTATTGAAGGAAGGCAAGGGTGCGGCAAAGGAAGTGGATATTCGTCCCTTGATCTGCAGTGCTGATATTGAGGCGGCAGGACAACTGCCGTTCGGCTATGAGACCTTCACTTCCGCATTTGTAATACATACGCAATTCAGGGCCGGCAGTGCAGCTAATCTCAGACCGGAGCTTTTTGTGAAGGCATTGGTTGAAAAAGCAGGACTTCCCGTGGCGGCAAGCAGACTGCACCGCAGAGCTCTTTATGTTGAAAGCAGGGGAACCCTGACGGACCCAATGGACAAGGAAGTATTAGGGCAGGTATAATAAAATGGCAAATTGTCTAAAGCTAGTATATGGGTGGTGTAATATTGGGAAATGAATTGATTGTAGACATCGGAACAGGGGAGAATCGTGTTGCGCTTCTCGAAGATAAGGAGCTTGTAGAGATATATATAGAACGACCCAGCGCTGAACGAATGGTGGGCAATATATACAGGGGGAAGGTGAGCAGCGTATTACCAGGCATGCAGGCTGCTTTTATAGATATAGGCTATGAAAAGAACGCCTTTCTTTACGTTGCGGACGTGGTGGCTAAAAAGGAATATGGCGATGAAGAAGAGGAGGTCCTGCAGGACCTAAAGGGCTATAACATCGGCGAACTGCTAAGAACCGGAGAAGAAGTGACTGTACAGGTCATTAAGGAACCAATAGGCTCTAAAGGGCCAAGGGTGACGACGCATGTCACGCTGCCGGGCAGGCATCTGGTGTTGCTGCCGAATGCAGAATATACAGGCGTTTCAAGAAGGATAGAGAGCGAAAGTGAAAGGGCTAAGCTGAAAAAGATTGCCGAAAAGTTAAAGCCCAGGGGCATGGGGCTTATTCTCAGAACGGCTTCGGAGGGATTGGAAGAGGTAGACTTCTCACAGGATCTCAATTTCCTGCTGAAACTATGGGAAAGTATCGGGAATAAAGAGCAAAGCGGCCCGGTACCGCGCTGCATTCACAAGGATTTGAGTCTCGTTTACAGGGCGGTAAGGGACTTATTCACGGTAGATATAGATAAATTCGTGATCAATGACAGACAGCAGTATACAAAAGTACTGGAATTGGTTGACATGATCTCTCCAGTTCTTAAGTACCGGGTCGAATATTTCAACAAGAGTTATGATCTTTTTGAATATTATCAGCTTGAAACCAAGATAGCCCGTGCTCTGGCAAGGAGAGTATGGCTCAAATGCGGAGGCTATCTTGTGATCGACAAGACGGAAGCGCTGACGGTAATCGATGTCAATACAGGAAAATTTGTCGGAGGCACCAACCTTGAGGACACTGTACTGAAGGCGAATATCGAGGCGGCGCGTGAAATTGCAAAACAGATCAGGCTTAGGGATATCGGCGGAATTATCATCATAGATTTCATTGACATGCATGAACATGAACACCAGCAGATGGTGCTCGATGCTTTAAAACAGGCGCTCCGCAAGGACAGAACCAAGACTACCGTTGTTGATATGACGGGTCTCGGCCTTATTGAAATGACAAGGAAGAAGGTCAGACAGGAGCTGTCCACAGTCCTGCATACGGACTGCCCCCACTGTGAGGGAACGGGAAAGATTCTTTCTCCCCAGGCTGTGGCGAGAAATGTTGAGAAGGAAGTAGGACGTTATTTCGGACAGACCATTGCAAATGCAGTCCAGGTTGAGGTACATCCTTCGGTGGCGACGGTGCTCAAGGCGGATGTAAACGGCAATTTTGCACGGATGCAGGAAACCTATGGCAAGAAGATCCTTCTGAAAGCATCTGAGGAATTGAAGCATGAAGAAATGAGGATCAGAGAAATGCAGAAATTGGTAAAAACGGATATGAAAGAATGCGAAATATAGTCAATGAATATTGAAATGATAAAATTACCGATACAAATGCTGCAGAACAGTATTTTGTCTCCTATCCTTATTAATGATGCCGCTGTTGATATAATAGAAATAAACTACGTATCCACCGGCAGGGAAAGTTACTGCGCACCGCACGTACATACGTGGTTTGAGATGAACTACACAACAGAAAACAGTATGGTTACAGGTGTTGGTCCGGATGTTTTCAGGGTAAATGAGAATGAATTACTGTTGATTCCCCCGGGAATAGAGCATTATCACACCTATGATCCCCTTAAGCCATATGCGTGTTTTGTTTTGCAATGGATCCTCAGGGAAAATGATTCTTTACCGAAATCCGAGGGGAACGGCTTTCTTGATTTTCTGAACAAATTGAGTAATGCTAAGCCACATGCAATGAAAGATATTTATGGGATTTCCGATCTCTTTGAAAAAGCACTTAAAGAAGCTGAAAATCCTTACAATCCGGTAAGTCTCCAGTTGATTATGGTTAAGATTATTACTGTCATGGCTGGACTTTGTTCCGGCCAATCCGCTATGATGTACAAAAAAGATGTTGGACTAAGCAGTCTGGTTCGTAAAGTGGAAATGCTTTTGAATGATAGTTCATTAAAAGAACTGACCGTTGACACAATTGCAAGATCTCTTCATATGAGTTACGGACATTTAGCCCGGACGTATAAAAAACAAACAGGGAATACAATACTGGAACGTTTAAATCAGATCAGGATAGAAAAATCAAAGGAATACCTCCTTAATACCGATTACAGCATTAAGGAGCTTTCCTTTAAAGCCGGATTTGAAAGCCAATTCTATTTTAGCCGTCTTTTTCGACTGAAAACGGGCATGACGCCAAGTGAATTCAGACATCAGAGGCCTGCTGCGGATTGACTCCTGCTTTTACTCAGTGAAGCGGAGCGGGTTCACTGTACTATTCCTCCATCAAGCTTGTTTCGTACAAGGAAGAACTGTTTTTATCCAATCTCAACGTTTTTATTTCATAACACTCCGCTAATCTATGTGATATGCTCATTGTATTGAAGGAATTTAAGAGAAGAAATATATAAAAATGATGTTATTTTGCTCAAAAATGACAGATTGATCCATCCGTCTTCTATAAGTAAAGATACCTTGATATACTGAATTTAAATTGATTTGCCACATGGAATGAATGAGCTTTTTAGAATGTGTGTGAAAGGTTGAGATAAAATGAAGATTGATTTGTGCAGCGGTTGGAAGCTTAGATATGAGGAACTGGAATGGGGTATTGATAAGGCGGAAGATGTTGCCAACAGGACAGATGGCTGGCTTGAAGCGGAGATTCCATGCGATGTCAGGGGAATCCTTCTGAAATATGATATCATCAAGGATCCTCTTGTAGGATTGAATTGCTTCGACAGCGAGTGGATTGAAAAAAAGTCCTGGTGGTTTGCGAAATCATTCCGTACGGAAAAGGAATTGCTGGAGGAGGACATTGCTGAGCTAGTCCTGGAGTCCCTTGATTACGGCGCGGACATATTTCTCAACGGCCGGCATATCGGCTGCAGGATGAGCAGCTTCTACCCCTTCAGGCAGAATGTGCAAGACAGTCTGGTGCAAGGCGAAAACCAGCTGCTGATCAGATTGACGACAGGGATTGAAAGAGTGGATTCCGAAAGCATGAAACCTTATACACTGAGCAGCGAAGAGGAGAGAAGAACCGGAAGGGGAGACAAACGGAAGGCATTTTTGAGAAAGCCTCAATATTCGTTCGGATGGGATTGGAGCCCGAGAGTTGCAACATGCGGAATCATGAAAGGTGTCTGGCTGGAGTGCCATAAAAAGGCGGTTATCCGCGATGCCCATATCTCTGTAAAAACACTTTCTCCTGAAGTAGTCCTCGACATTGAACTCGAAGTGGAGTGCCTGACTGTATTTTCTACAAAGGAAGCATTATTTGAAGTGAGGCTTGATTTGAATGATGAAATAGCAGCCGGACTTGAATTTGACCAGCTTCTGATTTCCGGTATGAATTATATCAGACTTGAGGTGCCTGTGAGGGATGCGAAGCTTTGGTGGCCAAACGGCATGGGGGATCAGCCGATTTATAATGTAAAGGTCCGTATGGAAGTCGAGGGGTCTGCAAGTATCAGAACTTTCCAATACGGCATCCGGACCATTGTATTGGACATGCCTGTTTTAAGGGCGGGGGAACGTCTTTTTGCCTTTTGCATCAATGGGGTACGAATTTTTTGCAAGGGGGCAAATTGGATTCCGGCAGACGCGGTATATGCCTCCGTATCCGATGAGAAATATGAAGGCCTTGTCCGGGAAGCGAAAACGGCCAACTTCAACATGCTTCGCATTTGGGGCGGAGGCCTTTACGAAAGGGATGTGTTTTATGAGGCCTGTGACAGGAATGGGATACTGATCTGGCATGATTTCATGTTTGCCTGTTCCGAATATCCCGATGACCGGGAGTGGTTTGCAGGAGAAGTGGAGAAAGAACTGGATTACCAGACAAAACGATTGAGAAACCATCCTTCCATTGCACTGTGGTGCGGCAATAACGAATGCGATTGGGGCTTCTATGACTGGGGGTATAATGGCCATTATGGACAGAAAATCTATAATTATATTGCACCTGAAGCAGTAAGGAGAAATTGTCCCGGTGTACCTTACTGGAGTGGATCACCCTGCGGCGGTGAGAACCCGAACGGTGTTGAATTGGGTGACCGCCACCACTGGTTCGACTGTATGATGAATCCGGATATGCAAAAAAGGATTGTCCCGGAGGAATTCGACAAAGTCGGAGCCAAGTTTGTTTCCGAGTATGGCTATGTAGGTCCGCTGAAAAAAGCGTCCATACAAAAATATATGGATGGAGCCCCGCTTGATATCGACGGAGATGTATGGCAGCATCACAACAACACCTTTGAAAAGGACACGGTACTTGCGGGAATCAAGTATCACTACAGGGATACGGAGGCAATGGACATTGACAGCTATCTTCTGTATGCGGGACTTTGTCAGGGAGTAATGTACGGCTACTCGCTGGAAGCACTGCGGTTCAAGCCCGAGTGCAGTGGTGCGTTGTTCTGGATGTACAACGATTGCTGGGGTGAGACGGGTTGGACGATTATTGATTATTACATGACAAGAAAAATCCCGTTTTATTTTGTGAAGAGGGCTTTTGAGCCGGTCAAACTGATTCTGCGTGAAAAGTGCGGACTGGTGCAGGTAACCGGCTGTAATGACGGGCCTGGAAAGAAAGAACTGGAAGTGGAATATGGATTTGTAGCCTTTGATGGGGGTTACAAGAGCTCAAAGACAGGCGCCCTGGTTCTTGAACCGTATTCCAGGTCGGTTGTGCTGGAGTTTGATCAGCTGGATTTTGACGCAAGAAAAGGGACTTATTTTGTGAAAGCAATAAACAGCTCGGAAGTAACGTCTGCGACATTAAGGAAGCTGCCATTCAGAGAGCTTGATATCCCGCCTGCGTCGCCGGTCATAAAAGCTGCAATCCGCAGCGGCGCACAGGTCATCCTAACCGTGGAAAGCAAGACCTTTACACATGCCGTGCATTTCAGGCTGCAAGACGATTTACGGTTGTCGGACGAGTATTTTGACCTGTTGCCGGGAGAATACAGAGATATCATTGTATATGATGAAGAGGAAAAGTTGCGGTTTGAAGAGCTGAAGGCATATTTTGTCGGTGCATAATAGGCTGGTGAAAAACAAGCGCATTTATGAAAGCGGCAAGTTAATTGGCTACCGGAACAATTGATTCAGCACGATGGCGACGGATCCGAATACGGGAGCCTTATCGCCGAACGAGGAGATTTCTATCGGGACACGCTTGTACTTGCTGCTGAGGGTTCTGCCCTCCGTATAGGATTGCAGCCTTTGTACCGCAAGGCTGCCCGCAAGTGCTATATCGTGACCGATATATATGGTTAGCGGATCGAACATGTTAATCAGATTGACAAGCCCGATGGAGACATACAGACAAAGTCTGTCGATCAGGCTAAGGGCAAATTTGTCGCCGATTTGGGCATATTTTACGATATCCTTCCAGTCGATTACCGCAAGCTCTGTGAGTGCCGAATCCATTCCAAGCGCGATTGTACTTTTCGCCTGGGACACAATTACAAGGATACTGGCATAAAGCTCCAGACATCCTGTATTACCGCAGGCGCACCTCGGACCTTCGCAGTTGATCGTCATATGTCCTATTTCACCGCTGAAGCCCATATCCCCTGTAAATAACTCGCTGTCAGTGATAATACCGGCGCCGATACCATTCGTTACGCCTACGTAAGTGAAATTCTCCGCATCCTTCGCGCTGCCATAGAGCTTTTCCGCCAAAGCGGATGCATTCATGTCGTTATCTATATAAACGGAACACTGGAATTCACTTTCGAGTATCTGCCTGATCGGGATGCTTTTTAATGTGTGAAAATTCGGTGGCTCAAGAATTACTCCATTTTCGATGTCCAGCGGGCCGATGGAGGCGACTCCGATGCCGAGTATTTTTTTGCCCTCGGTCATGCCGGCATCCAGCATGGAATGAATCAACGTTTTGATCTTGTCCGTAAAGGATATATTGGATTCTTCGAAACTGAAAGTACATTTTTTTTCTTCCGTCATTTCACATTTCAAATTGGAGAGAGTGGCGATGGCATAGTCTCTGGCTATATACAGGCCCAATACGATGTGATGACCGGTGTCCGGAGCCAGGGATACGGGCTTTCTGCCGATAGCAGCACTGCTGTTTGAGGAATCCGTCTGTTCGGGTTGAATTACGACCAAGCCTTCGCTTATCAGCTCGCTGACAATATTGGTTATGGACATCTTGCTCAGCCCGGTCTGTCTTGATATGTCGATTCTCGAAACATTGGTTCCTGTACAGATCATTTTTAATACCAATGCACGGTTTTGCATTTTTGTCGATTGATTGTTTGCACCCAATATTCTGCTTTTTGCTTTTGTCAAGGCACACCTCCGAGTGAAATCCCAATCTTGCTGTATTACTTATCAATATACTATCTATTGATATCAGCGTCAATTCTATCCTGAAAAAAACATAAAATATAAGTAATTTACTATTGAATGATAGTAAATGTGGATATATACTTAATTTAGTAAAATAGATTTACTAAATAGGAGGAGTACAATAAATGTTCGATGTAGCTTGTGTGGGGATACTGGTGGCAGATGCAATTGCCAGGACGGTAACTGGTCTTCCTGAAAGCGGAAAGCTTCAACTGGTTGATAAAATAGATCTATTTACCGGAGGCTGTGCGGCGAGCGCGGCGATAGACATGGCTAAGCTGGGCTTGAATGCGGCGATTATTGGAAAGGTCGGGAATGACGGTTTCGGGAAATTCATGACAGCTGCCCTGAAGGAGGAAAAAGTCAATGTGGACGGCCTCAGGGTGGATGATATCGCCGGAACCTCTGCATCAGTCGTGACGATTGATGCCAGCGGAGAAAGATCCTTTCTTCATTATCTTGGGGCAAATGCGGAGTTTGGCATTCAGGATATCGATGATGAAATCATCGGGAAATCCCGAATCGTGTTTGTGGCAGGAACAATGCTCATGCCAAGGTTTGACGGAGCCCCGTGTGCGGAATTTTTGAAAAAGGCGCGTGAAATGGGAAAGTACACTGTACTCGATACTGCATGGGATTCCAAAGGCCGGTGGATGAAGGTGCTTGAACCTTGTATGAAATACATCGACCTGTTTATACCAAGTGTCGAGGAAGCTGCCATGCTCAGCGGGAAAGAAGAGCCCGAGGAGATTGCCGATGCTTTCCTGGCAATGGGGGTGAAGACTGCTGTAATCAAGCTGGGTAAAAGGGGTTGCTTTATAAAAAATACAGACGGAGAGAAACACCTCATACCAACCTACATGAAATTCAAGGCAGTAGATACAACCGGAGCGGGCGATTCTTTCGTCGCAGGCTTTCTTGCAGGCTTGACAAAGGGGTGTAGTCTTTATGAATGCGGCAAGCTCGGCAATGCCGCAGGCACTCACTGTGTTATGGCTGCAGGCGCCTCCACGGGTATTAAAAGTATGGAAGAGACGTTGAAGTTCATGGAAGAAAATGAGATAGGAGGATCAGGTACATGCTGAACAAATTACAATACAATGCCGCCAGAAGCAGAGCGCTGGAGTATTTCACAAAAGCCGGAATTGCACTCACAGAAGAGGAAACAGAGAATCTGGAAGTTGCCGATTTCGGATTAAATGAACTTGAAAGTACCGGGTTGGAGCTTGTGACATATATAAACACAGACCGCTGCTGCGCAAAGGAACTCATACTCCTTCCGCGCCAGACGTGCCCTGAACACCGCCATCCGCCTGTGGAGGCTGAAGTCGGCAAGGAAGAAACCTTCCGCTGCAGGTGGGGTGAGGTTTACCTGTATGTGGAAGGGAAACCTGCGGAGTCACCTAAAGCGATATTGCCGAAGGGCAGAGAAAGAACCTATACGGTAAGGCATGAGATTATATTGAAACCAGGCTGCCAATATACATTGCTTCCCAATACAAAGCACTGGTTCCAGGCCGGCCCGGAGGGTGCGGTTGTCTCGGAATTCTCAACAAAAAGCAGGGATGAAGCGGATATCTTTACGGATCAGGATATTCAGAGAGCACCCCGGATAAAGGAGCAGCCATGAAAAAGGCGGTCATGTACGGTGCGGGGAATATCGGACGGGGCTTCATCGGACAGTTGTTTTCGCAGTCAGGCTACGAAGTGACTTTTATCGATGTGAACAGGAATATAGTCAATCAGCTTAACTGTGACGGAGAATATCCTGTTGGCGTATTATCAGGAACAGGATGCAGGGAGACCGTTGTCACAAATGTAAGAGGGATTGACGGAGCAGATATTGACAGGGTAGCCGGAGCAATTGCCGAGGCGGACATTATGGCAACCGCGGTGGGCGTAAATGTACTTCCCAAAATAGCAAAACCCATAGCCGAAGGATTAAAAAGGCGGTGGCAGTCGGGCAGGATGGATTGCTTCAACATCATTATTTGTGAAAACCTTCTGAATGCGGATCACTATCTTTCGGAACTGATAAAAAAGGAACTGGATATGGTTCAAACCGGTTATTTTAACGAACTGATCGGATTGGTGGAAGCATCCGTCGGACGGATGGTTCCGGTGATAACTCCTGAAATGCAGAAGGGGAATATCCTCAGGATTTGCGCAGAAGAGTATTGCGAGCTTCCGGTAGACAAGAGCGGTTTCAAGGGAGAAATCCCTCAGATTGAAAATTTGCGGCCTGCAAGTCCATTCGCCTATTTCATTCAAAGGAAATTGTTCATACACAATATGGGACATGCGCTTACGGCATATCTTGGGGAAATAAAGGGCTATCAGTACATATGGGAGGCGATTGAGGACCCATTTATCAAACTCGCTGTTTTAAAGGCAATGCAGGATTCTGCCATAGCACTGTCCAGGGAACATGGCGTAAAGCTCGAGATTATACTTGACCATGTGGACGATCTGATTTACCGGTTTGGCAACAGGCAGCTTGGCGATACCATCAAGAGGGTGGGAAATGATGTAAAAAGAAAATTGTCCCCCAATGACAGGCTTGTCGGAGCGGCCAACCTTTGTCTTGCCCATGGAATCAATCCTGTGAATATTTGTCTGGGTATCGCCGCAGCAATGAAGTTCGACCCCACAGTTATTCATCCTGACGGGGTGAACGACATCATTAACGGCGAAAGCCCGGAGACGATTCTGGAAAATATATGCGGAATTTCCCGGAATAGCGTATTATACAATTTGATTCTGGAGCTTTACGGAATGTTGTGCAATTCATCATGCATCTATCCGGTCATTGAGAAAGCAGCGGAACTTAAAAGAAAAAGAGCCGTTTAAGGAGGTGCTGCATGTTGAAAATGACAATTTATGCTGGTGCTGTCGCTGTAAAATATCTTTGATGATCATTCCATTGATTATATGGTATACTAAAGTTGCTGTCAAAAAGGCGTGCTGGAACAGGTGACAAATGGCAAAACTAATCAATCAAAACATAAAAAAGACGCTAATTATATCAATTATTTTAATAACAGTATTTCCAACGATGATTATTAGTATTTTTTATTACTTTAATATCGTAAACGATATAGAAATAAATACGGTTGACAGTATTTATGAAAACCTGAAATTACTTTCAGGAGGCATACTGAAACAGATAAATTCAGTTGAACAGATTTCGAATGTCATATTAATGGATAATTCTATTAATAATTTATTGGAAAAGAATGAAAAATTTACTGGAAATTATGATGAAATCAATAGAATAGAGCAACAACTTCAAAATTTGATCATAAGTTTAGGCTTAAATAAGTATACATCATCTGTTTCCATTATAGGAGCAAACGGAACAAAAATTGTTGCAGGATCAGATACAGTAAATACATACTTTTATGAACCGGAACTTGCCAGTGAAAAACAAAAAAAGCCTTTTTATATAAACAGTGTTCCGGATAAGAGCGGGAATTTTATTATTTCATATATAAAACCTCTCATTCACAGCTATCAAAATGTATGGATTGGATGGATGTCTATAAACCTTAATAAGTATTTCATATCAGAAGTTTTCAATAACTATTCCAGCGACAAGGAAAGCTATTATTTTGTTATAGATCAGTTTGGAAAATGTATTTTTCAAAAAAATGAAGACTTGATTAATAAGGATTTAAGTAATCTTGATTATATTAAGACCATGCTGAACTATAATAACGGTTATTTCAATATAAAAATTGACGGGAAAGAAAAATTAATAGTATTTAATCATGTAGAGACAACAGATTGGACAATCGTTCAAGTGTTGTCATATAGTGAAATGATACTTAAGCAGAACAAAATTTTAGAACAGCTTATATTTATTATTTTCTTAAGCAGCATTATAATAATTACTGTTTTTACTACATATTTTAATAGAAATCTTTCTGCTCCTCTTAGAAGTCTGCTGAAAAAAATACAGGAAATAGCTGTTGGAAACTTTGATTCAAAAAGCAATATCCAGGTAAAAAACGAACTGAGTTTAATAGATTCGGGAATAAATAACATGAGTCAAAATATAAAAATTATGATGGAACAGGTTGTGGAACAGGAAAAAGCGAAACGTGACCTGGAATTTAAGGTTCTTCAAAGCCAAATCAACCCTCATTTCTTATATAATACCTTGAATTCCGTTAAGTGGATGGCCGAAATCAAAAACACCGAGGGTGTGATCAAAATGGTATATGTATTGGGGAATCTTATTAGAAATATATCATCAATGCCTTCTGAAAAAACAACTTTACGGAAGGAAAAGCTATTGCTGGATGATTACGTATACATTCAGAGAATAAGATATAAAGGAAAGGTAAAGCTGGAATATAATATAGAGTCGGACAGTCTGCTTGACAAAAAAATCATAAAATTTACTCTGCAGCCGATTGTAGAAAATGCAATTTTTCATGGCATAGAAGCGAAGAAAGGTATAGGCCACATAACGATTTCATTAAAATCCGACAGACAAAATGTGGTTATATGTGTAGAGGACGACGGAGTCGGAATGTCAAAGGAAAGAGTGGAACAGGTACTTTTAAGGGAAGACGATAATAAAGATGGAGGGGTTAGCGGGATAGGCTTAAAAAATGTGGATGACAGGCTGAAAATTACTTATGGTGAACAATATGGACTAAAAATCGAGAGCATGGAAGGTGAATTCACAAGAATATTTATTACAATTCCTATGGAAGATGATAATGAAAACGTATAAAAAGTACCACCAAGCGGGGCGATAAACATGTTAAAGGTATTGATTGTAGATGATGAAGTGATTGTCAGAGTGGGATTGAAGGCAATCATTGATTGGAATAAATATGGATTTGAAATTATCGGTGAAGCTTCAAACGGCAGAGAAGCCCTATCAATCGTTGCTGTACAGAAACCGCATATCATTATAACAGATATAAAAATGCCGGTGATGGATGGCTTGGAACTAATGCGGAACATCCATAAGATTGATAAAGAGATAAAGTTTCTGGTACTTAGCGGATATGATGATTTTAACCTGGTAAAGCAGGCTATGAAGCTGGGAGCTGAGGATTATCTGGTTAAATTGAATATACAGCAGAAAGTGCTGATTGAGATTATGGATTCTATTTCAGCAAAAATCAAATATGAAAATAAACTGCTGAATAATAGTGAAGAAAGAAATGAATATATACGGAAGAATATTGTTGTCCTGCGACAGGATTTCTTTAGGAAGCTCATTGAAGGTGATTATGCTGAAAATCCTGATTTGACTGAGACTATAGAATATCTGGATATTGAAATAAATAAAGCAGGCTTTCTTTGTGTGCTTATTAAAATATTTAATCCTATTGAGAGTGAAATGGAAGGGGACGACAGATATGCCAGGTTGTTCTGTTCATCATTTACCGGCATAGCAAATGATATTATCAGTGAAGAATTTAATAGCTATACGATAAATTTGGATCAGGAAAAGGTATTCATAATTATTTCGATAGATGAAGATACTGAGAATGATACAACTAAAAGCAAAGTTAAAGTTAAAGAAATGCTCGAAAGAGTCCTTGAAATGATGAGGGAATACTTTAATGTATCAATAGTTATAGGCGTAAGCAGCAATATTTCAAGCATTCTTGATCTGAAAAAAGGTTATATTGAATGCAGCCAGGCTATAAAATACAGTTTCCATTTCGGTATCAACAGTATTATTTATTTTACTGAAATTGAAGAGAATTTCCAAACAACTCCATACCAACTGGAATTTGAAAAGCTGATGCAGGAATTAAAAAAATCTATAGATTTAGAAGATATTCAATCCATTAATGGATTATTTGAGGAAGTCATAAACTATTTTAAACAGCAAAAAACACCTCGGGAAAAGGCTATTGAAATATGCTATGAAATAACATATTTGGTCTTTAATAATTTAAGGAATGATAAAGCTTTGCTATACAGTATTATCGGGCAGGACGGCGTATTATTCAAGGAAATTGAAAAAATAAATTCTGTATATGAAATAATAAATTGGTTTATGAGAGTAAAGGAAGCTGTTTTGAAATACCTGGGTGATGATACCGGTAATGAATTGAGTAATATGGTCCAAAAGGTGAAAGCTTATATAAATATGAATTACAGCAGGGAAATTGACATAAAGGAACTTGCTTCTCATGTATCAATTAGTTCAGGGTATTTGTGCAATATTTTCAAGCAAGTAACCGGAGAAACTATAACTAAATATATAACAGATATCAAAATTTATCATGCAAAAATGCTGCTCTCGGGTGGCGTATGCAAGACCTATGAAGTCGCTTACAACCTGGGATATAGTACGTCTAATTATTTTTGCCGTGTCTTCAAGAAGGAGACGGGTTTGACTCCTAAGGAATTTATATTAAAAAAATCCTATTAATATTGATTTAGTGCAATCCTATAAACAAAATATAACAATAGTAATAAACAGGTTAAAAAAAGTGATTAATTTACTGCTATCTATTCTTTGTGCACTGCATTCCAATATGTTCTTAAAGAGCTATAATCTATTTATAGTCCGGACTAATTAAAAAAGTGGAGGAATTGAAGTGAAGAGATCATTATCATTGCTGATTATAATTGCATTGGTTCTAGTTTTGTTATCAGGATGCGGTGCTCAAACGCAAAGTACAACGGAACAAAGTACAATGGAACAAAATACAATGAACTCAGAAACAACCATAACAGTAAAGCAAACTGATGGTATGAAGGAAGACAATCAAAAAGAACAAGTCAGTTTGAATTTCATTAACTGGGGTCCGGTTGATGAAAGCATATTTAAAAAATTCAATGAAAAATACCCTAATACAACTGTGAATTTTCAACAAATTAATACTGCGAACTATAATCAGGTTATAAGAACACGGCTGGCTGGAGGCGGAGATCTGGATGTTGCCAGCGTAAGGGACGAAACATATTTATCATTCATTCAATCCGACTATCTGGAGGACCTGACCACAAACCCTGTATTAAGCTATTATTATGACTGGGCTTTGGATCAGGTAAAGTCAAAGGATGGGAACATATTTGCAGTACCTTTTGGAACATTTGCTGAAGGTGTCTGGTATAACAAGGATATATTTAAGAAATTAAATCTGGAAATACCAAAAACAATGGATGAATTTGTTGCAGCTTGTGAAAAAATAAAAAATAGCGGAGTAGTTCCAATGCTTTCAGGAGATAAAACCAAGTGGGTCAATTATCTGGATGCCCTTGGTTATATTCAGGAGCTTGTGGTGAAGGATCCCAGCATAGTGGATAAATTATATGATGGCTCCGTGAAGTTTACAGACCCGATGTTTATAGATGTACTTACCAAAACGAAGGAATTAAGAAACAAGGAGTATATTGGCAAGGATTCATTGTCAATGGACCCCTTGCAGTCCATGCAGGCATTTGCACAGGGTAAATGCGCCATGGTTATTCAGGGAGCCTGGCAGGTAAATGCCTTAAAAGATATAAAGCTGCCTTTTGAAATTGGAGCATTTATTATGCCGCTTGGAGACAGTAATATTTACACCACGATAACTCCGGGAATTAAGGTTTCAGTAATAAAATCAAGCAAATACAAGGAAGCAGCCTTGAATTTCCTTACTTTCATGAGTGATAAGGACGGCGGAGCAACAACTTACTATAATACTGCCGGGTACTTTTCGACAGTTAAAGGTATAGAGGTTAAAGAACCACTTTTGAAACTTTGGGAGCCTATTATTGGGAACAAAGGATATATTTCTTTCAGGCTGCAGTTGGAACAGCCCTCCCAGGATGCACTTTTCAATGGATTACAGGAACTGTGGACAGACAAGTCTATAGATCAAATTGCCAAGGATATACAGGCAGCACATGAGAAAGCTCTTAGTGAAAGAACAAAATAGAAACTAAATTATTGTAATTGTTTATTGAGTGATCCGGGCGAATTATCATCTGTTTGCCCGGATTTACTTGATAATGACAGGAGATGACGATTTTGCACAAGAAGTATAGAAAATATATGGTGTCTTCAATGTTTTTATTACCTGCAGTTTTTATCTTTACAGCTTTTCTCATTTTCCCATTAATTAATGCTTTTATATACAGTTTTACTGATTGGGACGGGATCAGGAAAAATATAACCTTTGTTGGATTTAAAAATTATTTGGAGTTTTTTACTGAAAAAGATGCAATAGCAGCTTTAGGCAGAACACTTTTACTGACTGCGTATGTAGTTGTAATTCAGAATTTTATTGCTCTCTTTTTTGCAGAACTTTTAGACCGCAATATTAAAGGTAAGAATTTTTTCCAATCGGTTTTTTATCTTCCGGCAGTATTAAGCACTGTCGTAGTTGCATATCTCTGGAATTTTATATATGAACCGTCGGATGGTGTAATTTATAATATTGCTAATGCATTAAACCTTGATTTTATTGCATCTGTGAGGTGGCTTGCCGATCCTAAAATTGCTTTATTTTCAGTTGGTAATGTAATGGTATGGCAATTTTTCGGCTATTCAATGGTAATCTATATTGCCGGTATGCAAACAATATCAGAGTCATATTACGAGGCTTCTGCAATAGACGGTGCAAATCCATGGCAGGTTTTCAGATACGTAAAATTTCCGCTTTTAGCTCCTGTATTTACAATAAACTTGATAATTTCATTAATTGGAGCACTGAAACAGTTTGAACATTTGTTTTTAATGACGCAGGGCGGACCCGGAAGAACTACTGAAACAATGACCATATTAATTTTTAACCAGGCATTTGGCATAAATAGAATGGGATATGGAACCGCTTTATCCATGATTCTGCTTGCAATAATATTGTTATTTTCATTACTCCAGTTAAAGGTTTTACAGGGAAGGGAGGTTGATGCCTGAATGAAGAAAAAAGTTAACATCGGAACGGCAATTATTTATATAATATTGTTGTTTACTGTGATTTGTGTGGTTTACCCTATATTTTTACTTTTGATTAATTCAACAAAGAATATATCGGATTTCTACATGAATCCTATTGGTTTACCAAGAAAAATCAATCTTGGCAATTATGTCGATGCATTTATAAAAGCAAATATGAAATATGCATTACCAAACAATTTATATTTAATGATAGTTTGTGAGACGATTTTAATACTGTTTGGTTCATTGGCAGCATACCCAATAGCAAGAATAAAACTAAAGATGAATCAAATTGCATTAAGACTTTTTTTATTGGGAATGATTATCCCTGCTCAGGTTATAATAATTCCGGTATTTATTATGTTAAGAAATATGCATCTGCTAAATAGTCTCATGGGGTTGAGTTTTATTCTCGTAGCAATGCTGATGCCCCTGACGGTATTTATTTATAGCGGATTTTATAAAACTATTCCATATGAAATAGAAGAAGCTGCAATAATAGATGGCTGTGGAATACTTAGAATTTTTTTCAGCATAATTTTCCCGCTTTCCAAAACTGCAACAGCATCAGTTTTAATATTGACTTCATTAAATGTCTGGAGGGAGTTTTTCTTCCCGTTGATTCTGATCAGCAAACCTAAAGCAATGACTTTATCAGTGGCGCTCTTTTCCTTTGAGAATTTTGAAGTTGTACAATGGACAAACTTGTCTGCCGCAATGGTGATTATGGCAGCTCCTATTCTTATCTTATTCCTGTTTGGACAAAAATACTTCGTTAAAGGTGCGGTGAGCGGAGCAGTCAAGGGGTGAGAGAATCATTTGAAGGTTTTCATAACCTGCAGACAGGGGAGATGACCAGGAATTATACGCGTTTGAAAAAATGTTATAAAATACAAAAAAAACTGAAAAGAGGTTTGAGATAGAGATAAATGAAGAGAAGACTGCTGAACAAATATGAAAAAAATCCCATTATAACTTCGGAAATGATGCCCGAAGAAGTGCTCTATACCTTTAATCCCGGGGCTATCAAGCATAACGGGGAATACATCATCTTATCGGATGTTACGATGCTTGATGACATTCACCGCTTATGGGTCCTGCGCAGCAGGGACGGGTATAATTTTATTCCCGACCCCGGGCCGGCGAGGTGGCCTGAGGCTGACCCCGAACATTCCGAAACCTGCACTTATGATCCAAGGATCACAAAAATGGGAGATGAGTATATTATTTTATATGCCAGCGACCTTTCCCAAAATGACGTCCGAATTGGCATTGTTAAAACAAAGGACTTCAACACCTTTGAGAGGATTTCTGTTGCAAGCGAGTTGGGCAACAGAAATGGTGCCCTCTTCCCGGAAAAAATCGATGATTTGTATTTGCGATTTGACAGACCATTTGGCAATGAGTTAAACCCATGTTTCATGTGGGTGAGTTATTCCCCTGATCTCGTTTTCTGGGGAAAAAGCAAGCCGGTGACTTATAAAGGGAAGCCTTTTCATGACGGCCACAAGATGGGTGCGGGGGCAGTACCCATTAAAACGGATAAAGGCTGGCTTGAAATCTATCACACTGTTTCAACCACATGCAATGGTTTTATTTACAGGTTAAAGGCTATGCTCCTTGAACCTCAGGACCCTTCAAAAATAATAGGATATACCAGGAATTTCATCCTGTGGCCTGAACATGACTATGAGATGAAGGGCAGGGTTATGAATGTGGTATTTACCTGTAACGCAATTGCTGAGGAAGATGGTACTATGAAAATTTACTATGGTGCGGCAGATACCAATATCGGCCTGGCAACTGGCAGGATTGATGAGCTGGTGGAGGCGTGCTTGAAGGATGAATAGCGCAAGTCAAAAAGGGGCTTTGAGAATGATATGCATTACAGAACAATATGTCTGAAATATGGTAGGTAATGGGAAATACAGAAAACAAGAAAGGAGTGGTTGCTTAAATGAATTTTGTCCTATCAAATGCCAAAATGCAGAACAGCATCTCAGAATATGATACTCGAGTATTGATTGATAAGGCCGTCTCTTACGGTATTACACAGGTTGAATGCAATGTTGGCTGCGAGAAGTTGTTGAGCCTGGAGGGCCTGAACGGCGAGTATGAACTTGAAAAATTTAAGAAAACTCTGTCTGATGCAGGGGTCAGATTATACGGCTTTTGTCTGTATACGGATTTTAATATGTTCACCGATATAATGCTGGCAAAAAAATGCATAAATCTTCTAAAAAAATTGGCAGCGGTTAATTTAAGGCTTATTTTAAAGCCCGTGCCTCAAGAAGACATTTCAGATAGTATGTACGAATGCATTATCCGGTTTTTAAACTCCCTGTCAAGGTTTGCCTCCTACAGTGCGGGTGGAGGCGGAGTCCAGGAAACTACCGTAAAAATTTCTTTTGATATGCTTACACAGAAAGGATTAGGATTTAAGGATATTCTGCGGATCAATACTTCCATCCAACAGAGCAGGAATGCAGGAGTTGCCCTTGACTTTTGCACTGTTTACGGAAGGGAAGCATTCAGGGATATTCTGGAGCATATCAACGGATATGAACTTACAGCAAACCATCTTTCCATTCCTGCAGATGCCGATGCCAACGAGGCCGGGCAATTCGTAAAAGCAGCAGGTGCTGCATATGACGGCCCTGTATGCATTGACCTTCAGGATGGTGAAAACAAAGACCTGTGCGACTTGATGGAAAAAAGCCGTGAGTATGCCTTTGACGTTCGAACCATTGACTATACAAAGGTGTCTTATCCAAGCTCTGTGGCTAGATTTTTCAGGAGCTACGGCAGTGCCTCAGTTAATCCTGACAGGAATATCACTGCCGGAGATGCCGGGACATGGATATGCACCTATACGGCAGGAAAACAGGGCATTGCCGAAAACGGCGGAATACGGCTTGCATTCCACCATTCCACCGATTGGCAAGTGTTTCAGCTTGATAAGCCGGCTATGGAGGGATATGTGTCGG
>WSSedL1CaDRAFT_10000732_pt1 | contig 21970 bp, 16 predicted proteins | sample WetSurSL1Cattail_FD_9464 | JGI IMG/M metagenome (IMG submission 9464)
GCAGCCTTATCAATAGCTCCCTGCATTCCTTTTTCACGAGCGGTAAGCTCAAAAGAAGCTCCATATGCAGCCATTAGCTTTCGCCGCTCAATACTAAACGATTCGGGCATCACAAGGATCAGCTTATATCCTTTTACTGCAGCCACCATTGCGAGGCCTATTCCAGTATTCCCGGATGTTGGTTCAATAATTACGGAACCCGTCTTCAAAATTCCTTTTTTCTCAGCATCTTCAATCATTGATAGAGCTATACGATCTTTGATGCTGCCTCCAGGATTGAAACGTTCCAGTTTAACCCAAACCTCATAATCTGCCGGAAATAGCTTGCTTATTTTTAGATGCGGTGTATTTCCTATGGTTTCTAAAATGCTGTTATATTTCATTGTATATATTGTTTAGTTCATTTATCTAAATATTTTGACCTTGCTCACCAGTGGCTGGCTTAAATTACAAAGTTAATAGGTTCCTGGAATTTCTTCGAATCGCGAATCACTACCGAAGGTTTATGATAAACTACCGAATACGGCAACACGCTTTCGGTAAGCCAAGTATTACCACCAATAACGGTATCGTGTCCGATAACTGTTTCTCCTCCAAGAATAGTTGTTCCTGCATAAATTATCACATTGTCTTCAATGGTAGGATGACGCTTTTTGTCGGCTAGTTCTTTTCCAACATACAAAGCGCCAAGTGTAACCCCTTGGTAAATCTTCACTTCCTTACCAATAATGGCGGTTTCGCCTATAACTATGCCTGTACCGTGATCAATAAAAAAATGATTACCAATTTTAGCTCCGGGATGAATATCGATACCCGTTTTGGCATGGGCATATTCGGAAATGGTACGTGGAAGAACAGGTATCCCCATTTTATAAAGTACATGTGCAAGTCTGTAAATTGAAATTGCATAATATCCGGGATAACATAAGATAACCTCTTCAGGACATTTTGCAGCTGGATCGAATTTCAGAAACGCTTCTGCATCTTTTAATAATTTATCATGTATTTCCGGAATGCATCCGAAGAAATCGCTGGTATAATCATCAATATTTTTTTTGAGCAACGGCTTTAATGGCGTCAGTAATAGCTTAAATTGCTGCTGCAAATCTTCCCAGGTAGCCTCAAGTTGAAGTAAACTTACACTTTTGTCAACCCTAATGGGAAATAAGAAATTAATAATATCATTGATAAATTGATGGGTCTTATTTAAAGATGGAACCTCATGGCAAAACGATTGGGTAACTGAAAGTAATTTTTTAGGAAAATTTTTCATGGAACTCATATCAAATGATTAAAAGAAAGATTAATATAGTTTGAAAAAGAAAAAATGATGACCAAAAGATGAGCGTTATTCCTGGCAGAAGGTCAACACCAACAGAGACATCGGGACAAACTGTTTTTGTCAATTGCACTTAAAATGATGTTCACTGAATTAGGCATGTATTTTTTATCTTTTATCCAAAGGATAATCTGGACAATGCTAGGTTCAAAAATAATAAAATTTATGTTCTAAAAGTCCAAGGGACAAAAATACTGCTAAAAAATATTTTCATTATTCTATTGGTCTATTAGCTAAAGTATACTTTTATTGTATATTTTTGAGGGTTTATAACCAAAAAATCACCGTTTGTCAAAATGCATATGTTGTTGTTTGATTATTTATGATCAGTCGATGGTTTTTGTTTATAAGCATTTGGGCAAAAAGTAAAGTTTATTAAAGAGATTTTAATAACTTTGCATTAAAATATCAAAACATTGTAGATGAATGGCTTAAAAAAGATTTCTTCAGCATTAATTTCGGTTTACCATAAGGATAATCTTGAAAAAATTATCCAAAAACTTAATTCGCTGAATGTTAAATTATATTCGACTGGCGGAACAAAGGATTTTATAGAAGGATTAGGCATTAAAGTTACTGCTGTGGAAGATGTTACATCCTATCCTTCGATATTTGGAGGAAGGGTGAAAACATTACACCCAAAAATTTTTGGTGGAATTTTATTTCGACGTAACAACACTAGTGATTATAAAGAGATGGATCAATATGAGGTTCCTCCCATAGATCTGGTGATTGTTGATTTATATCCTTTTGAAGAAACTTTGGCATCAGGAGCTGATGAGGATGCTGTTATTGAGAAAATTGACATTGGAGGAATCTCGCTAATTCGAGCTGCTGCGAAAAACTTCAGTGATGTAGTCATCATACCATCTAAAAACGAATACGAAAAGTTATTTCAAATTCTTGATGAAAAAAGTGGAGTTTTTTCATTAGAAGATCGGAAATCGTTTGCCATGGCTGCTTTTAACGTTTCATCACATTATGATACAGCGATATTTAACTATTTCAACAAAAACACGGAAATACTTGTATTCAAACAAAGTGTAACAAAAGGCAAAACCTTACGTTATGGCGAAAACCCTCACCAGAAAGGTTATTTCTTTGGTGATTTTGACGCCTTATTTCAACAATTGCACGGTAAAGAAATTTCCTATAGTAATTTATTAGATATTGATGCCGCCGTAGGGTTGCTTTCCGAGTTTTCTGATACAACTTTTGCAATCCTTAAGCACAACAATGCATGTGGTATAGCTTCACGCGATAACTTAATGGATGCCTGGAAGGATGCTCTTGCAGGTGATCCTGTATCAGCCTATGGAGGCGTATTAATTACTAACAGGACGGTTGATGAGGCAACAGCTAATGAAATCAACAATTTATTCTTCGAAGTGATGATTGCTCCTGCTTTTGAAGAAAAGGCTCTGGAAATATTGAAATCCAAAAAAAATCGTATCATACTCATACAAAAACCAACTGAGTTACCTGCTATTAATCATCGTACTTTACTAAACGGTGTAGTAATGCAAGATAAGGATCTGAGTGTCCAAACAGAAAAGGACCTGCAAACAGTAACCAAATTGGCGCCATCCCAAACCGAGATTCTGGATTTGCTATTTGCAAACAAATTAGTGAAACACACAAAATCCAATGCCATTATTCTTGTCAAAAACAAACAATTATGTGCCAGTGGTGTAGGTCAAACATCGCGGGTTGATGCGCTTAAACAGGCTATTGTAAAAGCTGGTAATTTTGGATTTGAACTGACAGGAGCAGTTATGGCCAGTGATGCTTATTTCCCTTTCGCTGATTGCGTTGAAATAGCACACAATGCCGGCGTTACTGCCGTAATACAGCCAGGCGGTTCTGTGCGAGATAAAGACACAATAGAATATTGCGATCAGCATAATATATCAATGGTATTTACAGGAATCAGACATTTTAAACATTAAATTCAGGAACATAAATAATTTCGATAAACATGGGTCTCTTTTCATTTTTAACTCAGGAAATTGCCATTGACTTAGGCACTGCCAACACAATTATCATCTATAATGATAAGGTAGTGGTTGATGAGCCTTCTATAGTTGCTATAGATACGGCTTCGGGCAAGCTCATTGCCATAGGAGAAAGAGCAAGGCAGATGCATGGCAAGACGCATGAAAATATAAAAACCATCCGTCCCCTAAGAGATGGTGTTATTGCTGATTTTCATGCAGCCGAGCTTATGATTCGCGGGATGATTAAGATGATCAACAGTAAAAATAACTGGATCACTCCTTCTCTGCGTATGGTAGTTTGCATCCCTTCAGGTAGTACTGAAGTGGAAGTACGTGCCGTTCGGGACTCTGCTGAACATGCTGGCGGACGCGATGTGTATATGATTTATGAGCCCATGGCTGCTGCAATCGGTATAGGACTTGATGTTGAAGCACCTGAAGGTAGTATGGTTGTTGATATTGGTGGTGGTACTTCAGAAATTGCAGTAATTGCACTTGGCGGTATTGTATGCAATAAATCCATACGAATCGCGGGTGATGGATTTACGGCTGATATTCAGGCATATATGAGACATCAGCATAATATTAAGGTTGGTGAACGTACTGCAGAAGATATTAAAATACAAGTAGGATCTGCCTTACCTGATTTGGATGATCCTCCACCTGACTATATCGTAAGGGGTCCAAACCTTATGACAGCCTTACCCGTTGAGGTTCCGGTTTCATACCAGGAAATATCACACTGTTTGGATAAGTCCATATCGAAGGTAGAAACTGCAATTCTTGGAGTATTGGAACAAACTCCTCCTGAATTGTATGCCGACATCGTTCAGAAAGGGATTTACCTTGCTGGTGGTGGAGCTCTTTTAAGGGGCCTTGATAAGCGGTTAACCGATAAAATTAACCTTCCTTTTCATGTTGCCGAAGATCCTTTGAGAGCTGTAGCAAGAGGTACTGGAATAGCACTTAAGAACGTGGACCGTTTTTCATTTTTGATGAGATAAATACCGCGATATCATAGTTTAATTTTGTTATTCAGATTTTGAGCTATTAAAACTTAATTGTGGTAACTCCATTGGATTAATTATTTAGCTAATTATTTACGAATGAAAGACTAATTTGTAGTTATTCATGCGAAATCTTTTAAAGTTACTTTACGCCTATCATTTTTTAATATTATTCATTCTACTTGAGGGATTAGCATTGTTTCTTATTATTGAAAACAATCATTTTCAAAGGTCGAGGATGTTGGAGTTTTCACAGGGGATTTCCGGAGGCCTTTATAAACAGGTTGATAACTTTAAATCTTACCTTGCTCTAAAGGAAACCAATCAAGCTCTGGCCAATGAAAATACGGAACTTAGAAATAAACTTGCCTCAATCAGGAAAATTGTAAAAGAGAAAAAGGATACGCTTTTTGACACTGTTTCCAGAAAAACCCTTGCCTATTTTGCTGCAAAGGTTATCAACAACACTGTTCAAAAACAATTTAACTATCTTACCCTAAATAAAGGAACAAACGACGGGATCAAAAAAGATATGGCCGTAATCACAGCCCAGGGAATTGTAGGAGTGGTTATTGGTGTATCAGATAATTTTTCAACAGTGCAATCGGTTCTAAACAGAGATTTTAAGGTGTCTGTTAAATTTAAAAAGAATAATCAGAATGGTTCATTGACTTGGAACTGTCTTAGTCCTTCAATTTGTATACTTAATGATATTCTGTTTCATGTAAAAGTGCATATTGGTGATACACTGGTTACGACTGGTTATTCAACTGAGGATGTTAATCCGGCAAAACATACACCTTTAGTTCCAAGTGCTTTTCCTGAAGGCATTACTGTGGGCACAGTGCAAGAATTTGATTTGAAAAGTGGAAACTCTTATACCATCAAAGTAAAACTGGCGAATGATTTCCGACAACTGAATTATGTTACACTGCTTGAAAAACTTACAAAAACTGAACAACAAGAACTTGAGATAAAATCTGAGCATGATTAGGTATTTTTCGCAACATATCGGTAATTTTATTTTATTAATACTACTTCAGGTATTAATTTTAAATAATATCCAATTTAGCGGATACATAAATCCCTATCTCTATGTTCTTTTCATTATTTTATTACCCTTTGAAACGCCGAAATGGTTAATACTTGTTTTGGGGTTTATGCTTGGGTTTAGCATTGATGTATTTTCGAATACCATAGGGATGCATACTTTTGCAACAGTGTTAATTGCATTTCTCAGACCTTACATACTTAAATTTATTGCCCCTCGTGAAGGATATGAAACAGGAACCAGGCCAAATCTGAAGTTTTTCGGATTTGAATGGTTTTTCAAATATGCCATTATCCTTGTTTTAATTCATCATTTTGCCTTATTCTTTATTGAAGCATTTACATTTCATCAGTTTTTTGCGACTTTGCTGAGGGTTATTCTCAGCACTATGTTCACCCTATTATTAATTGTTCTAAGTCAATATCTTACATTAAAGCGGTAACATGAATCCGTATGCTTTTCGAAGGTATATTGTGAGTGCAATATTTGTATTTTCGTTTTTAATCTATATTATCAAGCTTTTTTATCTTCAAATTATAGATGACTCTTATAAATATTCTGCAGAAAACAATTCAAGGCGTTTTGTAACCCAGTATCCTGCACGAGGCTTGATTCTCGACCGCAAGGGAAAGCTTATCGTTGATAATATGGTTGCCTATGACTTAATGGTTACCCCCAATCAGGTAAAGGCATTTGATACTACCGAACTTTGTAATATTCTCCAAATCACTCCGGAATATGTTGCTGAAAATATTCAGGCAGCTCATGATTATTCAGTATATAAGCCTTCTCTGTTTTTAAAACAAATTTCCGGAAAGACTTATGCAGTTTTGCAGGAAAAGCTCTATAAATATCCGGGGTTTTTTGTTCAAACACGTACTTTGCGAAATTATGAACGTAAGATTGCTGCACATTTGCTTGGATATGTGGGTGAAGTTGACGAAAAATTGGTTCAAAATAACGCTTATTACAAAGGTGGCGATTATATAGGCATTAGTGGGATGGAAAAATCCTATGAAGCAGTATTGCGTGGGAAAAAGGGAGTTAATATTTATTTGGTTGATGTACACAACCGGGTAAAAGGTTCATTCCAAAACGGGAAGTTCGATACTGCAGCAGTAGTTGGTTCCAATCTTGTTACAACTATCGATGCTGATCTACAGGAATATGGAGAATATCTGATGCAAAAAATGCGTGGAAGTGTTGTAGCAATAGAACCTGCAACAGGTGAAATATTGGCTATGGTGTCCATGCCTAATTATGACCCTTCATTACTGGTTGGACGGATTCGATCATCCAATTACAAAATACTTGAGCACGATTCCCTTAAACCATTATTTTTTAGACCTGTAATGGCTAATTATCCACCCGGCTCAACCTTCAAGGTTATTAATGGGATAATTGGTATGAAAGAAGGGGTTTTATTTGCGAACACAACATACTCCTGCCATGGAGGATACAATTATGGGGGTCCTAAAATGGTGGGTTGCCATAACCATTCTTCTCCATTAAATTTACCCGGGGCCGTCCAAAATTCATGTAATACATATTTCTGCTATGCTTTTAGAAGTATTATTGACAACCCAAAATATACTTCTATTAATGACAGTTACAATGCATGGCGTAATTATGTAATGAGCATGGGCTATGGTAGAAAACTAAATACTGATATACCTAATGAATTAAATGGAAATGTGCCTTCATCCGAATATTACGACAGGTTTTTTGGTGTGGGGCGATGGAAATCGTCGACCATTATATCACTTGCTATAGGACAGGCGGAATTGGGCATTACACCTTTACAGATGGCTAATATGGTTGCAGCTATTGCTAACAGAGGTTATTATTATACACCTCATATTGTTAAGAAGATTGAGGGCCAGGATGGAATAGATCCTCGATTTTTGGAGAAACATGTAACACCCTTCGACACTTCCATTTATAATGTTATTATCAAGGGGATGGAAGGTGCTGTTAACGGACCAGGCTCAGGAACTGCATTAAGGGTTAAATTACCTGACATAATTCAGTGTGGTAAAACAGGCACAGCGCAAAACCCTCATGGGGAAAACCATTCGGTTTTTATAGCTTTTGCACCAAAAGATAATCCTAAAATTGCGATCATGGCATATATCGAAAATGCAGGATATGGTGCCACATGGGCTGCGCCAGTTGCCAGCTTAATGATTGAAAAATATTTGAAAGATACTATTTCACGTCCTGAATTGGTAAAAAGTGTTTTATCCTTTAAACAACCCAGATATAAATCTAAGCGATGATTCAACGGAGAGATAAAATAATAAACAATATTGATTGGCCCGTTGTATTTGTGTATTTGGCACTTGTACTAATGGGGTGGCTCAATATTTATGCGGCAGTCTATAATGAGGAACACAAAAGCATTCTTGATTTCTCACAACGCTATGGTTCCCAGTTAATTTGGATTTTTGCTGCGTTTGCTATCATCCTGATTATTTTTATGATTGATTTAAAATTCTATCCCTTTTTTGCGTATTTTATATATGCCTTTTCTTTAATATTGCTGTTATTGGTATTGTTGCTTGGAAGGGAAATTAATGGAGCCAAGGCTTGGTTATATCTTGGAAAGGTATCCATACAGCCTTCCGAATTTGCAAAAGTGGCTACAGCTCTGGCAATTGCTAAATACCTTAGTGCGTATAATGTAAAAGTAAATGATTTAAAGGCATTATTTTCCATTGGCGGACTCATTGCGATGCCTGTATTACTTATAGCAATGCAACCAGACGCTGGTTCAATATTGGTGTTTTTGTCATTTTCTATTGTTTTATTTCGCGAAGGGCTACCAGGAGGTGTTTTAATCTTTGGTTTTGTAATTGCTTTGTTGTTATTTCTTTCCCTGTTGGTTACAAAAATATTTTTAGTGTCAGGTATTGTTGTGGTCGGTTTTTTAGCATTTGTCTTATATACAAAACAATACAAAGCAACTACTATAGGCGTTCTTATTTTTACAGGCATTGCTGGTTTAATGTGGGGTGTATTTGAATTACTACATAAAAAATTTGATTATTACTACATTATAGCGATTTCGTTTATCCTTTCCTCGCTTGTTTTTTTGGTGATTTCAGTTTTTAAACGAATAAAATTTGTAAGGGCTTTTTCATTATTTTTAGTTGGGGCAATGCTTTTTTCTTTTTCAGTTGATTTTGTTTTTCATCATTTGGGTAAACATCAGCAACAGCGTATGAATATTCTGCTGGGGTTGGAATCCGATCCATTGGGAAAAGGATATAATATCAACCAATCAATGATTGCTATTGGCTCTGGGGGCTTTCTGGGCAAAGGCTTTTTACAGGGAACGCAAACCAAATATAACTTTGTACCGGAACAAAGTACCGATTTTATTTTTTGTACGGTTGGGGAAGAATGGGGGTTTGTAGGCACCACGGTAGTGCTTGGATTGTTCCTGTTTTTATTGTTGCGGATAATAGTTATTGCTGAGCGACAGCGATCTGTTTTTAGCAGAGTTTATGCCTATAGTGTGGCGTCTATCTTGTTTTTCCATATTGCCATTAATGTGGGTATGGCAATCAACCTATTACCTGTAATTGGCATTCCATTACCTTTTTTTAGCGCCGGAGGTTCTTCCCTCTGGTCATTTACCATCCTGTTGTTTATTTTATTACGACTTGATGTAAACCGGTTAGAACTGCTGAAATAATTATTGGCATCGCTGTCATTTAAACTACGTTATCATTCACTTCGTGTCATTTGGCTTCGCCGTCATTGAATTTGTAAGGTTAAAAACCAATAACTTTAGGCAATATGATCTTAGAAAACAATTTTGTAGAAGTTGCATTGTTGTAGAAATAATATTTTAAGTATTGATATCCAGAACCTTGTAGAGGTTCCATAAGTAAGTTTCCATATTATGAAACCCATACAGGGTTTCGTTGAATTTTATATTGCCAATTATTACAATAATGTATCGCCTACAGGGATAAAACCAATGACCTAATTGAAGTAGTTATTACGAATTAATGACCTAATGACGCCGAAGGCAAATGACTATTAAATTACTTTATCAATAGAAATCTTGAATTTTACTTCAACATTATTAATTAATTGTGGAAAGAAATCGAAAAATTCGCTTTGAAAACTTTCATAATGTTCTTCGAGGATGCTGATGGCATATATTGTTTTATCCGGCAATGAGGTGTGTCTGCTCATGCCCTTAAGCACGAGTTCTATTCCTTCAAGCGTAGCATAAGATTCTATCCATCCGAATTTCATGAAACGGGGTATGAACTCCTGAACTTCTTCGGAAAAATAATGCATGTTTTCCTGAAGGCTTTTATTAAGGTCAGCGATAAAATCTCTAAATAATACCGAAGAGTATACATTCCAGTTGCGTGCCAGAAAATGGTCATAAAAGATATCGATTATAATGCCGGAATATTTATGGTATTTATCATTTAACCTGCTTTTACTTTGTCTTACGTTAGGGTGGCTATCGGTATAAGAATCAATAAATCGATGCATCAATATACCTTTCTGAATATCCGCCATGTAGTTTTTATGTTCATTACCTTTGATGTAATCGCCCACAAAATTACCAATCCTTATAAGATCATTATCACCAGACAAATAAACATGTGCCAAAAAATTCATCGAAATTGGAATTGATCCATATTAGTAACTTTTGCAAGTGACATTACGGTAAGCAAAGGCGAACCGTAACTGTAATGCCTCTTTACAATGTTATTTAAAAATTAAGTATTTACAAAAAATTTATGGGAGTATTATTCAAAAAGTTACTCAACCGGACTAAGTACTATAAATGGAATTAACATTTCCTCCATTGAAATTCCACCATGTTGAAATGTATTCTTGTAATAACTTACGTAATGGTTATAATTATTCGGATAAGCCATAAAATCATCGGAAGAAGCAAAAATATAGGATGTACTCAAATTAAATTTAGGCAATTGCACGGTTTGCGGATCTTTGATTTCAAATACTTCTTTTGGATTATAGTTAAGGTTTCTGCCTTGTTTATAACGTAAGTTTACCGAAGTATTGCGGTCTCCAATTACTTTTACAGGATTGTTTACCTTAATCGAGCCATGGTCAGTTGTAATAATTACTTTACATTTATTTTCCGATAAAACTTTGAGCAAATCGAACAGGTAGGAATGCTGAAACCATGAAAGTGTTAGTGTACGGTAAGCTGCCTCATCTTCAGCAAGTTCACGAACAGTTTCAAGTTCAGTTCGCGCGTGCGAGAGCATGTCAACAAAATTATAAACAAGGACAACCAGCCGTTGATTAAAGTAATTAGTGATATTGTCCAGCACTCTGCGACCATTTTTCTGATTTGATATTTTTTCGTAAGCCATTGGAATATCGAAACCTAACCTTGAAAGTTGACGGCGCATCAGATCTTCTTCATACTGATTGTTGATTTCGTCCTCGTCATTGCCTTCCCAGAGATTGGGATATATTGTTCGGATAGCTAACGGCATAAGTCCTGCAAATAATGAATTTCTGGCATATTGCGTTACTGTGGGTAAAATGGAGCAGTATAACTCCTCTTTCTCAACTTTATAGAATTCACTCAATACCGGATAAATTGTTTTCCATTGATCGAGTCTGAGATTATCAATAACAATAAAAAAAACGGTCTTGTCAGAAGTTAGGTGTGGCAATAGCTTTTCTTTGACAACATTATGTGACATAAGTGGTTTATTGCCCTTATCGCTAAACCAACCACTGTAGGTTTTTTTTATGAATTTAGAAAAATTTTGGTTCGCATCAGTGCGTTGTGTTTGCAGTATCTGAAACATACCGGAATCCTTCAGTTTTTCTAATTCCAATTCCCAATATACCAAGGTCTGATAAATATTAACCCAATCCTCATATGTTCGTGCATTGTTAATAAGGTTAGTAATATTCATGAATTCAGACTGATATGCCGTAGAAGTTTTTTCAGAAACCAACTTTTTTTGCTCTGTATTTTTCTTTATGGAGAGCAAAATTTGTTTTGGATTTACTGGTTTTATAAGGTAATCGGCTATTTTTGAACCAATGGCATCTTCCATAAGGTTTTCTTCTTCACTTTTGGTAATCATAACCACAGGAATTTCAGGTTTCATGGCCTTAATGCGGTTTAATGTTTCCAATCCGCTCATACCTGGCATATGTTCATCCAGCAAAATAATATCAAAGTCGGTTTCCTTTACCAATCTGAGGCCATCGGTACCGTTTGTGCTTGTGATAACGTCATACCCACGTTCATTCAAGAAGAGAACATGTGGCTTTAAAAGATCTATTTCGTCATCAATCCATAAAATGCTGGTATTTTTCATATTACTTTTGGGTACAAATTGTTAATTTGATTCATTAATTATTTATTCGTTCGAGCTAATTTCTTCGAAGCGCGATGCCAGCGATGCTAATGACTAGTTGAACATCCCTGATAAATCATTGTTTAAAAATGCTTCCTGAAAATGGTTAGTTAATGTATTTTAAGCAACCCTTTGATTACTGCAGAAAATGAATTTTAAAAAATTGCAAATAGGTATCGAATGTAACTTGTTTTTGCAATGTTTGATAATTAGCAGGTGAAATTATAAATGTGTGTTTGGTTTGTTGTTTCACATTTTTCAATACGACCGGGGCAATCGTTTTATAATACTTCATGGCAATAACCTTATCAACAAAGCTTCGAACTGTTATAATTTTATAGTTTTTAGCAAAGTCTTCGTTATTGATTTCGAGTTTCTCATTGCTAAAATTATCAAGATTAAAATTAATAATATCAAATACCAATTGATTAACATCCTCTGATTTATCTACTAACAAAGCAAAATAGAACGATGTTTTTTCCTCGGTTGAATAAGTAACCTCAGCAATTTTAATATCCTCCTGACTCTTGGTTTCAGGATGCGATATGTTTAAATAAGCAATGATTTCTTTTGCATAAGTACTTACCTCATTTTTAGGATAAGTACTGATAATTTGATTAAGCTCATTACGGAAAGTAATTTTATCCGATGTTTTCCCTATAGCCATGGCCCTTAATAGCGCGAATTTGGGAATTACCGGGTCGTTCTTATATTGATTTGATGCTAATTGGGCATTGGTTATTACTTGTTGGTAACTACCGTTATTATATAATTTGTACGATTGCTCATAAAAACGATCAGCTTCCTTTTCCTTATCAAGCATCTGCTTGTAATAATTAGGATCAGTAAGAAGCTTAGCGTAATTACTTTCCGGATTTTTTTCCAATATTAAATTTTTGTAGTAGGCCGCCTTACTACTGTTTTTCATTTCAGTATACATAATATATAGCTGATAGTATACTGGCACTTTATAGACATTGTCCGGATAATGTTCTAACATCTTTTCGTAAAGGGCTATTGCTTGAGGTAAATCCTTTAGCTCACTTCGATAAACCTGGCCCCCATTGTAATAACCATCGATTATTCGATGTGTTGAAACCTTTACCAGAGAATCGGTGAGGGGAAGATTTTGAACATAATATTCGCGACTCTTATTATCCTGAGCTTTTTTCTTTTCGTTTTCAAGTTTCTTACCTTCCGAGGAAGCGGTTTCTGGTTCGTTACCAAAGCCGGTAATTCCCTTATTCCGTCGTCGCCAGTTATCTTCCAGCCTTCGTTTTCCCCAGCGTAACTGAAACTCCTTGATACCCTGATCAACCGAAACAGGATTATAGAAATACCATTTCGCTTGGGTATTCCCTCCCGCTTGCATCATATTCTTACGGTTTTGATTGTTGTAATAGTCTTGTAATCGTTGCTGTTCCTCCACCTGGGCTTCAGCTTCTTTTTTACGAAGATCACTAATAATGCCGTCAATCAATTTCATGCGTTGTGGTTCAGGCATTTTGGCAATTCTTTGCAAACTATCTTCGGTAGAAATGGTATTCAGGTTTTGAACCAACCGATTCAAACTTTTGGCTTTAACTTTGAGATCACTCAGGTTAGGGTAATTATCGGCAATATATAACAATGCACTATCATAATAAACCTGGGCAGGAACATAAATTTTATCTCCATAATATAAGTCGGCAAGTGTAAGACAGGAAAGTGCTTTTTGAGAATTATTGTTTGTACTAACTTTAACAGATTGTTTGTAATTCTCTATACCTTTTTCACGATTTCCTTCTTTCATCTCAATATTTCCAAGCGCATAGTATATTTGATCCTGATACTCCTTATTTTTATCATTACGTAACATTTTTCTTAACTGATCTTTAATGTAGCGGTTATTTTTCGAGCCTGCTTCCACAGAACTTGCAAGATTGATCTTAGCATTAAAGGTCATTTCGTAAGGAGGATTTTTTCGGATAACTTTCGTATACATTTCTGTAGCCTTATTTAATTGACCTGTTTGCTGGTATAACTGGGCCAGAATGTAGGTATAACGTATTTTAGCCTTCCTTTTATGAACAAGTTTCAAAGCCTTTTCAAGTGATTTAATGCCAAGTTCATATTTATTTTGTTTAATGGCAATATCCGCAGAAGTCGTATGCAAATCCAGTATTAATTTCTTTGGAAATTTTTTGTCCCCTTCCAGTGAGGCAACTCCCAATTCAGCTTCACGATATTCTTTATTTTCAGCATGTATTCGGGCAAGCCAAACCATAGCTTCAAAACGCGCATTTTCTTTAGGAAATTCACGGGTTATAAATTCGAACGTTTCTGCAGCCTTTGTATAATCATTTTTATACATATAAGCCTTACCCATAAGAAGATATGCGTCATCTATCCATTTATTAAATTCATTCTTATTATAAAATTCCTTTTCATCGGAAGTTAAATGACTACCCTTAGCTACTTTAGGCTTGGCTTTGATTGAATGAAGCGATATCGTTTTAGAAGCTTTTTTAATGGTTACATCCATGTCTGCAGAAACCGCAGAAGCAACATCTTTGTTACCATATTTAAATACGGGCAAAATCCGGGAATAATCATCTTTGAATACTTCATCAGTTTTCTTTAACCCTTTTTTATAACTTTCTTTTCCATTAAAAAGTACGTTATAATGAGCCGTAAGATCGTGATAGGAACGATTAAGACCAGTGTTTTTCTGAGTGGAACACGACCACAAAGAAAAAACTAATGAAACTACAAAAAACTGATAAATAGTAAAAAACCTCTTCACCTAAAAATTGCTTGGTTTAAATGAATAACTTAAAAACGAAAACTTTATTTTACTACACTAAAATTAAATGTATATCTGGAATTTTACCTAAGTAATTAATAAATTTGTTCAACCCACTTCGGGATTGCTTTAATATTTCGTCTATGTGCCCCCAATTTCATTGGGGGTTATTCATATTTAAGTCCTCCGGACTTACCCGTTAGGGTTAAATTTGAATAACCTCCGGTGCAGCCGGGGGACCTGTGATACCCATATGAATAAACAACCCCGAAGCGGGTTGAATAGTCAAATTAGATATTAACCTGATATTCTTATAAAATTATTTAATATCCTGCAATTTCAAAGCAAAAGAAATTAATAAAATTTTTAAATCTAAATTTTCTCCTTTCAGTCACACGACTAAATGCTTTTGTAGTAATTCGAATAAATATACCATGTTGACTGGCTTACTGGTGTATTCATCACAACCAGCTTTTAAACAGTTCTCCTTATCTTCTGGCATCGCATATGCAGTTTGTGCCAGAATTGGCAGAGTTGGTCTAATTTTTTTTATTTTTCGGGTAACTTCGATACCGTTCATATCAGGTAATCGGATGTCCATTAAAACAAGATCTATTTGGGCGGTTTCTTTACAAATACCCACTGCTTCGTGCCCACTTTGTGTATGGATAACCTGAACCTGAACTGAATTAAGTATTTCCTTGAAATAATCCGTCGAGCATTTATCGTCTTCTACCAATAAGATTACCTTTCCCTTCAATGTTTGGAACGGAAAAGCAGGATTAGTTTCATGCTGAATGTTTGCTTTTGCATTTATATAAGGCAGTGAAACAAAGAAAGTACTACCTACTTCTAACATTGACCTTACCCATATTTTACCACCCATAAGTTCTGCAAGTCCTTTTGAAATTGAAAGGCCTAAGCCATTTCCTCCTTTTGGTCTGGTAAGTTTATCATGAACCTGTCTGAATCTTTCAAATATTAATTTCTGTTTATCTTCTGAAATGCCAATTCCTGAATCTCTTACAAATAATTCAATCATTTTATTATTGAGCCGATATCCAAATTCAATGCATCCCTCATTTGTAAATTTATATGCATTATCCAGCAGGTTAATAACTATTTGCTCAATTCTTGAAGGGTCAGTAAGTATAAAAGAGTCTTCATCATTCAGTCCTTTTTGTAAGTTGAGTTTGATATTTTTCTTTTTGTTATTTAAGTCATTTACATATAAATCAAAAAGTTGATCGAGCATTTTGTTGAGTGAAACTTCTTCGGAATAAAGGGACATTTGACCAGCTTCAATTCTGGAAATATCAAGAATATCATTGATAATTCTCAATAAACGTTTACCAGACCGATACATAATATCCAGATACCGCAGCTGCTTTTCAGCGAGACTCCCTTCGTATTTTAAAAGCTCTGCATAACCCATAATCCCGTTCATAGGAGTACGAATTTCATGACTCATATTTGCCAGAAATGCTGATTTAAGCCGATCTGCTTCTTCTGCTTTTTCTTTTGAAGTAACCAGTTCATCGTTACTTTTTTGAATTTGCAGATTGGTTCTAATCAGTTCCTCATTTAGTAATACATAGCTTTCATTTTGTTCTTTAAGCATGGATTCACTCCTGAGTAGTTCTGCCATTTCGTGTCGAATGGCTTCTTCAGACTTATCGCGTTCTGCCAGTTTATATTTTAATTGCTCGTTGATGCTTTCTAAATCTTTTAAACGTTCTTCCAACGATAAAAGCTTTTGTTTTGAAATGCTAATTACCTGATCCATAATTTTTTGTTGCAGAAACCGTAAAATTTTCCTTCTTTTGTAATATAATTTGAGTAAAAAAATCCCCAAAATTATTTAATCAATACAAATTTAAGATTTAATACCACCTTTTTTTATTCTCCCCTGATTATTTAGGCTGAACTTTTCAAAAACTATTATGTTGTATCTTCGAACTCAAAAACCGTCAGGGAGGTCGTAAGCAATGAATATAATTCAGAAATATGAAGCGCTTTTAGCCAACATCAAATCGTTAGATAGGATAGCCGTTGCTCTTTCGGGAGGAATTGACAGTACATTCCTTGTGTATGCTTCCAAAGAAGCTTTGGGTAAAGAGAATGTTCTCGCAATAACTATTAATACTTCATATTTGCCCGAACGTGACTTAAAGGATGCAAAAGAATTTTGCCGGGACCTGAATATTGAACATCTTATTATTGATTCTCAGGTACCTGGTCATTTGCGTCCAAATCCGGTTGACCGTTGTTATTTCTGCAAACGCTTCGAATTTTCAGTGGTTATTAACAAAGCTAAAGAATACAACATAAATTATGTGGCTGCCGGCTTGAATTCGGAAGACCCATCGGATTACAGACCGGGAATTTCGGCCATGAATGAACTGAATGTATTGTATCCATTGCAGACTGCTGCTTTAACTAAAAAAGAAATAAGGGAACTCGCAAAGCAGCACAATATTTCATCGTGGAATAAACCTGCCAATGCCTGTATCCTATCCCGAATACCTTATGGTGATTATATTACCGACGAGACCATTCACCGCATTCAGGAAGCCGAAAAAATACTGCATAACGAGGGATTTAAAAATCCCCGTGTACGTACTTATGGAAAATTTGCAAGTATTGAGGTAGAAAAGAATGAAATAGTTAAATTTACGGACGAAGAATTATCTTCAAAAGTTTACGATGCAATTAAAAACTTGGGGTACGATCACGTTACACTCGACATAAGAGGTTATCGTACAGGCAGCCTGAATGAGGGTATTGCAACTCTGGCAAAAAAACACTAATATTAAAAATAAGCACAACCAGCATGTCATACAATATTTTAATAGCAGATTCTCAATATCTCATTACCGAATCTCTTAGGATCATTCTTCAAGAGGACATTGGATATTCCATTAAACAAATTGTTTATAATAAATCCGATTTAATGAAGGCTTTGGGATCTGAACCCATTTCAATTCTGATTGTGGATTTTTCACTAATGGATTTTGAAAGCTTTTCGGATTTAAAGGAAATAAAGAAAACTTATCCCCAAATTCATATACTCATCCTAACAAATACGGTAAGCAAAAACGACTTAATTGAGTACAACAACATTGGCATTAAAAACATATTATTCAAAACTGCTGATAAAGACGAACTCTTTGCAGCACTGGAAGCGACCTTAAAAGGTAAACAATACTATGCGGGTGATTTACTGGACATACTCTTCGAAATGAACGAGAAGAAATTCTCTTCAGACGAAACAGGTCAGTTAACCTCATCAGAAATTGAAATAGTGCGCTTGGTTGCCGAAGGCTTGACTACCAAAGAAATTGCCGTTCGAAAAAACATCAGCTTCCATACAGTAGCTACCCATCGAAAAAATATTTTCCGCAAACTTGGCGTTACCAATGCATCAGAATTACTCATGTATGCTATTAAAGCCGGAATTATAGATACGATTGAGTATCATATTTAAAAAACAAACCTTTGTCAGAAAAATCAAACTCTCAAGATTTTGAAAACCCTGAGAGTTTAAAAACGGTATGAACTTTTATTTTTTTTTGCAACGTTTTCGAAAATCTGCGTCTTATATTTGAAAAGGTCAAAATCAATTAATATTATGAGAAAACTATTCGTTGTAATTTCAATTTTGGTGTTGGCAAAAACTGGTTATGCCCAGGAAGGAGACAATTATTTAAGATACCTCGAAGACAAGAAATACTCAATTATTCATAGGGAGGATAGTATTATAAATGATAAGGAAAAGCATGGTTATTTAAATACAATTTCGATTGAACCTGTACCACTATTCATTAGCTTAGGGGATATTGTTGAAACTCCATCGTTTAAAACCTTCCCGACCGTCTTTTCTATGACCTACAGTAGAAAATTGAATTATTCCACAGAATTAACTATTACTTCACGTCTTCAGTTTCATTCCATGGGAGGAGAGAACTTATTATTTGATTTTTCTTCCAAAGATCCATTTTGGTTTTACGACGAATTTGCAATAAGATTTGGATATCGAAAATTTGTTCATAAAAAGTTTTATGTGGAGCCTCAGTTGAGTTATACGTATGGAGAATTTTCAAATCGTTGGATCAATTATGAACAAGAAGAATACCACTACTTTAAAGATTATTTAATAACCAGAAATTTTCACGCTATTGGAGCAGATCTCCTTTGGGGTGTGGCACGTAGTATACATCAAGTACAAATTAATTTTTATTGCGGTATTGGACTGAATTTAAAATACATTGATGAAACTATCAAGGATTTCCGTGTTTCAGGGAGTGCATCCTATGGATCGTCTAACCAAAAAACCTTCCCTGAAAGAAATTATTACTGGCTCCCCAAACCAGCAGTATTTATGGGATTTAAACTTGGCTACAATTTCAATAAAACAGAGTTTAAAATTCCTAACCGTAAATTGCAGAATAGGGTGAAAAAAATACAAGATCATAACGCCAAAAAAAGAAAAATCAAAAGTTTAACACAAGATACAACCAAATACTTAAACACTATTTCGATTGAACCGATACCATTTATACCTCTTTTAGCAAATGCAATAATTCAAAATAGTAGTTTGGCGATAATTTCCCTGACTTTCAGTCACCAACTGAATAAAAAGATTGAACTGACTGTAACGCCCCGTCTTCAATATCAATCAAAGACAAGTAATATAGATTTCCCATTATTAGATAATTACAAAGATCCTTTCTGGTGTTACAATGAGTTTTCATTAAGAGTGGGACTCCGGAAAAGAATGTATAAAGCATTATATCTTGAACCACTGGTTAATTATATGTATGGCGAATTCTCAAATCGAGAGATTATATATGATAATCCATATCACGATTATGTGATGTCCAGGAATTTTCATGCTGCCGGATTAGGCATCTTAGCCGGATTTCTACAAAATATTCATCATATACAAACCAACGTTTATTGCGGTATTGGCATGAATTTGAAATATATCAATGAAACCATTAAACAAGATAAGGCACTTTATGGGGTATTAGCAGATCCTTCAAACTTCCCAGAAAGAAAGTATTATTTTCTTCCCAAACTTGCTATTTATGCAGGATTTAAAATTGGTTACTCATTCAAAAAGAAAGTTGAAAAACCAGAAAACATAGGGGCCCTGTAAATATCAACACAATTGTTTTCTGAAAGCAGCTCTCAGGAATTGGTTATCAAATTTCCTTTCAAAGGGAATAAAAACATGCTTATGACGATAGTTATAAGTTTGTTGCATGGAATTAAACCCGCAGGCTGTAAATATTTTGTGAACCGCCTCAAAACATGGATAAACTGGAAAAAATTTATAAGTAATAATATCCTTCTGCAAAGATTCAGGCGCACTTTGTGAGACAATAGCAAAAGTCGGCGTAATCAATTCGGCCTGACTAACATCCCTGGCATAATTGTATAACGTTAATACTTCCTCAGCTGTCTCAGAATGTACGATTAGCCAAACCGGATTTTTTGCAGCATTTATCAATTCGGAAAATTCTGGAGGTATTGGTTCTGGAGGATAATGCAATTTTTCGAGCCTGATTTCACAACTTAATTTCTGATAGCATGTTTGTTGCTCTTTATCAAGTTCCTCAAATTTGTAAATAACATCAAATTTGGGGGAAGAAATCATTAAACCGGCATATTTTCCCCAATTCAATAATCTCGATATCAGGAAAAACCGATGCTTTCCTAAAGTTGGAAAATTATTCCATTCTCCATATAATCCAGCCGGAAATGTATCAAGATAAATATTTTCGATGTTATATTTATCTACAATTTGTACCAACCATTGCTGAAGTAATGCACCATTACCAATTACTTCCACAGGTGCAGTAATATAATTTTTATGTTTCAAAACCGACCCCGCATGAGGAGATGAAACGATGATGATAAAATTATTATAATCCAGTTTAAAAGTATAAAAAAATGCAGTTGCCCGGGTAAGGTGACCCATACCTCCCCCAACTGCATAGTACATATCCATGTTGTAAAAAGATTATTTGCCTTTTGCAATAATTTCTGTCATGATAATAAATTTATCCCTGTCTGAAATTTCATCAACAAGTAAAACACAATAAGCCAGGGATAACTTTCCGGCACTAATTACAAATGATTTGGAGCCTGAGGAAGCTTCTATTTCCTTCTTAGAAGAATCCATCTTCACCTTTCCAATTTCATTATCATTCTTTTTTATTTTTGCTTTATCATTTTCGTTTAGCTTTATTTCCCATGGATCTTTCCCTTCTTCATTATCACTTATTTTAATCTTATCCGTAGTAATTTTAACCTTCCAAAGTAATTTACCATCAGAGGTACGAACTTTGAATCCTTCCTCTTTGTATTTCACTTCAATTACGTCGCTGCCACCATTATATTTACGTTTGTCTCCATTGAGCTTGGAGGTGTAAGAAGTTGTTCCGTAAGAAAATGAAAATGCACTTTCATTAATGCTCCCAATAACCTCACCATTTGCTTTTTTAATGACAATAGCGTTTGTACCTGTGCTTGCTTTTTCAGTTTTTCCACCAGCGGCCCAATCATTATTACTATTTTCTTTTACTTTTTTTTCATTAGTGGAACCACATGAAATAATTAATAAACCAGTTAGTGCAAGTGTGAAATTTTTTATTTTATTCGTTTTCATGATGTATATTTTTTTATTTGTTTTAAATATCCGCTATTTAACATAGGTTATTTTTACAATTTTTATTCAACCCTCGACGGGTTGCAAGAATGAAACTTCCCATTTGCCCCCAATTTCATTGGGGGTTATTGATATATCAGTCCTCCGGACTTACCTGTTAATTTGAATTACCCAATGCACACCATTGATTCCTCAAATCAACCATCTCCAAATCTATTGGTTAAAAACACCTCAAGATACCTTTTAGCTTCAATTTTATGATTAAAATTTTGATGGATAATTTTGACAATATCTCCTGCTTTGCTTTTTAGCTCTTTTTCATCAGTAGCAATAAACATCTGTAATGCTTTGTTACAATCATTTGCATCACCCGGGTAAAAAAGCAGGTTGGATTCGCCAATTACATCGTTAATTCCATCGATATCAGATGCAATAACCGGTATATTAAGACTTGCTGCTTCCAAAAGCACATTTGGCATTCCGTCATAAAAAGAGGGTATTGCAATAGCATCACAGGCAGGATAAAAGGACAGCAGTTCCAACCTGTCGAGGAAAGGCAGAAATATTGTTTCTACACCGAGCAACTCAATGTTTGTTTTTAAAACAGGTTCGAGTTCGCCCGCTATCAATACGGTAATTTTATCTTTAATGCCTGCGTTCACAATAGCTTCAAAGAAAAAGCTCAGCCCTTTTTTTTGTTTTAAATGCCCAAATAGCCCGATCAGTTTT
>WSSedL1CaDRAFT_10000733_pt1 | contig 21964 bp, 17 predicted proteins | sample WetSurSL1Cattail_FD_9464 | JGI IMG/M metagenome (IMG submission 9464)
GCCGGAAAACACCTCACGGGATTTCCGGTTTATGGATACAAGCAAGACCCTGCAGATAAAAGTCACTGGATTGTGGACGAAGAAGCTGCTGCAGTGGTGCGTGAGATTTACCACCTGTGCATGGAAGGTTTTGGACCGAATAAAATTGAAACTATTTTAAATGAACGCGGTATTGAGTCGCCAAGTGTTCATCAGAGGAAAAACGGCATCAATAACAAAGGCAAAGAAACCTACTGGGGCAAAGGCATGGTGGGAAAAATTCTCAGTCGCATGGATTACCTCGGGCATACGGTCAGCGGTCGTACATACAAAAAATCATATAAATCCAAGCGAACCCATCAGAACGAGTTTGAGAACTGGATTATAACAGAAAACACCCATGAGGCGATTATTGATAAACAAACATGGGACAGGGTGCAAAAGCTCCGCGTGGCAACAAAAAGGAAGTCCACAGCTATGGGTGAAATGGGCGCGCTAAACGGACTTTTATACTGCGCTGATTGCGGCAGAAGGATGAGGATACAGCGGGATAAGAAGAGCAAATTTCAATATTACGTCTGTTCAACCTATATGTCCTCTCGAACCGGTTATCGTGAATGTTCTACTCATAATACCCCTCGCCATTTCATTGAGCCGCTCATCCTTGAAGAAATCCGCCGTACTACAAAATTTGCCCGTGAGCGTGAATCTGAGTTTGTGTCTCTGGTGGAAAAAACCTACGCGCATACCTCCGAAAAGGAGCTGCGCTCCGCCAAAAGCGAACTGGCTAAGGCAAAACAACGCGTTGTTGAACTGGATATCATCATAAAGAAAATTTACGAGGATAACGCTACCGGGCGGCTCACCAATGAGCGATTCGATAAAATGTACGCTGATTATGAGACCGAGCAGTCCACGCTAAATACGACAGTTGCTCTTTTGACGGAGCAAATTGACACAGAACAGGAAAATAAAATGAATACGGATCATTTTCTTGAAATGGTCAAAAAATACACGGATGTTTCAGAGCTCACTGCTGAAATCGTCCGTGTTTTTATTGATCGCATTGTATGCCATCAATCCAACGGGAAAATGGGTAAAAATCGTTGCCAGCAGATTGATATCTACTACAACTTTGTGGGTCTCCTTGAAGAAGAATAACCTGATATATTTTTTTGCCCCACCACCCTCCTTAAGCGCATTCCTCGCAAGAGGAAAGTCGCTCGATAAGTGAAAATGTGACTTGGGGCCAGCGCAAGCGTATGGCAGACGGAAAAGTCAGTCTCCCGTACAAGCAGTTCCTTGGATATGAGAAGGGTGAAGATGGACTGCCAAAAATTGTGGAAAGCGAAGCGAAAATAATCCGCATAATCTTTCATCTGTATCTTGAGGGCAAGACTCCTTCAGCGATTGCAAAGCAGCTCGTGGAGCAGGGTATTCCTTCCCCCGCCGGCAAGAAAAACTGGCAGGTGGCGACGGTGCGGTCTATCCTGTCCAATGAAAAATACAAGGGCGACGCCCTGCTGCAAAAAGGATTCACTGTCGATTTTCTGACGAAAAAGAGGAAAGTCAACAAGGGCGAGGTTCCACAATACTATGTGCAGAACAGCCATCCCGCTATAATCATCCCGGACGAATTTGACGCTGTGCAGGCGGAAATGGAACGGCGCCGGCAGCTTGGCAGGCCGTGCAGCTGCAACAGCCCGTTCTCCGCAAAGATCGTCTGCGGAGAATGTGGCGGGTACTATGGCTCCAAAGTGTGGGGTTCCAACACCAAATACCACCGTGTGATCTGGCGGTGCAATGACAAGTATAAGGGCGGCAAAAAGTGCGATTCTCCTCACGTCACCGAAGACGAAATCAAGCGGCGTTTTCTTACCGCCTTCAACACGCTGATGGGCGGCAGGGATGAACTGCTCGAAAACTGCCGCCTTGCCCGAGAGGTTCTGTGCGACTGCACTGCAATCGACAAAGAAATTGAAGAACTGCGGCGGGAAAGTGAAATTGTCGCTGAACTTGCAAGGAGTGCGATTTATGAAAATGCTAGAACCGCAACCAATGAAAAGAATGAAGAATATCTGCAACGGTACAGCCGCATTACCGAGCGGATTTCTAGTCTTGAAGCACAACGGCTGAAACGGCGCGACAAAGCAAAACTGCTGGAGAATTTCATCCGCGATATCCAAATCAGACCGCTGGTGCTAGATGAATTTGACGAGAAGCTGTGGATTGCGATGGTCGACAAAACAAAGTTGCTTTCGGACGGCCGGATGCAGTTTTATTTCAAGGACGGAAGTTGCGTGGAAGCGTAAACAATAGGAGAACAGCCTGCGAATCGGTATTTTACTGGTTCGCGGGCTGTTCTTATCTAAAAGCATTTTTCTTACTGATCGCGAGTAATCCTGAAACAAATAAACAAGCAGCCGGACACATGTACTTTTCTTTTCCGGATAAGGCTTGCTCTAGCATTTCCCATGTTGCTAGATTCCGATGGCGAAGCCCACCACCATGCAACGGGCGTGTACAGTACCTTTGCTACACGGTTGTGCTTTTTATCATCCTGCTTAAGCAGCCAGATACCCAGTCCAGTAGCTCATATTGGGAGTGAATTTTGTCAAATTGACATATTCGAAGTTGTTTAATGAACTATCAAGTGATATAATAAACAAAACGCAAGAAGGTGATTGACATGAAAATATATGATTTTTCAAATGTGGAAGACTGCAATGAGGTTGAAGAACAATTTCATAAACACTTTTTCAAAAAAGAATTCGTTCCATTATTTGGATCTGGGTTTACTGTTGGTGAAAAAGCTAAGTGCGGAGAAGTCCCGTCTTCCGATGAATTAAAAAACTTCATTCAATCATTATTAAAAATTTATGTTGAATATACAGATGAAGATATTGAGCAAATAAAAAATCTTAGTTTGGCTGATACATCTCAATACTTGATCGATTATATAAACAATAGTGACGACAAAGTCTGTAAGCAAGAATTCTTTAACTTTATTGAGAATAGATTTTCTAATATCCATGATATTACAGCTGAAAAGAAGCAACTTCTTAATGCAAAATGGCAATATATGTACACATTAAATTATGATGATACTATTGAACGAGCAGTAGATAATTTGACAGTAATTGAGCCTTATGATTCGCAATATAAAAATTATTTAGATAAACAATTGGGATTATATAAAATTCATGGAGATGTTAAAATTGCGCTGTCTACAGGAAATTTAGATTATTGTGTGCTTAGTCAACGACAATATGTTAAGTTACTAAAAGATGATAGCAATGGGGACATGGTTGATAAATTAAAAGCTGATTTTGCCTCAAAAAATATAATCTTTTTGGGATGTGGCCTTAAGGAAGAGTTGGACTTACTATTTGTTAGTGACATTAACTTAGAGCAGAAAAAAAAGAACAATCCAGATACGCATTGTTATTATGTGCGTTATAACGAAGAGAATATTACAAGTATTTCCAAACCGTCATGTCACAAGCTAGAGCAATATGGAGTTACTGATATCATTAATGTAACAGAGAATAATATAAATCAATTCTATGAGTTTGTCACAAATATTTCTATAAACGCTGATGCCCTGAACATACAAGACCCTTTATCAACCTATACAAATATTTCGTTCTCTGCTCTTGATGATAACAGCTTAAAAAACAAGGAATATTTGTTTTATACTAAATTAGTTTATCCCCAAGAGAATAGTATTACGTTACCTGCATTTTTTATTCGAAGAACAAAATTGAAAGAAATTAGTGATAGTATTAATAGAAACGAAGCTTATATTAATGTTTTAAGGGGCAGTAATCTGAGTGGAAAGACATATGCCCTTATTGATATAGTTAAAGAATTTCACAGTAGGGATATTTATTATTTTGCCACAGGTACGATTATTCCTGACGATTTACTAAGTGGGCTTGTTTCTATAAAAAATGCGATTATAGTTTTTGATGACCAAACTATTGATTACGATCAGATGACATTTTTGGTTAATTCTGTTCATTCTATTAAGAAGTTAAATATACATGTGGTTATTGCAATAAATCTATCATCTGGCATTTTTACTAGGCATTATTTGGAGCAGCATCCAGAAATGTTCGGATTGTTGAAGATTACCATTCTTCCATCAAAACTAGATGCAACGGAGATAATATATTTTAATAGTAAAATTGGGAATGTAGGCTTGGCACCTTTTGACAATGATCAGACGTTCCTAGACTATATCATGCAAATTGAAAAGAATGAAATTCAAAAGCATGACATTCCTTTACCGGATGTTAATATATTTGATGGTGATAACAAATTATCAAAACTAAAAGCCTTATTATTATTTGCCAACCAATCATCAATCTCAGTCACCGAAATGAATGCTATGTATATTGACGAAGCAATCTATGAATTGCTCGGCAGAGCAAAAATTGCTATGCAAAAGGAGTACTTAAGTGATTTAGAAAAATCCCTGAATGTACACGACAACTTTCGTTTTATAGTAAATTCAAAGTATTGGGTTTATAGCTGTTTATCAAATTTTGCTAACAACGCTAACCATTACAATGATATTGTTAGGGCTTTTAAAGAGATCGTCGATACCTTCAACAGTTGCTATCGCTTAAACCACTTAACAAAAAGAAAGTACATTCAGAAAATTAAGCCATATTATTTTATGGATACAATTCAATTCAATTTTTTTAGTATAAATAGCCGGGGCGGTTCTCTTACTTTGCTTAATATGATATATGCAGAATTGCTCTCAATTTTTAAAGATGATTATCAATTCTTGCATCAAAAGGTTAAATGCATGCTCAGAGAGGCCCGAACTTTAAAAGAAAATTCTGGTAAATGCCTTAGTTTACTAAACGATGCTTCACAGCAACTTGCAAGAGCACAAGATCTTGCAATAGAAAAAAATGCACCTAATGTTGAATACACTTTATATCATATGAAAGTAACCCGGTTACTCATTTTAATAAATATAGTTAAGTATTGTTTAAACAATCTGTCTTATAGTTATAATAACGAGTACGAAGAAATAATCAGCACGATATTTGATGTTCTAACAGAATCAGCCCAATACTCTGATGAAAATGAGTTTGATAGAAAAGAAGTCGAAGATGTTAAATGGGCTTATCAACAACTCGGAAAATCGGAAATTAAAAATCATTTATCGCCAAATAGCCGGAGACAGTTGAATGAAATTATCACTATGAATACAAATGTAAAAATGTTTATTTAACTATAATACCAATATTACAGTTTAAGGCAGTCTCCTATAAGGGACTGCCTTTTGCGATTCCATCGTTTGTTACTGCCATTGACCTATATTTTTGGTGCTTCGCTAGATGATAATGGGCAACCTGCTCCTGGCTTGGTAGATACGCGAGCGTATGCCGCGGCCCGTCGCTTTTCACACTGCCCTCATAGTTTAGTTTGCGGCAACAGTTGGCAGAGGGACTTTTTTATAATCTTTCGTTCCATCTGCTCCCCCGATTATCCAAGCTGACCGATAAGCGGTTCAATCTGCTCGGCCAGCTTTTGCCGTACTGCTTCTTTTTCTACGGAACTGATAAGCCCGTCCTTTTCCATGGCATTCACCTAAATCATCATCAATCGGTAGCGCGTTTCGCGTTCCGCCTGTTGCTGTTCCGTTGTTTTTCGCTTCTTGACTTTTTGACTCCATTCATCACTCTGGGAAGGAAAAAGTCACGTAAAATGCGCCACATTCTGCCTGGTATAATTTTTCTACCGATTTGCATCCACCCCATTTTTCATTTGCATCCACCCCTAATTTTTAACGGCTATTTGGTATAATCTGGCAGCATTTTCGCTCTAAACCCAAAATTCTGATGATCAGACATACCCGCCGTCAGAGGTAGCAACCAGGGTAAAATCTAAGAAGCCGCATCAGCACTGGATTTTTTGGCATAAAAAGAACCACCTACCGATAAAATTTCTTTTATCAATAGGTGGTAGTTTATTTGGTGGAGATGACGAGAGTCGAACTCGTGTCCGAAAATCACTTATCAGGGCTTTCTACGAGTGTAGCCGATGATTTTACATTCCCTCTGCGCCGCGCCCAAAGGCAGGCTCAACGTTTCAGTAGCCTTTAATCCGTGACTGAGGTAAAGGCGTTCCCCTGTTCACGTGCACCGCTAAGTGACGCCTCTAGCCGGGCCGCGGTACTCCCGGTAAAGACGGCAGTCTAAATTAGGCTGCTAACGCCATCCCATAATTGGAATTAACGCTATTGTTATTGTTTGTGTTATTTAATTTTATGCTTGCAGAATTATAGCGTTCCGCTTCGCTACTCGCTTACCAAGGCTCACAATCCCCGTCGAAACCTTTACATCCCCATGTAATATGAAATATGAAATTTTGCCTACTATTTATGATATGACGAATTCCGGAATTCTATACTCACCGGTTTCTTTCTTTAATTGCCCGGTCAATATCGCGCTTCGCGTCTCTTGTTGCCATATCGGCACGCTTGTCATAGAGCTTCTTTCCTTTGCACAGACCAACCTGCACCTTAACAATCGAACCCTTCAGATAGACCGAAATCGGAATTAGGGAATAGCCATCCTGCTTCACCAAGCCAAACAGACGTGCGATTTCTCGCTTATGCATTAGAAGGCGGCGTACACGAATGGGATCCTGATTAAAAATATTGCCATGCTCATAAGGGCTGATATGCATTCCATTTATGATAAGCTCTCCGTCCACAATGGAACACCATGAGTCCTTTAGATTTGCCTGCCCCTTGCGGAGCGATTTTACCTCTGTGCCGCAAAGCTCAATACCGGCTTCCATGCTCTCCTCAACAAAATAATCGTGAAAAGCTTTTTTATTCTGCGCAAGTGTTTTTAAATTATCTTTCGCCATAAAAAAACCTCCTTACGACTTCTGTTGATATATGAGCATATCATACCGGATAAAAAATGTCAAGTATTATGTAAACTGCATCTTCTAAATTTCGCTTCGGCCTTCAATCGCACGCGAAAGCGTAACCTCATCGGCATACTCTAAGTCGCCGCCAACCGGAATTCCATAAGCAAGGCGCGTCACTTTAACGCCGAGCGGTTTCAACAGCCGTGAAACATACATTGCAGTTGCTTCGCCCTCAACTGTGGGGTTGGTTGCCATGATGACTTCTTTTACAATATCGTTATTGATGCGGGCCAGCAATTCTTTAATGCAAAGCTGATCCGGTCCCACGCCGTTTAATGGCGAAATCGCGCCATGAAGCACATGGTAAGTCGCATTAAACTCATGGGTGCGCTCCAGGGCAATCACATCGCGCGGATCTTCCACCACACAAATAATTGACTTATCCCGTGATTCATTGCGGCACACGGGGCAAAGTTCCTGGTCGGTCAGGTTACAGCATACATTACAGTAATGAATTTTTTCATGTGCCTCCAGAATGGAGTTTGCTAAATTCTCGGCGCCCTCTTTTGAGAGGCCAAGCACATAATAAGCCAAGCGCTGCGCACTTTTATGCCCAATGCCCGGCAACCGTTCAAACTGTTCAATCAGGCGCGACAACGGCACTACATTATAAGACGGCATAAATTAAAACATTCCCGGTACGTTCAACCCGCCGGAAATTTTCTCCATTCTCTCCTGCTTATCTGTTGAAGCAGTACGAAGTGCTTCATTGACAGCAGCGATAATCAGGTCGGAAAGCATTTCGACATCCTCTGGGTCAACGACCTCGGGTTTTATATCAATCGCTTTCACTTCCATTTTCCCTGTTACAGTTGCCTTAACGGCATCGCCGCCGGCAGTGGCAGAATATTCTTTTAAATCAAGTTCGTTGGTCACTTCATCCATCTCATCCTGAAGCTTTTGTGCCTGACGAGCAAGCTGCTGTAAATTAGCGGCTCCACCCCCGTTGTTTCCTTGTGGTAATCTTGCTTTCATATAAACTTCCTCCTATTATTCTAAATTATAATATATCAAATATATTGTTATATTTTAGTGACTTCAATCCCTTCACGCTCAGCCATCCCCGCCAGCTTGCTTAGAGGATCCTCCGTCTGAGCATCTTCTGCCTGACTTTTGTACGGGCCCAGTTTGTAAGTTTTACCCGTAACCTGCTGTATCGCGTTACGCATATTATCGCGCTGGGCAGATTCACGAAGCAGTTTGAACGCAATTTCATTGGGCGCGTCAATCAGTACATAAGCGCCGCTGATATAAGCGGTCGAACCATTAAACGCAGAAGCGATTACACGAGAATAGCCTTTTAAGATTTGTAGAATTTCCGGCCACTCAGCCAAACGTTCCGCTCCACTTTGAAGGTTTTCATTCGATTCATTTTGCTGCGGGAGTTCAGCGGACTTTCTTTCCGGCTTCTGCGATAAATCTTCCGATTCAACCGAACGGCTAACCGGCGAGATGACTCTTTGCGGTTCGTTTTCGGCTTGTAACGCCTGTGGTGCGGATTTCTTTTCCGCTTTTGCGGCAAGAGGTTTTCCTGTACCGTGCTCAAGTGCTTCAATCCGGCGAATCAACGCGTCCGTCGTGGAGTCCAGTTCCGGCGAACAAAGCCGGATGAGTGCCATCTCAATTTCAATGCGCCTGTCACCGCCGCGGTACATCTTCTCCAATGCCGACTGAAGCGTGTCCAACCCGTGAAGAATCACAGGAAGCGATATGGAAAGCGCCTGCTTTGTAAGCTTTTCGTATTCCGCGTCGGAAACGACAATCATATTGTGCGCGTCCTTCATGGCTTTGATCAGCATCAAATTCCGAAAATGGGCGGAAAGTTCTTCACATAACCGTGCCATATCCTTTGAAGAATTGTGCAGCTGGTCGATCACTTCAAGTGCATGAGCGGAGTCGCTGTGCTGTATTGCGGATGTCAGCTCAAATAAATGGTCACGACCCACTAAGCCCGCTGTTTCATTGACTACCTCGACTGTGATACTTTTGCTGCGGCCGAGACACTGGTCAAGCAGGGAAAGCGCATCGCGCAGCGCACCGTCGGCCAAACGCGCGATTAAAAGCGCGGCCTGCGGTTCTACCTCAGCTTGCTCCTGCTGGGCGACATAAGTCAGCCTGTCCGCAATATCCTGCGGCGGAATGCGGTGAAAATCAAAGCGCTGGCAGCGCGACAGAATGGTCGCGGGCAGCTTGTGCACTTCCGTTGTCGCAAGGATAAAAATAACGTGGGCAGGCGGTTCTTCTAACGTTTTCAAGAGTGCGTTAAACGCGCCGGTCGAGAGCATATGCACTTCATCGATGATATACACCCGATACTTTGCGGCGGCAGGAGTGAAGTTGGCTTCCTCGCGCAGAGAACGGATATTGTCCACGCCATTATTACTGGCTGCATCAATTTCAACAATGTCCATTATAGAACCACTGTCAACCCCACGGCAAATTTCGCATTCGCCGCACGGGTCGCCGTTAACCGGGTTTAAACAGTTCACCGCTTTCGCCATGATTTTGGCGCAGGTGGTTTTGCCCGTCCCTCTGGAACCGGTAAACAGATAGGCGTGAGCAATGCGTCCGGCCATCAGTTCGTTTTTCAGCGTCACAGTTACCTGCGGCTGGCCGACAACATCGGCAAACACCCTTGGTCTCCACTTTCTATACAGCACCTGATACATATGTTCACCTCACCCTCATAGAAGTTCATTTATACTCTAAAAAGTTCAGAGATTATCGTGTGTGTTCAATTACCGTCCTTGTGAGCACGCATTTTGCCGCTCTTTCTTTGTTGATTCGTTGAGTTGCTTTAAACAAATCGAAAGCAAGACAGACCGTTTTCAAACGGTTCATGCACTAGGATATACAGACGGACAGACAAACTGCATCGCACGGGTCAATCCGCTTAATGCTGCTCGGTTCCCCGCCTGACATGGTTCTCGGTGCCCCGCCGTACAGAGCCCGCCCGCCTGCATATCCTATTGCACGCATTTCTGCCTTGCTTTTAATAAATTCAACTTTCATATTATAAACTATTCTGCCATAAAAGACAATATCTAATTTTATGAAATTACATTCAGGCAGATAACGTGCGAAGAACTCAGGACGTTGCAAGCTTTGGTAAAAAGTACATTTAGAAAATTGTCGAAATGATCTTGACATCCAATTAAAAAGTAGTATTATACGTTTAGACAGATTTCTAAATGAAAAAAGAGAGTGGTGATGGCTTGTCGTTTCCGGAAACATTTAAAGCGCTTTCCGACCCCACCCGCCGTGAGATGCTGAACCTATTAAAGGAGCGGCCTCTCTCCGCGGGAGAGATCTGCGAACATTTTGATACGACAGGTGCTACTATTTCCCATCATCTGTCAATTTTAAAAAGCGCTGATTTAATTAATGATAAACGAGTGGGAAAGTTTATCTATTATGAGCTAAATCTATCCGTCTTTGAGGAAGTATTAAATTGGTTCAACGATTTTTTAGGCAAGGAGAATGTCACAGATGAAAAGTAAATTAGGGAAATATCTATATTGGGTTATGGCGGTATTCCCTTTTATTCTTTCGGCGGCATTTTATTCAAGACTGCCAGCACAGGTTCCAATTCATTGGGATATGGCAGGCGAGCCAAACGGTTATGCGTCCCGAGTAGTCGGTGCTTTCGGAGTTCCGGCGATGCTCTTGATTATCACTCTGTTTTTAAATTTCAGACTTTCCGCAGACCCACGCAAGCAAAACATCGACCGGTCACCGCAGTTAAAATTTATTGTCAGATGGATGATTGTAATTCTCTCGAATGTTTGTCAATGTATAACCATATTTAGCTCCATAAACAAAAAAGTAAATGTCAGTTTTTTAATTAGCATATTCGTAGGACTTATGATTACTGCCATGGGGAATTATCTTCCCAAGTGCAAATACAATTATACGATGGGAATCAGGCTTCCGTGGACGTTGGCAAGTGAAGAAAACTGGAGAAAAACGCACCGCTTCGCCGGTTTTGTTTGGATAATCGGCGGCATTCTTATGGTGCTGGACGCATTCGTTCCTTTCCAATGGCTGACTGTTTGCATTATTGTTCTACTTGCTGTCGTCCCGGGGATCTATTCTTATCTTGTATTTCTTAAAGAAAAAGCAAGTTGAAAATGGATTTTCTTTTCGCTTAGTGCATAATGCTATAAAAAATATATCAAAAGGGGTAACTGCTATGGTTTCATCTTCCGTACTTACCGGATTTTTCATTGCGGCAGCCGCCGAACTGCTATTTCCTATTATTCTGCTGCTGGTATTGAGCCTAAAAAAAAAAGATTTCAGTAGTACCAATGTTGCTTGGCTTTGCGGCGTTCTTTATTTCTCAACTATGTTTGAGGATTCCGCTGCTTCAGGTGCTCGGTACGCAAAGCTGGTTTACGACGTTCGCGCTGAATACCATTCCCTATCTCATTATGCTTTCCGTTACAGCGGGGCTCTTTGAGGAAAGCGCACGGTATCTCTGCGCGGGGTGCTTCTTAAAAAAGCACCGGAGCTTTAATGACGCGCTGTCTTTTGGGCTTGGGCACGGCTTCTGCGAAGTCATTCTTTTAACGGGAATGGCGCAGATAAACAATATTATTTATTCGGTGATGATTAACAACGGCAGTTTCAGCACAGCAATGTCTAAACTGCCTGCGACGACAAGTCAGCAGATTCTATCGATCTTGCTCGCCGCGAAACCGGAACAAGTCTATCTAGGAATTTTGGAGCGCGTGTTTGCCGTAACCTTCCATGTTTTTGCAAGCATTCTGATTTTCAAGGGTGTAAATGAACATAAAATCCGCTATTACTTTTTGGCAATTGCGACACACACCATTTTCAATATTGGCGGAGTCATGCTTACAAAATACGGTAATATGTGGTTTGGTGAGGGCTTTATGCTGATTGCCGCGCTTGTAGCACTGTTCTTTATTTTTAAAATGAAACCGTCATTTTCTGAAACCAATCACTCAAAAATACATACAGAAGTTATAAACCAGTAAGGTGTATGCTAATCTGAAAAAGACGAAGTTCCCGCTTGTTTGCAAGCAGGAACTTCGTCTTTTTCATGCTCTATGCAATCGGTATCTCCACATCGCCAATTGTGATTTTTGCAACCTTGTCTAAATCCAACGATATTAAATGTTAATAAATTTTCATTTTATATCTGCTGTTAAAAGGCTCTTCACTTCATATGGCAAGTAAAATGGAAAAATAGCTCATTTTAAAATGAGTATTTCTCTTTTATCAAATGGCAATTTATGATATAATAAATCCACAAAAGGAGGCCGCGAAAATGTTTCAAACCTGGGAAGAACTGGAATCCGCCTGCCATGACTGTCGTAAGTGCGGCCTGTGTGCAGGACGCACCAACGTTGTGTTCGGCGTGGGCAATAAAGAAGCAAAAGTACTTTTCATCGGCGAGGGTCCTGGTGAAAATGAAGATTTGCAGGGGGAACCGTTTGTGGGCAGAAGTGGGCAGCTGCTTGACAAAATGCTTGCCGCTGTCAACCTTGACCGCCATACCAATATCTATATTGCAAATATCGTCAAATGCAGGCCGCCGCAAAATCGCGACCCCCTGCTGGAAGAACAGGATTTATGTATTGAATGGCTGCGCAGCCAAGTCGCACTGATTCGTCCTAAGATCATTGTATGCCTTGGCCGAATCGCCGCAATGAAAATTATTAGACCGGACATGAAAATCACAAAAGAACACGGTATTTTTTATGAGAAGGCCGGTATATTAATGATGGCAACGCTCCACCCCGCCGCGCTTTTAAGGAATCCCAATAACAAGCCTGCGGCGTTTGACGACTTCATCAAGCTGCGCGACAAGATAACCGAGTTGGGAATCAATACCATCAGTTGAACTGGTGGTATTCACAGGTCTTTATAAAGCTTGAATCCGGTTACTTAAAACAATTTATAATTACTATTTTACCGATATCTGGAATTTTTTTCAAGATTGAGATTAATTGTCGATTTTTTAGTTTTGGCACTTGAAATATTTTTAAAAGTATGATATTATTACAAAGCTGTTTCAAAGTACAGTATATGGGGCATTAGCTCAGCTGGGAGAGCGCCACACTGGCAGTGTGGAGGTCAGCGGTTCGATCCCGCTATGCTCCACCATATATGAAACCCGCATGGCTCTGGGACTTGCGGGTTTTTTACTGTCTAAAAATAAATTGTGAAAATCATGAGTTTTGTCTTTGCTTTGTCTTTATCTAAAAGGAACTATTTGCTTAACAGTCTTAATATAACAAAAGACTGCAGGTTTTTGCTTGGCCACTCGTTTGCAAACGTGTATATGCCATAGCCTCCTTTGGAAGCATCGGTCATTTGTTTTATATTTACCTTTTTGTCATTTACATATAAGGCATGGGACTTTTTTATCTCTTACTAAAGACGTTTCCCACAAATTTAAGCTTGAACGCGAAAATCCGTAACGAAGCAAAGCATCACTCAATTTCTCTTATTTTGTTTTACTTTAATCAGCATCGGCTTACCAAGATACCGAAATTCAATACTCACATCGTTCACTACAACCGCGCATAACCGCCCACTTGCTGACTGTGGAAAACGATAATCAGACTTTCCGATAAAAAACTCATGCTTTTTATCGTCCCAATGCAATGGAATATGATTGCACTTTCCGGTTTCATATTCATATCCGTCTCCGCTATCTTCATAAAAAACAGTATTTCCATCCGAGCCCGGATACACATGAAATTCCAAAGGCGTATCCGTTACCTGCTGCGCGTACTGAAGGACCGTGCTCTCCATTGGGATAATCGCTCCGGCTTTTACAAATAAGGGGATCTGATCTAAAGGTGCATCTGCAATTATTGTTTGACCGCCATGGTAAACTTTATCTGACCAGAAATCATGCCAATCTAAACCGGATGGCAGATAACACGTTCTTGTTTTTTCTTTATCAATTTTTTGACTTTCCACTTCATAATACATTGGTTCCGTTACCGGGCAAACAAGGATTGCTTCTCCAAACATAAATTCATTGCAAGTGTGTTTCGCTATCGGATCATAGGAAAAATCGAACAGCAAACTGCGCATAATCGTATAGTTGTCATAACTCACACGACCCGCCATGGAATAAATGTAGGGCATCAGGCGATAACGCAGGCATATGAATTTTTTGATCGCATCATAGAACATACCGCCCGGTTCACCAAAATTCCAGATTTCTCGAGGTGTATCCGTTCCATGTGAGCGAAATATCGGTAAAAAGGTCCCGTATTCAAACCATCGAACGTAAAGTTCCCGGTAAGCTAAATCATTAATACCATCATTATAGTCGCCGTGCCAAAACCACAGCGGATTGGGGTCATTATTGCGGCCGCATCCTCGCTTTTGCCATGCTTCTTTTACTATAAAAAACCCCCCGATATCAAGGGTCCAGTACGGCAATCCGCTCATGCAGAAGTTTAACCCTTCCGCAATCTGGTCACGAAAAGTCTCCCATGTGGCGCTTGTGTCCCCAGACCACAAAACTGTACCGTACCTTTGCGAACCGGCAGAGCCTGACCTTGTTAAATTCAGCACTCTCCGTTCCGGTTTGACCGCACGCTGATTTTCATAAATACCTTGCGCATGTGCTTTCGCGTACAGATTTGCCAAAGTCGGGTCGAGATATTTCTTATGCTCTCCCCCCACCAGCTGAAACCGTTCCCACGGCTCCCTCTCGATTTCTCCGCCCCAATCCGGTCCGCTAAAGGGCTCGGCGGAATCGCACCACCATGAATCGAATCCGCCCTTCAAAAGTTCCTTCTCAATTTGATTCCAATACATTTTACGTGCATCTTCATTAAACGCATCGTAAGTAGAGTAATCCAACAGCAGGTAATTTGAGGAAGCAAATTCCTCAAAGTCTTTACCACCTTCGCTCATATTGGGCCATACGGATATCATCGTGTGCGCGTGCATCTTGTGAATCTCATCGATAGCCGAGGCTATATCGGGATAACGGATTTTATCAAGATGTTTATCACCCCACAAATTTTTCCCCCAACTATTCCAGTCCTGCACGATGCAATCCAAAGGAATCTCACGTTTACGATATTCAGCAACAATATCTACCAGTTCCTGCTGATTTCGATAGGCCTCCTTAGACTGGACATAGCCGAAAGCCCATTTAGGCAGCATGACGGCCTGCCCAGTCAATTTACGAAATCCCGCAATTACATCATTCAGCTGATTCCCATGAATAAAATAGTAATCCAGCTGTTCCACGGTATCCAGAAACACATAGGAGCCATAGGCGTCATCATTAAAAGTCATTAATGATCCACAGTCGAACAGGATTCCATAACTTTTATTGGAAACAAAAAACGGTACGGGAATTTTCATATTGTGCTGATAAAGGTACTGCGTCGTACCGCGGCGATTATAGTTTCCTTCTTCTGACTGGCCCAAGCCATGTATCGCCTCATCTTTTTGCCAGTGGAAAGAGACCTTTGCACGATACGCATCTCTGTCATGGTACGGCACCATGTTTTGAACGAAATTGCGTTCTCCATCGACGGTTTTTACCCGTTTTATAATTGCCTTATCCCCTTTAAGAGAGTATTTGGTTACAGGTTCAGCCGCGAGTTCCTTGTCACCTTCCTGAAGCAAAACTTCACCAGTATCGGAATCTTTCCACGTAAAGCGGCCGTTGCTCCGGTTGACAAAAAGTTTAACAGATCCGTTCTGAAAGCAAAGGAATTCCTCTGTTTCAGTTATATTCCATCTGGCATAAGGCCCACTGCACGGAGAAACTTGCAGCGGAGATTCGCCGGAAAGTTTTTCTCTTTTGGTATAAACGCATCGAACAATCCCATCACCATACGATTGTAGCAACATAAATCCTTTTTGCAGGGAAAGAGTAATTGAGTTTTCATTCAATTGATATCCGTTAATTTTCATTAGTTTCACCTATCCCTTTACTGCACCAGACGTCATGCCGGATACAATATATTTCTGCCCTAAGAGGTAAACAAGAATAACTGGAAAGCTTGTAAGCAGAATATCTGCACATATCAAATTCCAGTTAGTTTGATACATACCAAAAAAGTTATAAACAGAGAGTGTCATTGGCCATTTGTCAGAATTGCTTAACAAATAGAGCGGCGACACGAATTCATTCCAAGTATTTAAAAAAGTCAGAACGATCACCGTTGCCAATGCCGGCTTGAGTAACGGGAAAACAATCGAGAAAAAAAGCTGTACAGGTGAACAGCCATCAAGTGTAGCCGCTTCATCCAAATCAACCGGAATTTTTGCAACAAAGCCATGCATTAAGAAAACCGAAAATGGAAGTTGTACGGCTGTGTAAAGCAAAATGATTCCCGGACGACTGTTTATAAGGTGAAAAAAAGACATAATTTTAAGTAGCGCCACATAATTGATTGGCATCGCGATTCCGAGAACGATGTACATATAAATTGCCTTGTTCAGTTTTGTATTATTGCGTGAAAGAACATATGCGCAAGCAGCAGCCAAAATCGCACAAAGTGCCACACTACCCAAAGAGTAAATTGCGCTGTTAAAAAAGGAAGTTATCAATTTTCCTTTACTAATTACATTGGCAAAATTATCCCACGCAAGCGGCAATGTTGGAAGTTTCAAATTCATATCGGAAGCATGCGCACTGTCCTTGAAGGAATTTAAAAAGATTAAAAGCAAAGGAATCAACGAGATAATGGATATAATCCATGCAAGTAAATTTACAGCAATTTTTGTAACTAATTTTTTTGCATTCATTACTCTATTACCTCATTTCTCGTCATAACGCGGATCATAAAGTACCCGATGATTACCATAAAGAGGAACATTACTGAAGATAGAGCCGTGCCAACAGCATATTGTCCGGTAGAGAACATTTTGAATACTGCCGTATACAGGACTTCCGTAGTGGCTTTCCCCGGGCCTCCATTTGTCATAGCATACACCATATCAAATATTTTCAAACCATAAATAACATTAAGTACAGTAGTAGTTGCTAAGGTAGGCAACAATAATGGAAACGTTATTTTGCGAAACACTTGAAAGCTGTTTGCTCCGTCAATGTTTGCGGCTTCGTAGTATGTAGGAGATATGGAAAGAATACCGGCGATTAGGATTGTCATGATATATCCTACACCTTTCCAAATGTCAACTGCCATGACAGAACCAAATGCGAACTCAGAAGTAGTTAACCACGGTTTTGCCAAAGCTCCCAACCCAATAGAATTCAAAAATGTGTTTAAAAGACCAATTGAAGGATCCAAAATAGACGTAAAAATCATACCGATAATGAGCGTAGACAACACACTGGGCATGAACATAACACCGCGGTGAAAATTAAGGAGCTTGATGTGTTTTGTCAACAATACCGCCATCAGCAGACCCAGCGCGTTTTTTAGAACCGTTGTAACAAGTGTAAACGCTAGGGTATTTGTGAGAATTTTAAAATAATTCTCATCCGCAGAAAAAATGGTTTTAAAATTAGCCAATCCGACAAAATTCAGTTTATCGCTGTAGGCAGACCAATCAGTAAATGAATACCCAATCCCGAAGATACCCGGCAGCACGAACAGGATTGTATATAGGAGCAACGCTCCAAATGTAAAGTAAAGAGGATATGTTTTGCTTTTGTTCATAATTATTCTCCATTATTTTTAAAAGAGAGGGCTGAAAATAAAATTTCAGCCCTCCTTAGGTCACGAATCAAACGGGTATGTTAATTCCAAGCTGAATCTTTAGCAGCTTTTGCTTGCTGGGCCCTATTCTTGTCAATGTTTTTGAGCACTTCGTCCGGCTTTTCTTCACCTAAAAGTAAAGCTGAAATATCGCTCCCTATATTTGCCCATTGTGGTGTCACATATTTAACAGCTGTCTGATAAACTGTTCCCGTTTTTGGATACCTTGCGTAAAAGTCCTTAATGGTATCAGTATACTTGCTGGGAGCATTGCTATAAGGAAGTTTATTAAATTTGGAAACATTATCGGTCATATACTTTAAGCTAGAGTCCGAAGCCATAAATTCGAGGTACTTCTTAGCGGCATCAATATTCTTGGAATTTTTGTAGATAAATCTTGACGGACCGCATGGGTTCACATTCAAAATTTGATTATCAGCAAGCGGCATTACAAAATACCCAATATTATCAGCCTTGAATTTTGGGTCAGCTTTATGGACTTCCTCACCAAATCCCTGGTTTGCAATGGTCATAGCATATTTTCCGGAAGCAATGTTTTTAGCAGAATCGGCATACTTATTGGACATGTAGTTATTTCCCCAATAGCCGAGACTTGCCATTTCCTTAATTTGGGTAAGAATTAGCTGCATAGTTGAGTTTCCCGCAAATGTCGCCTTATTATTGTTCAACTTATCTGACAATCCTGGGTTTGCAGCTTCAATAACCGGCCCCAATTCAGGAAGCCATAAGGTATGATGCCAGCCGTCAGAAACGCACTCATAGATGGGAGTTATTTTTTTTGTTTTGATTTTTTCGCAGGTGCTCTTAAACTCGGCATAGGTTTTTGGAATTTGAATGCTCAAATCCTTAAAAATGTTCTTATTATAGGCTACAGCCCAAACAGAAGAAACATCCTGAATCGGCTGGCCATACAGTTTGCCGTTTACAGAAAGTTCTTCGGCTGCCGCTTTATCTACATTACCCGCCCAGTTTTCAGAACTAAGATCGACTGCATTCTTTTCAACATTGAGCTGAGTTTGAATATCAAACCGTCCGCTCTGGTTGCCAAAAATGTCAGGGCACTCGCCGGCATTCAACTTTGTCATCAACAGACTGGTATATTGGGCGGATGGTATGATCTGGTAATCAATTTTGATGCCTGTTTGTTTTTCAAATTCAGCGCCGAGCTTCATCTCTGCATCCTGTATCCAGTCCTGACTTGCCATGAATGTAAGGGTTACATTTTCCTGTTTTGCTGAGCTGCCAGCTGCTGCAGTCCCACTGGCAGCTGATGCCGGAGCATTGCTGGAAGATGCCATGGGATTCCCGCCGCTACATGCCGTGAAAGACCCAAGCATTGCGATTGCAAGAACTGCCGACATGATTCTTTTACCTTTTCTCATTTTCAATACCTCCAAATTAATCTTTGTAGTATGTTGACAAATTTTTAAGCCATGTATATCATATAGCTATTGAATATGTATTTGAATAGATATTTAAGCTTTCTTGCATGTGTTTTTTTTACTAGTTTCGTTCAATACACGGGGTGTTTTTTATGAAAAAAAATGGTTCGCATAGTATCCAAAGGGCTCTCTTTATTCCGTACACTTTTCTGTTTATCTTAATTTTTTCACTTATAATGGGATATTTTATTTTTCTTGAATCATCTAAAATTAAAGAAGATACTTTTGACTCCATTAAAAACAGTGTGGGTAATATAAGCGACACATTGGATACAGAAGTTCAGGGCTTGGACACACTTTCCCAGAACATTATGTATTCCAATTTGATTAAACAACGCTTTGAAAACTATATTGATTTCAATTCTAATTTCTCACAAAAAGAAAGTGCCCTAGATAAATATAATAATGAACAGAATACACAAGTATTATATGACATGCTGACTGCCATGATAGGCCCGAACAGACCTGTGGACCAGATCTATCTTTATTCCCTCAATTCGGGCAAGATTGGCGTTGGCTTAGACAATTCCACGCAGGATATTTCAGTAATAAATATGAAATGGTACAAAAAAGTTTATAATGCTTTCGGCTCAAAAGTATTGTTTTGCGGCAGCGACCCTATTTTAGATAGATTTTCTTCAAGCCAAGAAGGGATTAGTTATCTTTCGCTTTGCAGAGTTTACTTTAGTCCTCTTAACAGCCCGCAGGGAATTGTTGAGCTTAAGCTCTCACTCAAAAAAATTAATGATACCATTTCTTCCATTCACCGTTTATATGAAGAAAAAATTTATATTTATGACAGTGAGGGAAAGCTGGTTTACCCGTTTACTAATGATACAAAAGCGAACGACTATTACTCCCAAATAAAAAATTCTTTTACAAGCTTCAATCCTAATGTGAAAAACGTCCATACGATAAAGGATAATAATGAATATATTTTATGTACTGTTTCCGGGTACAGCGGTTTTACCACAGCAATGGTAGTAAATAATGAAAAGTTGATGAAACCTATTTACAGCTATATTGAGACATACTTCATCATCTTTCTGTTTGTTTTAATTGCTGTAAGCCTTCTTTCTTTTTTTATCGCAAAGCGAATCAGTAAGCCTCTGAATAAAATTTATTCAGAAATAAAGCATTTTGAAATTACCAGCGATGAAAATATTAACTTTTCTGAAATTGATACACATATTACAGAATTGGATACCTTATATAAAGCGCTCCAGAAAATGCAGCGTAAAGCGAAAGAAGCCATGATACGGGAATTGGAACTGCAGAACCGTGAAATCCAGTCTAAGATTCTCGCTTTACAATCACAAATGAATCCCCATTTTCTCTATAATACTTTATCAACGATTCAAGCTATGGCGGATGAACAAATGAATGACGAAATTGTTCTCATGTGTCAGTCAAATGCCAGAATCCTTCGATACATTTCTTCCAACAATGAACAATTGGTGCCTCTGTCAGAGGAAATATTATGTGTACAGGATTTTTTGAAATCCATGGAACTTAGGCATGAGGGAAAATTAGTGTATGAAATAAATATCCCAGACTGTATGCTGTCCGTCCAGATTCCCAAATTGTGCCTGCAGCTTATTGTGGAAAATGCGATTAAATTTACAACCAGACAGAAGGACTATCCTTGGAAGATCGAAATTGCAGGGAATATAGACAGCAATTCGTGGAAAATCAGCGTAACGGATAATGGGCCCGGATTTACAGAACAAGAATTGAGTAACATCAAAGAAAAAATTAACGTTATTACAGACATGGGTATTTTCCCGGATCTTGAGCTTAACGGCATGGGACTGATGAATGTGTTAATCCGTCTAAAGCTTCTATATAAGAACAAGTACATATTCAACATTGAAAATCAAGATCCCCATGGTGCCATTATAACGATTGGTGCTTTTGATCTCAACCAGAGCCACGCTTCAGAGTGGAGAACGAAAGAGAATGGAGAAGATAAAAGTTGACTAATATTACATTTACCGTTATCGTTGTGGAAGATGAAAATTTGATTGCTAAAAATATTGTGAAGAATATCCAACGAGCCAACGATAACTTCGAGGTTGTTTCCGTGGCGACAGATGGAGAGGATGCGTTGCAACAAGTAGAAGAATACGTGCCGAATGTAGTGTTTACAGATATTCAAATGCCGCTTATGAACGGTTTGGAATTGGTGAAAATCATATCCGAGAAATACCCGTTCATACGGTGCGTAATTATAAGTGGTCACGATGATTTTGCATATGCGAAAGATGCTCTGAAAAATCATGTATATGACTATCTTTTAAAGCCAATCAACCTAGATGAGTTAAAAGCAACGTTAGGCGACATAGAAAATGATTTGCTAACTAGTCAAATGGAATTTACGACTGAATTTGCGAACTCAGGATATAATCCAGAAAACATTGTGCAACTGACGAAAGAATATATTTTAAAAAGCTATGCAGAGCAAATCAGTCTGACTTCCATGGCTTCAAGTTTTGGTTATTCTTTATCTTATCTTACTAAAATATTTATTAAACACACTGGTATAACCCCTGTCAAATATATTCGTGACTGCCGTATTAACGCCGCGAAGCAATTGCTCCGTAATCCTCAAATTCCTATTAATATAATCAGTAAGAAGGTGGGCTATTTAGATCCCTTCCATTTTAGTAAAACCTTCAAGCAGGCTGTCGGAATAAGTCCTTCTGAATATCGTATTCAAAATGAAGCCCATGATTAGTGATTTGCTTATTTATAATAAAAAAGGTCAGAAAGATGTAAGCGTCAAACAGCAGGACACCTACCATGCAAGCAAGACACATGCTACAATAACACCAAGAAGACATGAAAAAGCACAATGTGATTTTTCAAGAATAATTG
>WSSedL1CaDRAFT_10000734_pt1 | contig 21961 bp, 16 predicted proteins | sample WetSurSL1Cattail_FD_9464 | JGI IMG/M metagenome (IMG submission 9464)
GGAATCCTGAGTACCGGCAACTATCCGGGCCGGGCTCGCAGCGGTGATGAACTCCGGGCCGATTACGAGAAGGCTTTCAGCCTGATCCCGGGAAAGCACCGCGTAAATCTCCATGCCATCTATCTTGAGACGGATGGCGAGGTTGTAGACAGGGATGCCATTACCACAAGGCATTTCAGAAAGTGGATCGACTGGGCTAAAAAGCTGGGTATCGCGATAGATTTCAATCCGACCTGCTTCAGCCATCCGATGGCTGCTTCGGGATTCACGCTTGCCAGTAAGGATGAAAAAGTAAGGAAATTTTGGGCAGACCATGTGAAAGCGTGCAGGAAGATCGCCGCCGACATAGGACGCGAGCTTGGAACAGCATGTATCATGAACATCTGGATTCCGGACGGCATGAAGGACATCCCGGCGGATCGCCTCGGATACAGGGCACAATTCAAAAAATCTCTTGATGAGATCATGGCGGTGAAGTATGACAGGAAATATCTTGTCGATGCGCTCGAAAGCAAACTGTTCGGGATCGGGGTGGAGTCCTATACTGCCGGTTCCAATGAATTCGTAACGGGTTACGCATTGAAAAACAATATTACAATAACTTATGACATGGGCCATTTCCACCCGACGGAAAGCATTGCCGACAAGATATCGTCTGCGCTCCTGTTTGCTGATGACCTGCTGCTGCATGTTTCAAGGCCGGTGCGCTGGGACAGCGACCATGTTGTCATCCTGAATGACGATCTGGTGGCTGTGGCTCAGGAAATCAAACGCTGCGATGCATTTGACAGGGTTTATTATGCGTTGGATTTCTTCGATGGCAGCATCAACAGGATCATTGCCTGGGTTTCCGGAACAAGGGCGGCGCTCAAATCAATTCTGTTTGCAATGCTTGAACCGACAGCAATGATTGTCGATGCGGAGAACAGGGGCGATTATGGCAGCAGGATGGCGCTTATGGAGGAATTCAAGACGCTTCCTTTCGGAGCAGTTTGGGACAAATACTGCCATAATATGGGAACAAAAACCGGGGCAACCTGGCTGGAGGATGTAAAAGACTACGAGGAAAGGGTATTGGCAAAAAGGTGACGAATATGACGGAAGCAGATTTTAAAAAGTACGAAAATACATTAAAGGAACTGGAGGTTATTTCGAAAGAGGTCGGCATCCCGGTGGATTATACGCAGGGCGGCGGAGGCAATACCTCCGTCAAGCTGGACGGGCAGTACATGGCGGTAAAGGCTTCCGGCTGCAAGCTGAAGCAGATCACTCCGACAGAGGGCTATGTTATTATCGACTACAGACGGCTCAAGGAGTACTATGAAAATGTGGATATCAGTCAGGATACGGACTTTGAAAAAGAGAGCGCCGATATGGCAAAGCAAAGTGTACAGCAGGCGCCCTGGCTGAAAGTGCTGAGGCCGTCGGTTGAAGCAGGATTTCATTCCGTATTGAAGAAATATGTCATCCACACCCATTCGGTATATGCCAACATTCTGACCTGCATAGAAAACGGGCAGGAACTTGTAGAAAAGATATTCAAAGGCAAGCCGTATGAAACCGCCTGGATTCCCTACATCAATCCGGGTTTCTGTCTGACTCTGAAAATCCGGGAAGCTATCGGCGAATGTGTAAAACGGACCGGAAAGGAGCCTGAAGTGCTTTTTATGGAAAACCACGGGTTGATCGTTACCTCCGACGATTGTGAAAGCTCAGTCAGACTCCATGCCGAGGTCAATAAGACGATAAGGGATTATCTGAATATAACGGAGGCATTCCCGGCTTTTGAGCTGTTCCATGTGGATGATGGGACTGTCATTAGCAAAACCGGTTACATCAAGGATTTCATCAAAAGCGGAGCTATGAAACCGGGCTTTTTTGACAAGGTTGTCCTTTATCCTGACCAGTTTGTCTACCTGAACGGGGCGGTTTCGTTCAACAGCCTGGACAATAAACTCAACATTATAACGGAGACAGGTGAAGTGATATACAAGACCGGTACAGCGGAAGCGCAGACAATGGAAGAGGCGCTGCTGTCCTGCGTATATGTAGTGAATGAGATCCAAAAAAGAGGACTGCCGTTGAAAACAATGTCAGAGAAGGATATTGACTTCATCCGGAACTGGGAGAGCGAAGCATACCGCAAAAGCCTTGTAAAGGAATTGAAATGAACTGATTAATAAAAATACAAGCGGCCCTTTCATAGCGGCTGCTTGTATTTTTAATGCTGCAAGGATATTACATATTGGCGCTTTTAATTTCGAAAAACGGATAGATCATCAAGAAACTCAAATAATGTCCACTGACGGTTTCCGTCTACCTCTCCAGGATCAGTACGCCTTTGCTTTCAAGTTCCACCGGTCCGCTCAGCTTTTTACCCGTCAGCAGTTCATCCTGCTGTTCCCGGCCCAGATCGATCTGTACGGCGGAATTGTTGTGGTTGAGTACAAAGGTATATGTGGTATCCTCTTTTACTCTCTGTGTCAATTCAACTCCCGCAGGTGTTTTGAAAGGAGCCTCAAGGCCATTTATCCCGCATAGTTCCTCAATAAAATCGGAAACAAACCCTTCTTCCGGATCAGAGGCAATATAATAGGCTTTACCTTTGCCATAGCTGTTCTCTGTAAGTACCGGCCTGCCGGCATAGAAGTCCTTCCCATATACTGCAAGTGCCTTGGCGCTCTCCAGATTGATCAGGTCGCATAGCATACCGCATTTGTATGAATCTGCGAGCTTTCCGAAGGCTTCCTTAAGTTCTATGGTATTGTATATTTCGGGGAACAGCGCATCGATTTCTTCGACCCATATGCCCATCAGTTTGCTTAATTTGCCGGGATAGCCGCCAAGTACCACAGTGTCATTTTCATTTACAATACCGCTGAAGAAGGTGGTTAAAAACGTGCCTCCATTTTCGACAAAGCATTCCAGCTTCTCTGTGATTCCCTTTTTCACCATATATAACAACGGTGCTGCAACAATGTTGTACTTACCAAGGTCACTTTCCGGGCTGATCACATCAACGGCGATATTCCTGTCATAAAAAGCCTTATGGTACTTATATACCTGCTCCAGATAGTTGATCATCACACTTGGACCACTGGACTGCTCTACCGCCCACCAATTATCCCAGTCAAATAAAATGGCAGCCTTTGCATCAATACGGGAATCCAGAAGCTTTGAGCCAAGTTGCTGGAGTTCACTGCCAAGCTGTGCGCATTCCCGGAAAACTCTTGTGTTTTCATGCCCACAATGTTCGATTACCGCACCGTGATATTTCTCACAGGCACTTTTTGAACGCCTCAATTGGAAGAACATGACCGTATCCGCGCCCCTTGCCATTGCCTGATAGCTCCAAAGGCGCATGACACCAGGGCGTTTCAGGCTGTTGTAAGCTTGCCAGTTCTGCTGGCTGGGTGTCTGCTCCATCAGCATAAAGGACTGGCCGTTTTTCAGTCCTCTCATTTGGTCGTGGTGCATTGCAATATTTGCCATGACCGCATTGAATGGGGGATAATTATCCCAGGAAATCACATCAACATAGGGTGCCCATTTTGAATAATCAAGAGGCTTGAAGCTTCCCATAAAGTTGGTGGTGATCGGTATGTCGGGTGAATACTTCCGAATGGCTTCATATTCACCGATATAACAGCTAAGGCTGGAATCTGACATAAACCTGTTATAGTCCAGATAAATGCACTGGAAACAACGGTCGTCACCATTTAATGAGGATGGCGGTACAATCTCTTCCCAGGAATAGAAGGTATGACCCCAGAAGCCTGTGCCCCAAATGATGTTTAGATTTTCAATAGTTCCGTATCTGGCTTTCAGCCATTTTCTGAACTCGGCGGCACAGTTCTCGCAATAGCAGTAGTTTCCATATTCGTTGGCAATGTGCCAGATTACGAGGCCAGGGAAATTGCAGTACCGTTCTGCCAATTTACCGGCAAGCGTGGCTGAAGCATTCCTGTAGACTTTGCTGTTGGGACAGAAATTTACGCGGGCGCCAAATGTGCGCTTTCTTCCTTCTTTATCCACGGGAAGCATTTCAGGATATTTAGCTGCCATCCAGGCGGGCTGTGCTGCTGTTGATGTGGCCAGACAGGTGTAAATGCCATTCTCCCATGCCAGAGCCAATACCTTGTCCAGCCAGCTGAAATCATATATACCTTCACTGGGTTCCAGCTTAGCCCAACTAAATACAGGCAGTGTTATAATATTAATGCCTGCAAGCTTGAAAATCCGCATATCTTCCTTCCATACCTCTTCCGGCCACTGATCGGGGTTGTAATCTCCTCCGTAGTACATGATGGGATGTCTTGGATTTATCATTATTAGCAGCTCCTTGATATTTATTTTTATTACATATATAATTATATTACCATTATAAGCACTCCATATATTGCTTATCAATCACATAATATTAGCATTAGTATAAGAATATTAACATGAGGTTTTTTCAATGCGAAAAATGATATTCTGCATTATTACAAAAGAAGAGGAAAGGCTCCCTTTTTATGTTACAAGCATAGGAGCTAATGAAAACCAATACCATGTACAAAGGCCCGAGGGGTATCCCAACTATCATTTTTTATATTGTACGGCAGGACAGGGCAGGCTGCTTATTGACGGAAAAGAGTACTTCATTGGTGAACAGTCGGGATTCTTCTTTTACCCCGGAGTAGCTCATGAATATTATGCGGAAGCGGAGCCCTGGACTACATGGTGGATTACGTTCGACGGCTATGCGGTAAAAGAATTGCTGGAGGTGATTGGGATGGACCAATATACTGTTTTCCACATCTCGGATCTGGAGAAGCTGCACCGGCTTCACGGAGAGGTACATGCTGTTGCCGCGTCAGCACGGCCCGCCAGAGGCTATGATGCTTCCCATATGCTGTACAGATTTCTGCTGGAATCCAGGAGCTGTATCGGAGAAGAAACTTTAAAAGCACGTCACGGCAGATATCAGCAGCTTCAGCCGCTATTGCAGTTTATTGAGGAGAACTATAATAAAGAAATTACACTAAATGATATGGCTGAGATTACAGGGGTAACACCTCAGCACCTGTGCCGCTTGTTTAAACAGACTTTAAATATGCGGCCTTTTGAATATCTCACCCGGCATAGACTGCAAAAGGCGAAGGAGATACTGGCAGGCCCCGGGAATTCTGTATTGAAGGAAGTAGCGGACATAACCGGCTATCATGATACCAGCTACTTCTGCTCCGTTTTCAGGCAATATGAAGGAATGACACCTGTAGAATTTAAAAGAATGCACAGAGAGTAAACAAATCATTTCTCTGCTATGAACCTTATTTTTTCTGAGTATGCTGAGATAGATACAAGGGCTGTGAGGCATATATCAAGATTCGAATGGCTATAAAATCCTTCTTGATGAGATATACATTTGCCGAAGGCAGAGAATATACTATTGGATTTTCTATCACCCCAAGTATAATGACTTAATTGATCCCCCTCTTCCTATTCCTTGAGCTTATCCGGGGCAAGGAAAGTGGGTACGGCTTTTTTCGGTGGCTAGCCGGTGGGCAGTCCATCGGCCGTTAACGACCCTGCTCTTCGCATTAGAAATGTTGCCAATGCTTTATAGCTCTAAAGCGGATAACCGATACCAGGTTATCCGCTTCTGCGTTGATTATTTTGAATATTTCTTAAGAAGGAACTTTAGCAGGTCACTGGAACTTTGCTGCAGAGAACAGTTTGTTTATTCCAGTGTAAATGAGGACAGACTGGCGCTTCCCATGCCGGTATATGTAAAGTACAATGCCTGAATGCCATCCGGAATTGCAATATCTGCGGAGAATTCTTTCCATATATTTGAAAAATCGACCGATATCTTGCCAAGTGCCGAACCGTTCCAGGATGTTTTCACTTCAAAAGTGCCGCGGGTATATCCACGCACCTTGATTTTGACTTTCTTTATCCCCTTGCAGTCGAAGTATTTGAATCCGGCTGTGGCAGAATCCTTCATATTAGCGATATAGCCGATTTCTTCATCACCGTCTTTTCCATCCTGGGTTATCTTGGGAAACTGGTTATTCATCCAGGAACCGGTCCAATCCGTAAACAGCGATTCTTCCTTGCAGAACAGATTGCATGCCAGATACGCCGGATATTCACCGCGCCCGACAAGAGGTCCTCCATTGGGACCGCAGGATGTCATCTCCACCTGGGGAATCATACCGTCATCTGTTAATTCAAGCTGCTCGATACAGCCCTGTCGGCTGAAATTCGTTCCATTCGTATGTCTGTGGTAGAAAATATACCACTTTCCATTAATCTCGATAATGCTGCCATGGTTGTTACCGCCATAGAACATAGGTTTATCAGCCGGCTTGTAGGTATCAATATGAAGATCGCTGTTGCTTACAATAACGCCCCTGTAAACAAAATCTCTGGTCGGATATTTGCTGGTAGCATAGCACAGTTCATGCATGGCAACCGAGGAGTAGACGAAATAATAGGTATCTCCCTTCTTCCTTATCGAAGGAGCCTCAAAGAACTCATTTCCTTCAAAACTGCTGCCCTGGCTGTAGCTTTTACTCGGTGCCACAAACACCGGCTCTTCCATGATCGTGAGCATATCAGGCCCAAGCACCGTTGCCATTGCGCCTTTTCTTGATTTGTCACCAAACCCGCAAAAACCGGTATACAGATATGTTTTCTCTCCTTCTGTCAGGACTCCCGGATCAAACTGGGGCTGGTCGCCTTCTCTCTCTCCCAGGCGCGAACCATCTGAGTAATGTACATAGCCGTAAAATTCATACTTGCCGGCCGGCGTATCGCAGACGGTTACCGATACAATATTAACGTGGTCAAGAACATAGTACAAATAATACCGTCCGTCCGGTCCAACTGTGACGTCCGGGGCATAAAGACACATGCTGCCGTCAGTGTTCAGAGGATCCTCTGTTTTTTTGTAAATCACGCCTTCATACCGCCAGTCGGCTAGATCTTCTACGGGAGCCGACCAGCATACATAGTCGTTTACGCAGTATACATGCCTGTTAAAACAGTCATGAGAGCCATAAACATAGACCCTGTTATTAAAAACATACGGTTCACCATCAGGAATATATTCCCATGATGGAAGATAAGGATTCAGTCCCTGTTTTTTCATTGTCATTGTGCTTACACTCCTATTGCCTACACCCTTTTATATTGAGTGTGTATTTATTTGTAGAATATCATTAGAATACTAATTAGTCAACTGAAAGAAAGAGGATATGAGTATTGAAATGGTTACAGTCAGCAAGTATTAATAATAGAGAAAGTTGTTGCTATCATACCGTAAACTTCTCCATCTTCCCGATCAGATTTACTGCAAGCTCATTGAGCTTTTTCGACATGTCGTCAAGCTGTTCGACGGACGCAAGCTGTTCCTGTGTTGAAGCTGCCACCTCCTGTGTTGAAGCGGAGATCTGCTCGGATACTGCAGATATGCTTTCCATGCTTGACAAAACAACTTGTTTGTTCGTGTCCATTTCCATGATCATGCCTCCCAGCTTCGCGATATTTACCATAAGTGCGGCAGTCGTTGTATTGATCCTGGAAAAAACTTCTGCGGTTTGCTTTACCATCTCGCTTTGCTCCTTTATGCTTGCATCCGCTTTTCCTACAAGCTGCGTGGAATTTTGGGCCTGCTTGAATATATCTTCAATATGCTTTTGAATTTCACGCGTACGGCTATTGGACTGTTCCGCAAGTTTTCTTATTTCATCTGCGACAACGGCAAATCCTTTTCCGGCATCTCCGGCCCTGGCCGCTTCTATAGCCGCATTAAGCGCCAGCAGGTTCGTTTGGTCGGCAATACCATGCAATATTTGGGTTATCATATTTATATTTTTCACATATAGATTCAACTGCGAAATCTCTTTAACAACACTTTCAGTGATTTCATTTGTTTGTGCTGTCTTGCGGTTAAGACTGCTGATTGTGGCCAGACCGTAATCCGATAGTTCCTTCATCGACTCGGAATCAACTTCCATCGCTTGTGTCTTCTCCACAGCAAGAGATATCCTGTCGGCAAGCTCTGTAACATTTTTCACGCTGACTTCGATATCGGCGGCCTGATTGGTGGAACCGATGGCGACTTCTGCTATTGCATGCGCAATCTCATTTGATATGTGCGAAGAACCCGATGAAATCTCCGCCATTTTTTCGGAAGAGGATGCAACCTCTTCCGCCGTAAGCTGACTTTCTTTAACAAGCCCTCTGATATTATGCATCATGTCGTTGAAGCTGGTTACGACCATACCGAATTCATCTTTCCTTTTCATTGAAAGGTTCGCTGCCAGATCTCCTTTCTGAGCTCTGGACATAACGCCCATAATTTTTTTCAATGCGAGGGTCATTCCAAGAGAAAATATGAAACCGACAACAGCTGCTGCCAATATGAACAGGATTCCCGTAATGATAGTTGTTTTCATGATCTGACGGGCACCTGCGAGAATAGCGTTTTCCGGAACAATGATTACGGCCGTCAGCTCCGTGTCCTGGGACTTTCGATAGGATACCAGATAGTTTGCACCGTTGTCTTTGGTGTAAAATGAGTCGGAATCCTTTTTTGCGCTGCGCTCCATTACGGCTTTCACAAACTGCTTGTCCATAAGTGCCGCATCGCCGCTGCCGGCTTTGCCTGACAGCACTTTGCCTTCATTGGTTATTACGTAAGCTGTGTCCCCTTTTCCCAGGTTTATACCGGCTAATGCTTCAGCAAATGGCTGGTAGTTTACATCTACAATGATAATGCCTGTCGTTTGGCCTGTTGATGAATTTTTCAGCAAACGCACAAGAGAAACGGCATATTTCTTTTCAGACGTACCGTCCATACCTTCGCTGTGATCCGTCCAGACAGGCTTTCCACCTGCTTTAGCCACCTTTTTATACCAATTTGATTCAAAAACACTGTTTACATCTTCAGGCGCAGTAATATCTCCGATTGCGTTACCGGACTTGAGTAAAATTTTTGCGCTCATGTCGCTTGTCGTCGTATTGAGACGGGCAAAATAGGAGGATACATCATTCTGCGCCGTTGAATAATCCACTATATCCGCAGTATTTTTATTCAAACTCGCATACTTGCTAATGGCAGTACTGGATAAAATATTGACCGATTCATCTTTCACCTTGCTTAAAAATATATCGAAATAGCTTGATGCCTGCCGGGTCGCCACTGTTACACTGTCCTCGGTACTTTTTTTTAGGCTGCCGGAAGCGGTACTTGTTGCTATGAGGCCTATTGTCGCAACAGGTATGATAATCAGCAAAAGAAATACCAATACCATTTTAGACAATATACTGTTTGTTGAGGTCAGATCTGAAAGGACCGATTTAAAGTTTAAATGCTCCACACCGATATTGTCAGCCGGTTTTTTCATCTTTTTTGTTAACGTGGAAAGTACTGTATTTTTCATATTTCCTCCTAAATAATTAATTATGGCTGTTAGTTAAATTATACAATGTTTTATGCAAAAATAAAGCAATAAGGGAAAAATATCTATTAGATTATTAATTAATGGCTATAATTAACCTTCTAAAATGGTGTAATTAAACAAAAATTTCATTAAATATTTACATAAACATATTAAAAAGTCTGTATATAATGAAAATAAAGGTAATAATGCATTAAAATGTAGGTTAGATTATTAATCATTGAAGTTGATGTTTTGAGAGGCGGATGATATAATATTCTTACGTAAAGTTGCAGGAAAAGTTGTTTTTTTCATTTGCGAGGAGAATACATAAACGGTCAGGATTCTTTAATCTCACCAGCAGGGGGAATGGTTTCACCCGAATCCGTGCAACTCTGTAAAATTATACAGTCTATTCTATAGAACCTTAGGAGGTAAAAATGAGAGCACCAATTTTCGAGAGTACATCTAAATATGTGACAAAGTTTGAGTACGAGCTGGCTGGGAAAACCTTCAACCTGATGATGGATAATGGTTATGAATATGTTATGAGTTTTCTAAGCGGCGAAATCCTGATGTGGGCGGAAAAAGGCGGGCCTTTTCATTGGGATAAATATAACTGTCTGAAATCGGACGATACCACGTATTTTGTTAATATGGAGGTGTTCGGTCAGCTCCTGCGGACTTGCCGCACGCTTATTCTGGATTTAGAAAACAGTTTGGTTACTGTGCACGTTGCAAAACAGGGAGGAATTCCGTCCCGCCCACGAATGGTCCAAACAGAGATTAGTTTCGGCGCAATCAGGCAGCCCGGCGAAGCACTGCCAATCCGGCGCCACAGCTATACCGCCGATCTTGCCGGGAAGAAAGTCAATTGGACTTATTCATCCGGTTTCGTGAACACCCACATCTACATCAGTGAGACATACTGCCGTGCCTGGGCCATAAAGAGGCCGGATCTCCCGGAGGAGCTCACGCCTGAACAGAAGGCAAAAATAAAAGCGGATCTGGAGAAAGAGAAAGTATGGATTTATGAAGAACCCATTAAATGTGTGAAGATTAAAGACGGCATCTACCTTTGCAGCTTTGTCGAGGATAATATGAACAAGAGGGACAATTCGATCGGAGGTAATAACCTGTTGACGCTGAGCAACATGAAGGAAGGCTTCGACGTAGGGCGCACATTCTGCCTGAATATCAACCAGCAGCCGGAAAGCGGCATGTTCACTGCTTATGGAGCATTTACTGACGAAGACACGGAAATTGAACATCTGCCCAGCCCATACCGGGTTTGACGGGTACTATGAAAAGAGGATGAATCATGAAAATTGCAGCAATTGGCGCCACAGGAAAAGCCGCTGACTTAATTGCCAAAGAGGCCATAGAAAAATCAGCTATGCCGGAAATGGAATCTGACGGACGGAAACGGTTTATTTTAAAACTGAATGATGAGTTGTCCGGACGGATTTATCATCTGGTCATGGATAATGGTTATGAATATGTTGTCAGTTTTCTGAGCGATGAAACCTTAGCCTGGGCAAAGCAAGGGGATTTCTTTGTTTACCAGGATTATAAATGTGCCGGGGGAAATCCCCAAACCTACTTCGTGAATTTTATCATCACGGAAGATGGGGTATATACGTGCATCAGTCTGGTTATCGATTTGGAAAACAGCCTGGTAACCATGGTGAAAGGAAACTTTGGAATTTATCCTGCCCGCAGCCGTCTAACGACCCACCAGGTGATCTTCGGAGCCATCAAGCTTCCGGGTGAACCGCTGCCGGTGATCCGTCACAGTTATACCGCAGAGCTTGTCGGTAAAAAAATCGCATGGCAATATTCGCCGGCGGTTAAACTGACCCATATATACATAAGTGAAAGATACATGCGATCCTCTCTGAAAAACATGCCTCCGATTGACGAAAACACAACGGCGGAACAAAAAGCTGAAATTGAGGACAGGGCAAAAAGATGGGGCGCGATCTTTTTCGAAGAAACAAGTTACTATATAAAAATCAGCAAGCACCTTTATCTTGTGGGTATGATAGAAGACTTCCGGAACAGAATCAATCCTGAAACAGGCGGGGGAGATATGCTCTACCTTTTAAATACGGTTCAGATGCAGGATTTTATCCGATCCTTCAGCATAAGTCCCGCACAGGTTCCTGAAATCCGTATGTTCACGGCCCTGGGCGAGTTTATTGACGAGCCTGATGAAATGGAATCGGCGCCAAGCCCTTTTCGGATATGAATTGGAATGGGTGGCAGAATCATTTTCTGTCAAAAAATAATTCTCTACCGGTCTGACAGAGAGTTTTCCCATACAACGAAAAACCACAAGTTCACTTGAACTTGTGGTTTTTTAGGAATATCGGTTCAATCAATACAGCCGTAAGCAACGGTACGAATCCTGTGATGGTGCTCCAGTTCCTCGCTCGGCATCATGTTGTGCATGTATACGATAGAAACGCCGTCCTCCGGATCCGCTTCGCACCAGGTGCCAAAACCCCCTGTCCAGCCGAACGAGCCGAGTGAGCCATTATGATTGCCCTTCTGCTTGTCGGTCAGCGTGCGCACACCGTAGCCGTAACCGTAGCCAGCTTCGTAGCTGTTGTCGTAATCCTTCTGCTGCACAGCATCAAGTCCGTTTGTACGCATGAGATCGATGGTTTTGCGGCCCATAATGGGGATATCATTGTACACACCGCCATTTGCAAGCATTTGCATGAGTTTCGTAAAATCACCGGCGGTAGAGAACAAGCGTGCCCAGCCGGCTTCATTTTCGGGACTGGGCTTGTGTTTCTCGTCGAACATGGTGGTGCCGGGTACCAGCTTGCCGTCAGGCGCCTTCTGGTATAGCCCGACCATGCGTTCCCGGATGTCGCTGAAATAATGGGAACGGGTATCGTCCATTCCTAGTGGATCAAATAAAAGTTCCTGGAATACGTCGTCGATTGACTTGTCGCATAATGCTTCGATCAGGCCTGCGGAAAGTTCGCTCGAAAATCCGTACAGCCAATGCGTACCGGGTTCAAACGCCAATGGTACCTGCGACATTGCGGCAATCTGCTCGCGGTTCGTATAATGCCCCTTGTCCCATAGCGGCTGCATGTATTTCTCCATTGCCTGGAGAGTAGGATTTTCGGTTTTGGAAGGAAAGTTGCAGTACGGAAGTCCGCATTTCATGGACATAATATCGCGGATGGTGACCGGTCCGTCTGTCGGTACTGTTTTCATGCTACCGCTGGGTTCTTTTACAAATTTTTTGGTATCCTTCCACTCCGGAAAGTACTTGCAAATCGGATCATTCATCAGGAACCTCCCGCGTTCATACAGCATCATAAGCGTAGTATAAAGCGGTATTTTCGACATGGATGCAAGGCGGAAGACGGATCTTTCCGTCACGGGAGACTTCTTCTCAATATTGGCATAGCCGGAAGATCCCTTATAGATTGTTTTGCCCTTCCGGGCGACCTGCAACGTGCATCCGGGCAGACCTTCGTCGACGAAGCTCTGAAGAAGCCTGTCAAGATCAAAAAAACATGACATATTAACCTCCGATAACATTTCAATAATTAGCAATCTAATTAAATAAAATTATATACTACACAAATCCATTGTCAAGTGAAAGAAAATCCTGTACTATAAACATAGCATAAAGTGAAAGGTCTTAACCTGCTGAACAAATTTCCTTATTAAGTGAAATATTGACAATGTTAGGAAGATGGATATAATTTATATAGATACTAATTAGTTTTATTGCTAAGCGATGAAACTGTGAGAAATAATTTGGAAAGCATTATTTGCTGCACTTCTTCACCTTTCCAAATTCGATTATTTTAATCTGAAGAGAGTGTAAATGTATCAAAAGGAGTGTATGATATGGTTATCAACTATATACAAAAGGGTAATACTAATAAAAGGTTGCATACTGCATTGGTTGAAGTATCGGGGATTCACAGAAAGTTGAGCCGGCAGGAATTCCAGAAGTTTGATATGTCGCCCGGACAACCTAAAGTGCTGGAGTTCCTGCTGAACCAGGAAAACTGCCCCCAGAATGAACTTGCCGAACGATGCAGCGTCGAACCTGCGACGATGACAGTGCTGCTTCGCAATATGGCGAAAAAGGGCCTGATACAAAAAAAAGCCATGCTGGTATCCTGCGGCAAACGCGCATTTGGCATTTCACTCACAGACCTTGGTCGTGAGAGGGCACTTCAGACGCTTGAAATCATAGATCGGCTTGAGACAATCAGCTATAAGGGTTTTTCCGAAGAGGACAAGAACAAACTCGTCATGCTTTTGCAAAAAATCACGGAAAATTTATCGGAAATATAACATGCGTATGTGCTGACTGACCCTGCAACATATTCAAATTTCTCATATGTCTACTGCGTGTCAATAATCTGTATGAACTAAAAGCCATGGTATAATATGTTCAGCTGCGGCGACAGCCATTTTCTCAAGAAGATGGCTGTACCATTTGCGTCGTCTTCTGAAATATTGCAATCCATGGCTTTCCTATTGAAACGGGAAACATAAATCCCTGAAAATTATGAAATTAATCTTATATAATCATTATTTTTATCTAATTATTGACATACATGTTATTCAGGTGATATTATTAATTAGAACACTAAATAATAAAAAATTCAAAGAGATCAGCAGGGCCCGCTATGTCACAAATGCAAGGCGATTGGTCTATGGAAAACTGGAAAACTGCAATGAAGAACTTGCCTGAAAAAGGGGGGGACAGACGGATATTTTTAATGCAAACGAAGCTATTGTGATCGGCGTTATTACAGAAGTTTTGGATTCGGGTGTCTCTATACCTGGAAAACTAAGTATCTTGAACTTTGATAATATGGACCAATCCTCATGTGTCAGGCCATCCCTACCGTTGGGGGCTGTTGATTACCAGACAATATCCGGAGCGGCCTGCATGCTGATGTTCGACATGACCGAAAACGGCAGCTGTGAGTTGAACGCTAATATTTATGTGTCGCTCAACCTGGCGGAAAGGGAATATGCAAAGGGTTGAAGTAATAAAGAAAGTATTGATTCCATAGCAGAATTATGAGGAGGTCGATGGTAATTGGTTGAAAAGGGTGAGGCCTGTGCAAGTTACAACGTTTCATTTCGCAGCAGGTTAATTAAAGACTGGAAGAAATTTAAAGTAATGTATTTACTGGCGCTGTTTGGCGTGGCGTATTATGTTATCTTTTGCTACCTGCCTATAGGTGGTATTTTGATGGCATTTGAAAAGTATAAGCCCACGAAGGGTATTTTCCATAGCGAATGGGTCGGATTTAAATACTTCATTGATTTCTTTACAGGCGCGTATGCATGGAGAGTCATTAAAAACACAATACTTATCAATGTTTATGATTTAATCCTGGGATTTCCCGCTCCTATTATCTTTGCTCTTCTGCTGAATGAAATAACAGGCAGGTTTTTTAAAAGGACGGTTCAGACGATATCCTATCTGCCATTTTTTATATCACAGGTCGTTATTTGCGGAATATTGTTGGATTTCCTGTCTCTGAACGGTTTGTTCAACCAGATTATCGTATCATTAGGATTGCCAAAAACTGCCTTCATGTTATACTCGCAATATTTCAGAACGATTTTTGTAGGTTCAGGTATTTGGCAAGGTTTGGGCTACGGGGCGATTATCTACCTGGCTGCGCTTTCTTCAGTTGATGTGCAGTTGTATGATGCTGCAGTAATTGATGGGTGCAATCGGTTCAAACGCGTCCTCCATGTAACAATACCGGGTATCATGCCTACAATCGTGATTATGTTGATACTTCGCGTTGGAAGTATGATGAACGTCGGCTTCGAAAAAATAATTCTGCTATACAATCCGTCCGTCTATGAAACTGCTGACGTGATTTCAAGTTTTGTCTACCGCTATGGTTTACTGCAGGGAAATTTCAGCTACAGTACGGCGGTCGGGCTGTTCAACTCTGTGGTGAACTTTGCACTGTTGGCCGCTATGAACAGCTTCAGTAAGCGCGTAAGCGACATTTCTCTTTGGTAAATAAGGAGGGTTTGTATATGTGGAATTATGGCAAAAAGAGTACCGGCAGTAAGGTATTTGATATATGTAATGTAATTTTTCTGATATTAGTCAGTATTGTAACCATATACCCGTTTGTTTTCGTTCTGTTCGCTTCCTTAAGCGATCCGGTGAAACTGATGGCTCATAGCGGAATTTTATGGCATCCGTTGGGATTTACTTTAGGCGGATACGTATTGGCATTTAAAACAGACGATATCATCAATGGTTATGGCGTAACGGCATTTCTCGTGATTGTAGGTACGGCGTGCAATCTGGCCATGACGATGCTCTTTGCTTACGTCATTTCCCGGCGTGGCATGATGTGGAGCCGGTTTCTGACTATTATGGTCATCATAACGATGTACTTCAGCGGCGGCATGATACCGAGCTTCCTTGTCGTGAAATCGTTGGGTCTGTATGACAGTTTGTGGTCTCTGATCCTTCCCAACCTGATCAGTACATATCTGTTGATTATCATGAGAACATCAATTATGGGCGTCCCCGTTGAACTTGAGGAATCCGCCAAGCTGGATGGCGCCGGCGAGCTGAAGGTTTTACTGAATATCATAATGCCGGCGATTGTGCCGACACTTGCGGCACTTGGCCTGTTCTATGCCGTCGGATATTGGAACAGCTGGGCTAACGCGCTGGTTTACATCAAAACAACTACAAAATACCCCTTGCAGATGGTTCTTCGCATGATCCTCATACAGAACAACTCAAGCGGTCAAATGGCCAACTCGGGATTTTCGGATTCTCAGGGTGATGCGTTTAGACGGCTGATGAAGTACTCGACTGTGATTATTTCCATTGTACCCATCATGTTGGTTTACCCATTCATACAAAAATATTTCACCACTGGTTTAATGATCGGGGCGCTGAAAGGTTAACCAGTCAAACAATAATATGTAGTTGCAGAGGTCTTTTTTGTAATACATATATAAAAAAGCATGCATCAATTAACAATTGTTTAGGCATTGGAAATTACAACCACTAGTGTCGCATTATGGTATTGCCTTACGTAAATTCGACAATGGTGTAGGTGATTTTCGCTTAAAATACGGCTATACTCACTGAAAATAAGAGATTCAGGGGGTATGTCAAAAACCATGTGTTAATAAAAAAGGAGGCACATCTATGAAAATGACCCGTTTATTGTCCCTGCTTCTCGCGATCATAATGATGATTGCGATGGTTGGGTGTCAGCAAGGCACAACCCAACCGACTACCTCGACAACAGCTGAGGCAGCGAATACTTCTGCTGCTGCACAGGCTGCAAGCGTATCAGCCGAACCAACAAAAATCACGTATTACAGGCCTGGAATATCGCAGAAATGTCTTACGGACTTCTCTGATGCATTGTGGGTTCAAGAACTTGAAAAGAAGATGAATGTAAAAATTGAATTCCAGGGGCCCAAAACAACTGACGATTATAACCAGGCTGCTGCTATTATGTTAAACAGCGGTACGCTGACCGACATGTTTTACTACGACTTCAGCAGGTATGACGGAGGGTTGTCCTCAGCCATTGAAGACGGTATAGCTGTCAATGTCAGTGAAAAGTACAAGGACAAAATGCCAAATTGGTTTTCTATACTTGAAAAAAGTCCTGAAATCCGTAAAGCAGTTACGTTGGACGACGGCACTTCAGCAATATTCAACCATGTCGATGAGAACATGGCGCGTTCCGCTTACTGGGGACTCGGTATCCGTGCCGACTGGCTGAAGAAGCTTAACTTGCAGACGCCGACCACTATGGACGAACTGTACAATGTTCTGGTTGCGTTCCGCGACAAGGATCCCAACGGTAATGGAAAGAAAGATGAAATCCCCTTCTGCGATTATTATCTCTCCGGCGCAAACTATATGTTTGCAATAATGGATATAACCGCATCGTTTGGACTGTTGTATAAGGAAGTGCAGCAGGATCCCGGTAATCCCGGCAAGGTAAACTATTGGATTAACGTCAACGACGGGAAGAATTTCCAGGAACTCGTTACCACGCTGAATAAGTGGTATAAAGAGAAACTCCTCGATCCCGAGTTCTCAACCCAGGATGGAACGGCATTGGAATCCAAGGTTACCAGCGACGTGGTAGGTATGACACATGTATGGCCGTCCGGGTTCAATACATGGAATTCGGCATTAAGAAAAACAGTACCCGATGCCGATCTTGAAGGCCTTACGCCGATGTCCAGCGCTAATTCCAAAGCTTATAGCGCAAATAGTGCGCTTGTAAGACATGCAGCCGGAAATGCAGGAACCGTTATCACAACACAGGCTGAAGAGGATGGCACAGTAGACGCCTGCCTCAAGCTGATTGATTATATGTACAGCAGTGAAGGCAGCGACCTTATAAACTGGGGCGTGAAAGATGTTTCCTACACAGAAAATTCTGATGGAACGAAATCATGGACCGATACGCTTACCAAGGATCCGACCTATTCTCTCAACGACCTGCAATTCAAGTATGCACTGCCGACGTTTGGAGACTTTCCGAAGGTCATGAGTTATGACTCGTGGGCATCAATAGAACTCAACTCGCAAGAAGCGGTACGGGCTCATGATTTATGGTACAAGGCTGACCAGGGTCTTCTGCTGCCTGCGCTGACACTCAACTCAGACGAGTCCACGGAATATGCAAAAATCATGAACGACGTCGATACGGCGATTACGGAAAACTTTATCAAGTTCATTATCGGAACACGTCCGGTGTCCGAAGTTCCGGATCTGGTCCAGCAGTGCAAGGGTTATGGTATTGAAAAGGCAATGAGCATGTACCAGAGTGCGTACGACCGCTACAACAAAAAGTAAAAGATTCTGAGAAGGGCTTCCGGTTAACAGGCCGGGAGCTCTTTTTATAAAAAAAGGGAGCACTTGATTAGGGAGGTAGAATCTATGAGAAAAAAAATTACATTCATTGGCTCTGGCAGTTTCATCTTTACACGGAATCTGGTTCGTGACATTTTAACTTATCCTGCTTTTGTCGATTGCGAAATTGCATTGATGGATATCGACGAAGATAACCTGAACCGTTCCAAACAGGCTGTCGATAAAATCATCAGTTCCGGAAAATATAAGGCGAAAGTGACGGCGACGATGAACCGCGCAGAGGCGCTCCAGGGAGCGGACGGCGTTCTCACAACAATTCAGGTGGGCGGCAGGGAAGCTGCAGTATGTGATATATCAGTTCCCAAGGAGTACGGCGTTTCGTACTTCATCGGAGACACACGCGGTCCGTCGGGTATTTTCCGCTTCATGCGGACACTGCAGCCAATGATGGACATCCTGAAGGATATCGAAAAATACTGTCCGAACGCCATATTCCTTAACTATACGAACCCCATGTCAATGCTCTGCCGTGCGATGCAGGGCGCTTCGAAGGTGATGACGATCGGTCTGTGCCACAGCGTACAGGAAACGTCGATGATGTTGGCCAAGTGGATCGGCGCACCGCTGGAGGAGATCACATACACCTGTGCGGGTATAAACCACCAGGCCCATTACCTTGAATTCAAATGGAAGGGCAAGGATGCGTATCCCCTGATTCATAAGGTTATTACCGGGAATCCGGAGATTTCCAAAGAAGAAACGGTTCGTAATGAAATGTTTCTGCACCTGGGTTATTACGTAACTGAGTCCACCTTCCACAACTCCGAATATAATGCATGGTTCCGCAAGCGCCCGGATCTTCTTCAAAAGTTTAACATAGAACGCGATATTCTTTCGTTCTTCAAAGACATGGAAAAAAAGGCCAAGCCGGGCGAAGACTTCAGAACCGCAGAATTCAAGAAGTGGATAGAGGGCCCCATCGATCTGACAAGAGGCCACGAGTATGCCGCTTGCATTTTTAATGCGGTATTCGGTGACAACACAATATTTGAGTTCAACGGCAATGTGCGCAATTTCGGCTTAATAGACAATATATCGGAAGGCTGCTGTGTGGAAGTGCCTATACTTGCCTCCAAAAATGGCTTGAAACCCACTCATATCGGTAAGCTTCCTTCGCAGCTGGCCATCTTGAACCAGTTGAACGCGTCCTGTGATGAACTGGCTGTCGAGGGTGCACTTGAGGGCGATCCGCAAAAAATTTACCACGCCTGCTTGTATGATCCCCTTACTTCCGCAGTATGCTCCATGCAGGAAGTGAAAGAAATGGTTGACAGGATGTTTGCCGCCGAGGCGCAGTGGTTGCCGCAGTTTAGGACTTTCAACTAAAACATGATAATTTAGTGATTTCATTGACAATGATTAGTATACTAATTTATAATGAGGGTAAGCAGATAATAGTGGCGGTAGTTGAGTAATGTATTTAATTTAAAGGAGGCAGAACAATATGAAAATTGGCGTTATCGGTGCAAATGGCAAGGCTGGAAGGCTTATCGCGCAGGAGGCGGCACAGCGCGGTCATGAAGTCACCGTTATTGTAAGGGACAAGAAAAAGATAGCGGACAAGGGCTATGCCAAGGTGTTGGAACGCGACTTGTTCGCCTTGGGCGAAGACGATCTGAGAAACCTGGATGCTGTTGTTTGTGCAGTCAGCCTGTCATTGAACGGCGACGACGACAAGCCCTACCAAAAAGCTATGGACCATTTTATCGGAGTGCTGAAGAATATTCCAAACGTTCGCCTTTTGGTAGTCGGTGGGGCGGCAAGTCTCTATACTGATCCACAGAAGAAGCACCCGTTCCTGGAACAAATCCCTGAGAAGTGGCGTGCTGTCCCTGCGGACATGGCCAAGGCGTATGCCAAACTCGGTGAAAGCAGTATTAATTGGACGTTTTTTTCTCCCGCAGTCACGTTTGATCCTAAAGGCAGGCGCACTGGAAAGTATACGATCGGCAGTGATTATGTCATTACCAACGCGTCGAACGAAAGCTACATCAGCTATGAGGATTACGCGATAGCGATGGTGGATGAGATCGAGAATAAATTCCATACACGCAGGCGCTTTACGGCCGTTTCCGACAGTAAACCCGAGACACTGGAAAAGGCCGCCTCCATATTTCCAAAGCCGGAGGATGGCTACTACGGTATATTGAAGAAAAAGCCCGAGTTCTATGGCCTGGCCCGTTACTGTCCGCCCTTCAACTACGAACTGGCAGGCAAGCAGTTCAGGCTTGTCATGGACAAGGAAAATGATTATTACGTTAGTTTTCTTACCGGCAGTACGCTTGAGTGGTCGAAGTTCTCCGACGCGAAAATCATTCGCGAAAACTACGAGTGTGCCAAGATAGATGACCTTACTTATTTTGTGAATTTTGAGCTGTCAAACTATTCCCCCCGCACCAATATAACGCTGGTGCTTGATATGGAGCAGCGCCTCGTCACATTTGTACGTACTTATACCGGATTCAGTGAGAGGTACCCCTATCTGGTGGAAAGCGATTTTGATTTCGGCGCGATTGACATTCCCGGATTTCCGCTGCCGGACAAACGGCACGGCTATACGACGGATCTTGTCGGCAAGCGGGCTTGCTGGACCTATGGTCCCAATATGTCAATCGTACATGTATATTACAGCCCGAACTACATCCGCGCCACCTTCCCACCGGACCGCAAGCCACAGGAACCGGCTGATCCGGGAATGCGTGAGGAGATGGAGCGCTATCCCTACGACGAGCCTACTACCTATATCAAAATTAAACACGGGATTTATGTTGTCAGCGTGATAGAGAAGAACAGGTCGCGCAGGGGAGATACGGGGAACAGTCTGCTGTTCCTGATGGATATGATTCGGGTGCATGATGTGGGCCGTTCGTTCGGAAACACTCCGCCGGATTCGGGTGCGGTCCGTCCGGAGAATTACCTGTTTGCCGCATATGGCGATTTTGTCTATTCTGATGGTGTCCTTGAATCCCAGAAGAATGTTTATATTGAATGATTGTTCCGATAGCCCGGCAAATCGGCAAAGAGAACCGGGAGCGCATCATATAAGCCGCTCCCGGTTATTTTTCAGATTTTCAGGACAAAATTCCGGGAATCCATATTCGCGAGGCATATGCATTAATTCATAGAACAACTGTGATCTGAAATTTCTCTGAAGCTATTATAAATTAGATATCAAATTTACATATCTTTCGATATTGTGGATTCACATAAATGTATAAAAGGAGAATGATTAATGTCAACAACATCTAAAAAGATAGTCCCATATTCGTTTAAATACAGTGCGATGTCTCTTGAAAAGCGCAGAACGGTCTTACCGGAGCGCAGCATATGCAGTCTGTACCCGGCGGAGAGTTACAGCTATGCTTTCTACACGGGTAACGGTTTCCAGCGTGTAGATGTACTTGGCGACCCATATAAGGATGAACTTGCGTTCACACAGGAAATGCTCTTCGAACCTGTTTGGGCTAAAACACCCGAGCCTCCTGATCTGAGCGGCGTCATGCCCACGGTCCGCAAACTCCTGCGCGAGGGCAGGTTTGTGGAAGCCGCCGATCTCGTCGAAAAAGCACAGCTC
>WSSedL1CaDRAFT_10000735_pt1 | contig 21958 bp, 23 predicted proteins | sample WetSurSL1Cattail_FD_9464 | JGI IMG/M metagenome (IMG submission 9464)
CCTTAGATGGTATGGATACTACGGTTATTACTGAGTTGGCGGCATACTTTGAGAAGGAAATCGGATACCGCGTCCCGTCAAGAACTCCGTTTGTGGGTAAGAACTTCAATGTTACCCGAGCTGGAATTCATGCAGACGGTTTACTTAAAAATGAAGAAATCTATAATATTTTTGATACAGAGAAGTTTCTGAACAGACCGGTTCTGGTGGCAGTGTCCAATACCTCAGGGTTGGCCGGAATTGCACACTGGATTAATACCTTTTTCAAGCTGAAGGGCGAAAAGGCGGTTGACAAGTCCAATCCGGTTGTTGTAAAAGTCAAAGTGTGGGTTGATCAAGAATATGAAACCGGCCGTATGACAGTAATTACAGATGACGAATTAACGAAAAAGATTCGTGCCGCAGAAGAAGAACTGGGTATTAGTATCACATAACAGGGTTTCACCTAAAAATAATAATAAATTTGACATTTAAAACAAAACATCTTACAATTCAAATAACAAGATGAATTAGCATGCTGATTCATCTTGTTTTAAGCCGTAAGAAGACTTTCGGCCCGGCAAGGAATATGACTTGCCTGTTGGACAGTACATCAAAATTGAAAGGCGCGGTATATTATGACAACTGCAGAGAAAATTGAAGCAGCAAAAGAGAAATTCGGACTATTATTGGAGAGCCAGTTAAAAAGAGTAGAAGATATGAAGGCACAGGGAGATTTCGTTTCTTATCAGTCCTTGGATCAGATCATTATCGGTGTATGCGGTGGAGACGGCATTGGTCCGGCTATCACAGATCAGGCTCAGAGAATATTGGAATTTCTTCTGAAAGATGAATTAAAATCAGGCAAAGTAATATTTAGAGTAATTGATGGTTTAACAATAGAGCGGAGAGCGGCTGAAAATGCAGCAATTCCTCCGGCAGTTTTAGAGGAGTTAAAGAAATGTCATGTTATTTTAAAAGGACCCACAACAACACCCAGAAAAGGTGATCCGTGGCCGAATGTTGAGAGTGCCAATGTAGCTATGAGAAAGGAACTTGATTTGTTTGCCAATGTTAGGCCGGTTCGTATTCCTGAGCAAGGTATTGATTGGACTTTCTATCGTGAGAATACCGAAGGCGCATATGCCGTTGGTAGCAAGGGCATTCATGTTACAGAGGACCTTGGAGTAGATTTTACAATAGCTACGTCACAGGGAACCGAGAGAATAATTAGGGCTGCTTTTGAATTTGCAAGAGCAAATAATAAGAAGAGAATAACCGCTGTAACAAAGGCGAATATTATAAAGACAACGGATGGCAAATTCCTCGATATCTTCAGGGAAATGGCTAAGGAATATCCGGAAATCTCAGCAGACGATTGGTATATCGATATCATGACTGCTAAGCTTGTTGATGAAAAGAGAAGGAAGGATTTTCAAGTTGTTGTTCTTCCTAATCTCTATGGAGATATTATTACAGACGAAGCAGCTGAGTTCCAGGGCGGTGTCGGAACGGCAGGAAGCGCCAATATTGGTAAGAAATATTCCATGTTTGAAGCAATCCATGGTTCTGCGCCCCGTATGGTACAAGAAGGCAGAGATATTTATGCAGATCCATGCAGTATGATACGTGCAGGTGCAATGCTTCTTTCACATATCGGTTATACAGAGGAGTCCGAGAAGCTTTATCATGCACTGGATATTTGTACCGTAACAGAGCGTAAGCTGATAACTACAGGAAGAGATACCGGAGCAACCGGAGCTCAGTTTGCAGATTATTTGATGGAAACAATAGAGAAAATATAATATACACCGGGAAGAAGTTCAAAATGAAATTCCAACGGAATTAATTTTGGAGTTCTTTTAATGGCTCGCATGATCTTGCGAGGCTATATTAATCTTTTAGGAAAGTTTGTCCTATAAGATTAAAGCGCTCCGTGTAGGATGCGCACCTCGCAGCGAGGAAGTTTATTGCTTCGCAATCCACTCGCGCGCGAAAGTGTCAGCAAGCTGACACTTTGTTCCACTATTCGTATGATAGGAGGAAATTCCTTGGATGATTTGAACATTCACAAAGATGCCAGTGATAATTATTCTTTAAGAGGTCGGGTTTTTAATAAGTTAAGAGAAGATATTCTTTCCGGTATATACCATGAAAATGAAGAGCTAAAAGAAAATACCATTGGGCTTGAGCTCGGCGTTAGCCGTACTCCTGTTCGCGAAGCCCTGCGACAGCTTGAACTGGAGGGCTTAGTTACCATGATTCCCAATAAGGGAGCCTATGTGACAGGCATTACTTCAAAGGATATCCATGACATCTATAAGATACGTTCCTATCTGGAAGGATTATGTGCCAAGTGGGCATGTGAGCATATTACGGAAACCCAAATTGAAGCTTTGGATGAGATATTATATTTATCTGAATTTCATGCAGGAAGAAACCATCACGATCAGATGGTAGATTTGGATAATAAGTTTCATGAGATGATTTATGAGGCTTCCGGCAGTAAAATCCTGTATCATGTACTATCGGATTTTCATCATTATGTCGAGAGGGTGCGAAAAATCACTCTGTCCATGCCTAATAGGGTTACTAAATCAAATCGCGAGCATGCAGCAATACTCGACGCAATAAAAAGGCGCGATGGTGAGCTGGCTGAAGCATTGGCGCATGAGCATATCATGAATACCATCCAAAATATCAGCGAGCAAGGTTTGTAATATCAAAGAACCGGCGCAGTATTCTATCGGTAATAGAAAGAGGATAATGTTATGCAGGTCATGAAGGGCGATTCTTTTGAAGAGATAAAACAACAAACAACAAGCGTAGAAACATTGGAAGCGTCTGAAGCCACTATTGTTACGGAAGATGAAATAAGTAAGGAAATAGAATCGGAGTATCAGAAAGCAATTAAATTTATGGAAAGTATCAGCTGTATGACGGCCTGCATAGATAAAGTGCGGATGTATAAGAAGGTAACAGAACAGTTTGTTGCTCTTTCCGGATATAAAGATTCCGAGATTCATATAAAACAGTGTAAACGTAACGCAAAAAAGGCGAAAGAAGCAATAAAAAAGATCATCTATGACAGGGCTCAATTTCATAAAACCAAGTCAAAGACTACAGAGGATTTTAAGCAGACAGCCGCTGAATTCAGAAAGGTCAAGGGATATCTGGATGCTGATGAACTGGCGGAACTATGTGATCTAAAAAGCATAAGTATGGAAAGAAGAGGGATAAAGAAAACATTCTTCCGTTGGGGAATGATTGTTTTGTGTATCCTTCTACTTGTTATTGGTCTAAAAACCTCTTTCCCCAAATATATGATTGCAAATTTATCCATGACAATTGGCTCATATCACCTTGCGTCAGGCCTATATGAGAATCTGGGTTCTTATATGGACAGTGAGGAGAAATTACTGGAGAGCAAGTATCAGTATGGTTTGAAATTAGAGGCTAAGGGTGAGTACACCAAAGCGTTGACTACTATTTCTGATTTGGGCGATTATAAAGACAGCCTGGAAAGGGAAGTTGATTTAGAAAAGCTGATTATCAAAAACGGCGTTGTCGGAAAAACAGTTAGTATAGGAAAAACGAAATGGAAGATACTGGAATATAATAATAATCAGGTACTTCTGCTTAAAACGAAAGCCTTGACAGACATCTCCTACCATAATGTACCGGAGAATATCACCTGGGAAACCTCACAACTACGAGAATTTTTAAATAGTGAATATAGAAGCGATACTTTCTCAAAGCAGGAACAAAACAGTATTGTACTTACGACTGTAACAAACAGCGATAATACAGTCTATGGTACAGACGGAGGCAGTGAGACAGAGGATTATCTATTTGTTCTTAGCATGCAGGAAGCGCAGACCTACAGTACTTTATTACCAACGATGAATGCAGATACATGGCTTAGGACTCCGGGAACCGGGCAAAACTGTGCGGCATTTCTTTCGTCGAATGGTAAGGTTATGGAATATGGTTATGATGTTTCGGGTAATCAGATGACTGCGCTTCCCGCAATGTGGTTTAATTATGGAGATAAATAATTATTTTGATGTAAAGAGTTTAAGTGGTAGAAGAGATCTAATACTTCACTCATGAAGCATTAGGTCTCTTCTGCAGCCAGTAACTCCCATTGTTCCATAAGCCCCTCAAGGCGAGCTTCAAGCTTCTTTTTCTCATTGTTTAACTCCAGAAGTTTTGCGGCATTCGTAAAGACTTCTTCTTTCGTCAGTAAGTCATTGATTTCTTCATTACGAACTTCAAGTTGTGATATTTCATCTTCGGCCTTATTAAGATCGCTCTTTCTCTTGCGAATTCTGGCTTGTTCTTCCTTCTGTTGCTGCCAATTCTGCTTGTTATCGCCTTCATTCCCGACCGGTTGTGTATAAGTTTGGTTCGCTTTATTATCTGTGTAAGCATTGCCTAAGGATGCTGTGGGGGTAGGAAAAGCACCCGGTCTTCCGGTAGGTATAGATGTCGATGTTGCAGCTTTTCCAAGATACGCAGCTTCTACTTCAGGTTTTTTTTCCAGATAATAATCATAATTTCCGATATAGTTTAATAAGGACTGTCCGGTCAAATCCAGAATTCTTGTAGCTGTTTTATTAATAAAATAGCGGTCATGGGACACATATAATACAGTTCCGCTGTAGTGGTTGATGGCATTCTCTAGAATTTCTTTAGAAGTAATATCCAGGTGATTCGTCGGCTCATCTAAAATCAGAAGATTTGCCTCGGACAACATCAGCTTTGCAAGTGATACACGTCCGCGTTCACCTCCGCTAATATCCTTAATACGCTTGAACACATCGTCTTCGGTAAACAAAAATGCAGCTAATATATTACGGATTGCGGTATTGTCCAGATTGGGATAGGCATCCTGCAATTCATCAAACAATGTCTTCTCCGGATCGAGCACCTGATGCTCCTGATCATAATAACCAATGTTTACCTTGGCACCAAGACGAATCTGACCCGCATCCGCATCCGTTTGACCATTAATAATCTTAAGAATGGTGGTTTTTCCGGTTCCGTTATTACCGATGATAGCAACTCTTTCGCCTCGTTTTATATCAAAGCTCAGATTCGTGAACAGAGTCAGCTGATCATAATTTTTCGCAAGCTCGGTCACGGTAAGTACATCATTTCCGCTCATAATACGGGGCTCCAGTTGAAAATGTATCTGGGTATGATCCACGGGGCGATCGACCCGTTCGATTTTCTCCAGCATTTTTTCCCGGCTTTCTGCGCGCTTAATGGATTTTTCACGATTGAAAGAACGAAGCTTTGTAATAACTTCCTCCTGATGTTTGATTTCCTGTTGCTGATTAAGAAACTGTTTCAGCATTGCGTTCTCGAGCATGGATTTCTTCTGCACATATGCAGAATAATTGCCTTCAAAGGACTGACATTTGGAGTTATCAAGCTCAACGACCTTGGATACTACCTTATCAAGAAAATAACGGTCATGGGCAACGACAATAACAGCTCCGTTATAGTTGAGTAAGAAGGTTTCCAGCCAGGCGATTGAAATTAAGTCCAGATGATTGGTAGGTTCATCTAATAAAATAATATCCGGTTTTGATAATAACAGCTTTCCAAGAGCTATTCTGGTTTTTTGTCCCCCGGATAAGGTGTTGACCTTTTTGCCGAATTCCTCTTCAAAGAATCCAAGGCCTTTTAGAATTCCGGTCACCTCGCTCTGGTAGGCATAGCCGTTCTTGATTTCGAATTCATGTACAAGACGGGTATACGTATTCAGCATCTGTTCAAGCTTCGGTCCTTCCGCATGCTTCATGTCATGCTCCAAGGAACGAATATTGCTATCAAGATCAATAACATCTTGTTTTACAGTCATCATCTCATCAAGTATGGAGTTATCAGTGGATAGGTTTTGATGCTGTGCAAGATAACCTATGGTACTTCCTTTTGCTAGAATCACCTCACCATCATCGGCAGGCAGTTCCTTCATGATGATTTTTAACAGAGTTGATTTACCGGCACCATTGATGCCGACAATAGCCGCCTTTTCCTTTTCATTTACATGAAAGGAGACAGACTTAAGGATCTCTGCCGTTCCAAATGCTTTATTTATATTTTTACATGCAAGTATCATATGTTTATCCCTCATTATCTTCTTATCAGGAGAAGAAGCTATCTCACCTGTTTTATACGTTGATTATTTTAGCATAGGAACTTACGCAAGTAAAGAAAGGTTGAGCTATTTTATCCGATTTATATTGATTTAAGTTACTATTCACAGTCCAGCCTAAGTTAGTGATATGATTTTGACAGTTAATCTACCTTAAGTTGACCACATTGGGTACTTGGGCCTCTCCGATTCGGAAACATTTGCCGAAATTATCCGGCTGGATTATCGGTGGGGTCTGAACAGCAAGATGGATAAAATTAGTTTGTGAGGATTTATCCGCAATAATTGTCGGATGCTGGATTATGTGCTAAAATATAACCAATAATTCTTCTGCAATCAGAGGATGAAGTAGCTTTATTATGCGGAAGCGGCACAAAGGAGGACAATATGAGGCGCAAATTCAGGATTTCAATCTTACTGCTGATACTCAGCTTAAGTATTATATCGCAGTCGGTTCAGGCGGTCACTTATTATGTGGAAGCACCGGAGTATGAGAATATCGAGTTCAATAGGGCAATGGCAACGAATGACAGGGAGATTTCATTAGAATATGCCGGTGATGAAACGGATTATCATACCGATTTGTATGGGCTCCAGTATGCGCTTCAGGATTATGCCGATTCGGACTATGCTTATTATAATATGAACATGATTACAGTAAGTCAAACAACGCTGGATTATGCCATTAAGAAGCTGAGTGTCAATTACAATATCCAAGGTCTGGAAACTCCCGCGCAGACAGAATATGTCTATGATACGATACATAAGCTGATTATAGATAATCCGTCCATTATCAAAGCTTCCGATTATGAGAAAGCTGCTTGGGCCTATCATTATGTTACAAGCCATGTGACTTATGATTATAGAGATAATGATGATAATATGAAATATTCTGCCTATGCGGCGCTTTATAACGGTACGGCGGTATGCCAGGGCTATTCTCTGCTTTATTATGCGCTTGCAACCGAGCTTGGCATAAGGTGCAAGATCGTCTCCGGTGAAGCGGACAATGGTTCTGAATCAGGTTCTCATGCCTGGAATGCAGTATGTTTAGACGGGAAATGGTATTATGTTGATACGACCTGGGGAGCCGGTTCCGGTGATGTGAAATACTTTCTTGCCCTGAAAAAGGATTTGCAGTCACATACGCTGGATTCCATCTATGAAAACTATTTTGATTTTGCTGATGTAAATTATGTTGAGGATGGAAATTCAGAATATCATGGTATCCTGGCTTCGGTATATAATGTGAAGCTTGACCCGCTAAAAAAGGTTACAATGACTTCGGAGGGCACCTTCCAATGGCTGCTTGAGAATCCGGATCAGATTAAGCTGACCTTTTCCAGCGGGAATCCGGAGGTGACAACGGTTACTGAGGATGGGGTCATCAAAGGGGTTGGCGAAGGAACAGCCGTGATAAAGGCAGTTAACGAGGATTTGGGGATTGAACAGGAATGTGAGGTCGTAGTAGCCGACCCCGACTTCACCATTATGGATTATGACAATATCAAGGTAATATATCAGAAAACAGCAACCATCAGCCTGATGATTACGCCTGCTGACGTAACGCCTAAGAATATAACATATCAATCGAAGGATGAAACTATTGCAACTGTGGATAAAGACGGTATCGTGACCGGTAAGCGTGCAGGCTCGACAAAGATTATGGTAACTCATCATGATCAAAAATTTGAGATACCGGTAACGGTAAGCCCCTCGGTTAACAGTAGATATAAGAGCGTCATCCTGGCGGTCAAAAAGACAGCCAGCATCAAAAATGCGGTTTTTGTCAGCAGCAACGGATATAAGGATTTGACATTTCAATCAACGGACAGTAAAATCGCCAAGGTTTCTTCAACGGGTATAGTTACCGGAGTGAAGAAAGGAAGCTGTGCTATTAAGATTTATGATAAAGCTACCAATAAGCTGGCGGCAACGGTAAAGGTAAAGGTGAATTAGCTGGCAGCGTTACATACTCCAGGAATGTGCTTGACATTGCAGGTCTATTGTTATAGACTTTAAACGCGGTTGGTGATTATAGACCTTGGCACATAGGAGGTAATATACATGGATTCATTAAAATTATGTGACAGTGATTATCGTTTCATGTTGATTGTTTGGGCGAATGCGCCGATCAATTCCGGCAGGCTTGTTGAACTGTGCTATGAGAAGCTTGGATGGAAGAAATCCACGACCTATACAACGATTAAAAAACTAAGTGAAAAAGGCTTTGTCATAAATGAGCAAGCAGTCGTATCCGTACGAATTTCAAAGGAGCAGGTACAATCGCAGGAATCCGGCAATTTTGTGGAACGTACGTTTGAAGGTTCCCTACCGCAGTTTTTAAGTGCATTCTTCAGTGGAAGGAAAATATCGGAGGGGGAAGCAGAAGAAATCAAGCATATGATTGAGGTGCATAAGGAGGATAACTCCTCCTTTGAAAGCAAGGAGGATAACTCCTCCTTTGAAAGCAAGGAGGATAACTCCTCCTTTGAAAGCAAGGAGGAGTAGAATGGACTTATTACAAGCATATTTCTATGCAGTTATCAACATGGCTGTTACAGCCAGCTTTGTAATTCTTATGGTATTACTCACACGTCTATTCCTTAGAAGAGCACCCAAGGTATTTTCTTATTTGCTATGGAGTGTGGTTGGATTTCGTTTAATTTGTCCGGTATCATTTTCTTCAATACTCAGCATTCTAAATATTCGTTTCTATCATAACAGTAATAATTCGGGAAATAATAGCACGATGTTATATTTTACGAATATTACTCGGAATACAAATTCCTCAGATATAACTACAAAGGTATTGTCCACAGGTGCTTCAAACGGAAACATTCATGCTGTCAATCAAGTTCAGAATACAATGATAACCCCCGATCATATAATGGCGGTGCTATGGATAACCGGGATTGCTGTTCTACTGGTTTACAGTCTATTTTCCTTTCATAAGCTAAAGCGCAGGGTTGCAAACGCAGTCTTGCTAAAGGATAATATTTATCAAAGCGATGAAATCCCCTCACCTTTTGTACTTGGAATTCTAAAACCCAAAATATATATCCCATTCCGGCTTGGTGAACTGGAACAGAGTTATATTCTAAAGCATGAACAATATCATATCAAACGATTGGATTATATAATAAAGCCGGCAGCATTTCTTCTGCTAATGGTATATTGGTTCCATCCGCTGGTATGGGTCGCTTTTTTTTGCATGTGCAGGGATATGGAAATGAGCTGTGATGAGAAAGTATTAAGTGAGTCGGGCATTTTTATGAAAAAGGATTACAGTTTGTCATTATTATCCTTTGCCGTGAATCACAGATTTCCGAAAGCCGGTCCACTTTTCTTTGGAGAGTCAGATGTGAAGAGAAGAATAAAGAACATACTCAGTTTCAGAAAGCCAAGGCTTTGGCTGATGATTCCGATTTTGATTGTATGTCTGATTACTATCATCGCATGTGCCGCGAATCCGAAAGCCAACGAGGAGAATGTTATCCCAGTAGCTTTAAAGCTGGAGGCTCCTAATCAGGCAGGTCAGCTTTATGATAACATAGATTCCAATGTCGAAGATATGGATCTCACATCGAATAACATAACCTATCCTCCTTCCGACATAGAGAAGGAATCCGATGAAAAAATCTTAACAATGGACACACTGCTACAAATTACCGAATGGAATCATTTTTCTTTAAAGGATTTTAGTTCATATAGTAATGCAATATCGGATAAATTGTCTTCTGAGGAAGCTTTAAATGCCTATCTTACCTTTTCACTTATGTATGATGGCAAGTCTTATGAACTACAGGTTTCATACATGAAAGCTGATAATAAAATCGACATGATACGGTTAGTTAAGAATACGGATTCGGATGTAATACTCATTTATTCTTCTGATTCAAAATATACAGTTAATACGGACATCTATTCCTTTTTAAAGAAGAATATCAAGATGAGTGATTATCTGACATATCAGCTTCCGGAGGGATATGTGGACAGTGATTTTATTGCTACTTTAGAATATGGAGGAGGTAGTCTCTTCTTGAAAAATGGTGAGATGCCGGAGCTGAACGAGAACGCTCCGATTAATTGGTATGCAGCAGGAGGTGTGCTTTTACTTCCTAATTCAGTCATATGGGACTCTTCATCCCCATTTGTTACCTTTGAAGACGGAAGGCTGATAAAAGGTGATATGCATGTAAATCATACGGGGCCTATCGCGGATCCGGTAGTTTTGAATTATATGGACGAGCAGGCGGTTCTGATGGAGGTAAGCCATGATTTATATACGGCGGCTGAGGTGGCTATTGCAGAAGACTCCAAAAAAGCGATTTCAGAGGATGACCAGACAAGTAAAATGTATGAAATTTATTTCGCTAGAGAAGATGGTGATATGGCATATTGTATCTTTTTAAACGAGAAATATTTCACCTATGATGAAGCAATCGCATTTATAAAAACCGTGAAATTTACAGAGGAAGCATTTCAATAACAGAGTTCCGAATTCTAATTCCGTCAATAAATCTGACGTATTATACATATTTGACATAGCGATACAATACCCGGTCTTGTCACTATCCTTGCAAGGCTGAACGGTAACTTTTTTCACCATTTCCTCCCCGGTAAACACATTGACTTATTCTTAACAATCCAATATAATTATGGTACTAGGGAATCAGACAAGGAGGAAACAAATTGTATAAGAAAGAAATTTCGAAAGCAGTTATCAATAGATTGCCAAGATATTATCGATATCTTGGAGACTTGCTGGAAAAGGATGTTGTCCGTATCTCTTCAAAGGAACTCAGTGAGAAGATGAAGGTGACAGCCTCTCAGATACGACAGGATTTAAATAATTTTGGTGGCTTTGGACAACAGGGTTATGGGTATAATGTGGAATATCTTCACTCAGAAATCGGAAAGATTCTTGGACTTGATACCAAATATAATATGATTATCATTGGAGCAGGTAATCTTGGACTTGCACTTGCTAACTATGCGGATTTTGAACGCCGTGGTTTTTTCGTAAAATGTATTTTTGATATTGCTCCAAGCTTAATCGGTACAGAGATTCGAGGGATAACTGTTAAAAATGCCGAGGAAATGGAAAATTATATCAAGATGAATAAGGTTGATATCGCAGCTGTAACCGTACCTAAGACGAAGGCTCCATCGATTGCGTCGGACTTGGCAAAATGGGGTGTTAAGGGTATCTGGAATTTCGCACCGACTGACCTAAACTTACCGAAGGACGTTACCGTTGAGAATGTACATCTGGCAGAAAGTCTTATGAAGCTATCTTATCGATTATCGGGAAATGATATAGAATAAGAGTATGTTTTGCAAGAAGGCTCAGGGGGGCTTCGCATGGGAAAGAAAGATAAAAAAGTTGATTTTAGCCATATTGTGAAGGATAAGAAATTGCCGATACTGACCTTGGATGGTCGCTGGCATGAATTGTTTACAGAGGATCAGAAATCTCCGGAGATGAAGGAATCTGAACAAAAGGTGAATAATCTTCTTAAGAAGCAGGGAAAATTAGTCAACGACATCAAAGACATGAAAAAATTGAAAAACAATCTTTTGACCGAGATTATGGAGAACATGAATATCGGAACTGATAACATCGGTAAAACAAAGGAAAAGAAACTGGATAAGAATAAGCAGTTTATCAATGAACTTAATGTCAAGATTGATGCGGCGATGGAGGAGCTTGCTGAGATTCCATATATGATTAAGGAAGTAAATGAAGAATTGATGACAGAAAGCATTAATATTTTTTACGACTGCATTGAAAATAACAAAGCAGAGCTTAAGGAAGTAGCCGTCTGGATTTACAATATGAGAGAAGAACTGAAACACAAAATATTAATCAAACAGGATTTGGAAGTCAAAAATACGAAAATATATACCTACATGCATGATATCCTTGGCCACGAGCTTATGGAAATGTTTGATAAAGAGCACGGAGCCAAGTAAAAGCTGGGGTGAAACACGGAGGTTATATGATAACCGGAATAGGTGTTGATTTAATTGAGGTAGACCGCGTCAGACGGGCATGCCAAAAGGAATTATTTTTAAAGAAGTATTATACCGAACAGGAAATAGTTCTGGTGAATAATGATTTCAAGAAGGCGGCAGATAATTTTGTTGTAAAAGAAGCCGTTTCCAAGATGCTTGGAACGGGTTTCAGGGGCTTTGCGCCGATTGATATTGAAGTATTAAGGGATCCTTTTGGAAAACCATATGTAAACTTGTATGGAGGAGCGGCAGAACTTGCTAAGCAACAGAAGATTACAGGTATACATGTCTCCATAACGAATACAAAGGAATACTCCAATGCTTTTGTAGTTGGAGAAACAGTCTTTTAATATTGTGTTAGTAACCCAATGCGGCAATGTCATTCGAAAGGTAGGCATGTTTATTTGTATGAAGTATGCAGTTAACTCTAGAGAAATGAGACTGATTGATGACGATACAATCCGACGGATGAAAATCCCACAGGAAGAGCTGATGGAACGTGCGGCGGCTCAGTTGGTAGCTGTCATGAAGCGAATTATTAAAAATCCGGACCATATTCTTGTTGTATGCGGCCCCGGTAATAATGGAGGAGATGGAATTGCGGCAGGTAGAATACTGTATTTACAGGGCTATCATGTGGCTATTCTTTTTATTGGAGAAGAAGAAAAAGCCAGTGATGGGTTCAAGACCCAAGTGGAAATCGCAAGGAAATTAGGGATGACATTTGAAAACACAGATAAGCTATGTGAATATAATATAATAATTGATGCCATTTTTGGGGTTGGACTATCTAGATCGGTCACCGGCGAATACGAAAGGATAATCAACCGGATTAATGCAGTGGATAATACGGTATTTTCAGTGGATATTCCTTCTGGGATTTCCACTGATAGCGGGAAAATAATGAACACAGCTATTTATGCGGACTATACGATAACCTTTGGTCATATGAAATTAGGGCTTATCCTATATCCGGGAGCTGAATGTGCCGGTGAAATCACGGTAGCTGATATCGGTTTTCCGAGAGAGTCTACAATGCGTGCAAAACCGGAGATGGTATATTATGAACCGGAGGACTTATCGAAGGTTCCGATACGAAGAAATTACAGTAATAAAGGCGATTACGGAAAGGTGCTATTGATTGCAGGCAGTAAAGGAATGAGTGGTGCAGCCTATCTCTCAGCTAAAGCAGCTTACAGGACCGGAGCAGGTCTGGTTAAGATTATGACATCCGAAGACAATCGAATTATACTTCAAACCTCTCTACCGGAGGCACTGTTTGCCGCCTATGATGAACAGGGTTTATCGCCGGAGGAACTTGATCATAAGCTCCTTGCAAACATATCCTGGGCAAGTGTTATTATCATTGGGCCCGGGCTTGGACTGTCACAGACAGCACAATATTTACTGGAGACAGTTATAAAGAGTGCCAAGATTCCGGTCATCATTGACGCGGATGCCATTAATCTGTTAGCTGCTGACTGGCTAAAATACCGGATAGATGATTACTCTTCAAATAGGCAATTTATACTTACACCGCATTTGATGGAATTATCCCGTTTAATTAATCTTCCTGTTGCCGACATCGCCAATAATTTGGTTGACACTGCTCGCCAATGTTCTTATAATAATTATTTGATATATGCCATCAAGGATGCCAGGACAATTGTTACGCAGAATGAGAAAAGGTATATCAATATATCCGGTAATAATGGAATGGCTACCGGAGGTAGCGGAGATGTGCTGACCGGTATCATTGCAGCGCTCATTGCACAGGGTATGCCTTCATATGAGGCAGTATGCCTCGGTGTCTATATTCATGGTTTGGCCGGAGATGCGGCAGCCGAGGATAAAGGGAAATATTCCATGATGTCCGGTGATATCGTGGACTGTATTGGGAAGGTACTAGGGCCAATCGGCTGAACAATCAGGTCTTAAAATAAAATGAGTGAATGCAGGGTAAAGTTGCAGGCACAGGGAAAGGTCAGCGATAATATTATGAATGAGGAACAGAGTACACAGAATAAGAAAAGCTATTACAGAGTTCAGGCAAATGTGGATTTAGGTGCAATCAGACATAATCTTCTGGAAATAAGAGAAAAGATAAATCCCGATACAAAAATCATGGTAGTTATAAAGGCAGACGCTTATGGTCATGGTGCCGTTGCAATTGCAAAAGCGATTGGAGAAAGTGGTAGAATTGACACTTATGGTGTTGCAATCATCGAAGAAGCGGTTGAACTCAGAAAAGCCGGTATCACGAAGCCAATGTTGATTCTAGGGTTTACACCGAAGGAACAGTACGATCTGGTGGTAGCCTATGACGTCACCCAAACCGTATTTCAGTATGAGATGGCAGAAGCGCTTTCGATGGAGGCAAAAAGGCAGGGAAAAACTGCAAAGATCCATATCAAGCTTGATACCGGTATGAGCCGTATCGGCTTTAGCGATTCGCTGTCTGGTGTGGCTGAAATTAAGCGTATGAAAGAATTAAAAAATATAGAGATAGAAGGGCTGTATTCGCATTTCGCATGTGCAGACGAAGTTGATAAAACAAGTACATTAACCCAGCTGAACAAATACATAAAGTTTATTAAGATGCTTGAGAAGGAGCAGATATTCATTCCTGTCAAACATATTTCCAATAGTGCAGGGATTTTGGAATACCCGCAGGCACAATATAATATGGTACGCTGTGGCATTGCCACCTATGGATTATATCCGTCGGAGGACGTGAATCATCAAGATATTAAGCTGATTCCGGCGATGGAATTAAAAACTCACGTGGTATATGTTAAGGAAATTGATGCAGGCGTGGGTGTTAGCTATGGTTCGACCTATGTATCCAGCTGCAGAACGAGGATAGCTACCATTCCTGTTGGCTATGCCGATGGCTATTCCAGAAATCTTTCTAATCGCGGTAAAGTAATCATTCATGGTCAATATGCTCCAATTATTGGTAGGATCTGCATGGACCAGTTTATGGTTGATATCACTGATGTGGAAGATGTAAGACAAGGAGATACAGTTACGCTGCTTGGTAGAGACGGTCAGGCGTTCATTTCAGCGGAGGAGTTGGCCGAGTGGTCCCATTCCTTCCCCTATGAGCTGGTTTGTACCGTAGGCAAAAGAATTCCAAGGGTATATTCTGAATCGGATTATGCATGCACAAATCCAAATGATCGCCTGTAATTATAAGCACTTTTTACACTTTATGGTATACACACGATTAAAATGGCAATAATAAAATTAGCCTTAAATTGGAGTGTGAATAAAGTGGTTATTAAAAGAGGAGATATCTTCTATGCGGATTTAAGACCTGTGGTCGGATCCGAACAGGGTGGTGTCAGGCCGGTTCTGATTATTCAGAATGATACAGGTAACAAACATAGTCCTACCGTAATATGTGCGGCCATTACATCTAAAATGAATAAAGCAAAGCTCCCGACCCATGTAGAATTGGATGCTGAAAAATATGGTATCGTTAAGGATTCCGTTATCTTGTTGGAACAGGTGAGAACGATTGATAAATCACGCTTAAAAGAAAAAGTATGTCACTTAGATAGGGATGTACTAAAGAAAATTGACAGAGCACTGATTATTAGTTTTTCTCTAGATACATATTTCAGATAAATGGATGAATTAGTTTGGCCGATTCATTCGGTCGTGAAAAAAGGCGGCGTCGCAAAATAACTATACAGTTATAATGCGCCGCCGCCTTTTTTGTTATACAGCAGGGGAGCTGTATAACCATAGCGTATAATAGGGTGGGAGTAGAAAGTGTTTTATCACTATCTATGTTATTAGTATACAAATTAATTGTGTATATAATGTGAAGATATAATTAAGTTACTGTGAAAAAACGAAAACTTTGATAAAGTGAATATAAATTAAGAGTAGGCGTACACTTATCATTCAAAGCCCATGGCCTTTTTAACAGTTTCTGATAAATCCCTTGTAAAAAGTAATTCAAGAAGCAAAAATGCAACACCGGGCGCAGTCTGTGGACAATACGAGGTAATGATGTTATCATCAATAACAATAGGCTGATTGATTATGGTTACACCGAATTTCTGCAATTGGTTTTGACGTACCCCGCCATCTAAGTGGTAGGTTGTTCCCTTCATACCGATTAATATACCGCTTTTTCCAATCGGTAAAGCACCGACACAAACCGAAGCAATTATTTTGTTTAGGGCTCGAAATTCTTTAATCAACCTTAAAAAACTCTCATCATAGGCCTCTTCATAAAAACCATACTCTTCGAATCCACCGGGAATAGCCAAAGCTGAATAATCATCGACATTGATTTCTGAAATAAGTTTATCTACAATGACCGGAACATGGAAGGTGCTGACTACTTCCTTATGAAATCCACAGGTATCAGCCCAAATATCACAACCATAGTCATTGCGGGCCCATCCCATGACATCAATGAATACACTGAATTCCATTGTTTCGAAGCCTTTTGCTAAAAGAACTAATATTTTCACACAAACCTCCATCCTGCAGTAAACCCGCAAGTTTGATTATTTATCTGCTATTATGATGTATAGTGTAGAATATTTCAAGCATGTACATTAATATATTTATTATTTATTAATTATTTTGTTCATGGATTGTAAAGATGATGTTTTCTATATATAATAGAAATAGTGCTAACGATTCGGATGACATATCTAATTGAGCTATCACGAAAGTTGATATAAATACATAGGCAGTAATACTTAAAAATACGGTAATACAGATGGGACTTAAGAACATGCGTATAGGATTACTACGTCACTTTAAAGTGAATTGCCCGCATAAAAAAATGATGACCTCCCAGGAATTCCGTGAATGGTCTGAAAAATATGAGATTTCGAAGGTGATTAAAAAAAAGGTTGAAATGTATGGAATTGAATGGGACATCTGCTATGCCAGCGATCTACCGCGTGCAGTTACAACCGCTCAGGAAGTATACAGCGGTAATGTAAAGTTAGATATGCTGCTTCGGGAAGTGGACAATGCACCCTTTATGCATACGGAACGGATCAAACTGCCCTTTGAGGTATGGCATATCTGTGGAAGACTGGCCTGGTATTTTAGGTCTAAAAGTCAACCGGAGAACCGTACGGATACGATACATCGGATTAATGAATTCCTTGACAGGATTGACTGGACACAGGAGAATATTCTTGTCGTTTTCCATGGCTTTATGTTATATAATTTTCAAAAGGAGCTTCGTAAAAGGGGATTTAAAGGTGAAAAGCTTAAGCTTGTGAAAAACGGTGTATTATATGAATATGCAAGAGAAGAAGTTCAGAAGGAAGATATAGAGCATGAGAATAGCGCTAATATGTGTGGGTAAGCTGAAAGAGAAGTATCTCTCCCAGGGAGTGGATGAATATGTGAAACGTCTTTCAAGATACTGTGTCCTTGAGATAGTGGAGCTACCGGATGAGAAAACTCCGGACAATGCCGGCATAGCCATAGAGATTATGATTAAGAAAAAAGAGGGTGACCGTATCCTAAAAGTGCTAAAAGAGGATAGTTGCTGTATTGCGCTTGCGATTGAAGGCAATATGCTTTCCTCAAAAGAGCTGGCGGAAAGAATCGATTCTCTCGGCGTCGGCAGTATCAGTCATATCAGCTTTGTAATCGGAGGTTCTCTTGGATTATCCGAGGAAGTGCTGAATCGGGCTGATTATCAACTGAGCTTTTCTAAAATGACCTTTCCGCATCAACTGATGAGAATGCTTCTGCTGGAACAGATTTACCGTTCTTACCGAATTATTAATCATCAGCCTTATCATAAATAGTGAGAAGAATAAAAAGAGCTACAGGAAGCATTCAATCGGGTATCAGTTGCTTGTTTACACGGATCTCCGATATATGAATGCATCCTGTAGCTCTTCTTTGCAAAATATGGTTTATATATCATTTCTTTTTTCTTTCAGAATAATGCGTTGGATGCTTTTTGGTGATAAATAATATTCTATTGCAAGGTTAGGAGTAGTGGCACCCTTCATGTATTTACTATAAATCTCACGATCACGTTGCCTGATAATCAGTTTCGTATCGGTGCGTTCTCCCCAGCTCCTGTGTTGATCGGATTTCCTTGGAATATAAATATATTGCCCATCGGCATATTCCTGAATCAGTTCTAAAAGTTCTTTGGGCAGAATAAACTCTGCTCTTAAATAGCTCATATTGCGCCTCCTATGATTTTTCATTAAGGATTATGCAAAGGCCATGATATTATCTAATCATATGCGATAGCCTCTGCTACGCATTTATAACTAATTTTCTCATATAGTAGAGCCCCTTTCGTATATAATTGTCATAATCAAGTGTACATTGTTGAAAAGTATGATTCACACTGTACAGGCATGTTAGATTATTATGATTTTACCATAATAATTACTAAATTCCAAGTATTACTATGCAAATCCAAAATATCGTAAGATTCCAAGATAAATCCCATATGCGAATTGGTACTGATTGTCGCGAAGTTTCACAGCATCGGAAGGATTAGTCACATAACCCAGTTCAATGAGCAGGGAGATCATATGTGTTCTTCGCAAGACATAAAGAGAAGGCCTTAAACGAATCCCATTGTTTTTTGTACCAACCATCTGTGTTATACCGGTCATGATCTGTTCTGCAAGCCATTGGGCCTGAGTATTTAGTTGATAAAGGTAAATCTCTGTTCCGTTAATCGCCGGATTTGGATTTGAATTAGCATGAATGCTTAAAAAATAGTCAGCGGGCCATGCATTCGCTAAGCGGACTCTTTCGGCCAGACTTGTTGAAGCACTGGTTCCAAGTACTGTGGTTGGGGTGGGTCTTGATAACCGAGCATCAAAATTTGGATTATTGTTTAAAAGGTCTGCCAGATATACTCCCACCTGGTAAGTGACATTTTCTTCAAAGAGTCCGTTACCCCTAGCTCCCGTATTCGCATTTCCTGTAGGATTGTGACCTTGATCTATGAAAATTTTAATAGGCAAAGCAACACTTCCTTTTCACGTTTACTATTATTATCATCATATTCGGCATCATCCATGTTGCTACCGGTTATCTACGTTGGAAATAAATATTTATTTTTTTATGAATAATATTTTTATTTTATCTATTATCTTTTCGTTTTTGCTTGTATCATAGAATTACGACGTGTAATATTAATTATGGAAGAAAAATGCTGTCCAGGGACAGCGGAATGGAGTGTAATATGAATGATGAGCTGGCACAAATAGATGCTGATTTAAAAGGTCTGTTAATGGAAGATAAGATAGAGGAAATGAATGAGCTACTGAAAGAACAGCCGGATTCGGTAATCAAAGAAATCAGCGAATGTAATTGGAACATAGTGAAGAAATATTATGAGACGGAATGCTTCGAGCTTTTGTTTCGTCACTTTACCTTCGTTGCCTATACCTGCTTTTTGATTGAATATGAGTATCGGGAAGGTTTGATTAACAACGAGATTTATGAGACTACAATGGGTATTTTTAATGCATTATATGATAAGAGGAGACAGCAGTGATGAGCAGTCTTATTTTTGCTTCCATGGTATTTGGTTTTAGGCGTTTCATTGACAAAACAAGAAGAAGAAGGTACAATATGCTTCATAACACATTAATTTGATTAAGCTATATCGTATGGAATTGCTCAGTGCAGAAGGGAATACGCAGAATGGTTAGTTTGTTTCTGATTAGGCATGGTAGGCAAGACACAGAATTATGCAATGTTGATGTTGGGCTTTCGTCCGAAGGTATTCGCCAGGCGGAGTTTTTACGTGATAGACTAAAGAATTATGAGATTGATGCACTGTACTCCAGTAATTTTGTCAGAGCAAGACAGACAGCGGAAATTATAAATCAGGCATTATTACTTCCAATCGGAATCCGTGAGGGGATTAGGGAAATATCCTTCGGTAAACTGGAAGGCAAGAGTGATGAGTACAATAATGATCATTATAGTGAATTCAAGAAAGAGCAGCAAAAGCTTCTGGAGGACCTACCATTTCCGAGTGGTGAAAACGGAACATCAGTTTATGAACGAGCCATGCCGGTGATAGAGGAGCTGGTTCAAAGCGGTAACCGTAATATTGCAATTGTTACTCACGGTGGTACAATACGGGCGTTACTCGCAGCTCTTTTCGGTAAAAATCAGGCAAAACGATCTTTGTTTGCAGTATCGATTGAAAACACAAGTATTACTCAATTGGTTTACAAGCCGGAACTTGATCGTTTTTATCTGGAACGTTTCAATGATTATGCACATCTGGAAGGTCATCCGGAGCTTTATCGCAGTTATGTAAAGAGATAGTAATACATAATTTATGTAGAAAGTTTTCTGATATTGTGTTAGGAAGTTTTCTGATATTGTGTTAGAAAGTTTTGTTTTAACCAGGCTGCCACCCCGTCATCGTAATTATTACCGATGACAAGGTCAGCCTTTTCTTTTAGGGCCGGAACGGCATTGCCGACCGCAATCTTATAATCACTTGCTGCAAATAATGGTAAATCATTATGGTTATCGCCAAAGCAGGTAACATACTCAAAGCCCAGGCGGTTTTGTAATATCTGTAAGGCATGGGATTTTGAGGCATCTTTGCTATAAACTTCAAGATACCATAGATCAGGAGAATAATTGTCTTTATAGAATGCACAATTTAAATCCTGAAAGGTTTCAATGATATGGAAGATTGGTTCCAGCCTGTCCCGTTGATCAAGTAGTGTAAAATATATGAGAGGTTCGTTTGACAAAAGTGTAAAATCCTCAATCTGATAAAAACGCTTTTGGTAGCTGTCCACCCGTTCTTTGTAAAAATCCTGAAGAGCCTTTGTATTAAGATCCTCATAAAAGGTTGCCAGTTCTCCGAATTTGATGGTATAGGCAAATCCCTTCAGGGAATTTGTTTTAATGATATCCATCAATATATCAAGGCTTTTCTTCGAAAAAGCCTCTACATTAAGATACTCATTTTTAATAAGGTCATAGATACAGACCCCATTCATTAATATTATTGGGATTGATATCTTTACATCCTTTAAGATGGTTTTCGCCGAAGCGATGGATCTTGCCGTAGCAATTGTGAAATGCATTCCCTGATCAATCAGATCATTCAGAACAGTTTTGGTTTTATCCGATAAAATTGCATTTGGCTGCAGTAGAGTGCCATCCAGATCAGAAATATAAAGCTTATTCATTACTTCTCCTATCATTCATGTATGCCCTATGAATTAGGACAGTTGACTTTCATACGCTTCGTACTGAGCAATCATCCAATCTGTCCACTCATCAAAGTCCGGATCCGGCTTCTTAAGCTCCGGATGTTTTTCAATATAGTCCAGTGTAAAACGGACACCTTGATCAAAACGCACGGTAGCGACAAAACCCGGAACCAGTCGTTTGATCTTGGAATTATCAAAAATGACGGAATTTGCTTTATCCCCAAGTAACCCCCCGGTAAATTCATCCTTTACCTTAGCGAGAGTTTCAGAAGGAATATGAACGATCTGAGGCTTGACGCCAAGTGCATCACCGATGATTTCATAAATTTGATTCCAAGTCAGGCTTTCATCGGAGGTAATATGGACCGCTTCACCGATTGCATGAGTATTACCCATAAGTCCGATAAAGGCTTTGGCGAAGTCTGTATTATGGGTTAAAGTCCACAGGGAATTACCGTCACCGTGAACGATAACTTTCTTTCCGCTTTTAATTCTGTCTACTACGCTGTAGCTGCCACTGTTACCATGAATGCCGATAGGTACATCGTTATTTCCATAAGTATGGCTGGGA
>WSSedL1CaDRAFT_10000736_pt1 | contig 21950 bp, 13 predicted proteins | sample WetSurSL1Cattail_FD_9464 | JGI IMG/M metagenome (IMG submission 9464)
GAGCCGATTTGGAAGCCGTTCTTGCCGGCTTAAAAGACGGCACAATAGATTGCATTGCAAGCGACCACGCTCCGCATACGATAGAAGAAAAAGAAGTAGAGTTTGAGTATGCGCCAAACGGAATAGTAGGCTTGGAAACTGAAGCCGCTCTTGCTATATCCGAACTGCTTGGTAAAAATGTTTTAACGTTTGAACAGCTTGTAGAAAAAATGGCTGTTAATCCGCGTAAAATTTTGAACATTCCCGTACCGCTAATTAAGGAAGGGGAAAAAGCTAATTTTACAATTTTGGATACCGAAGCTATCTGGACGGTAGATATTACAAAGTTTAAGAGCAAATCTAAAAACTCTCCTTTTGATAAACGTCTGATGAAAGGGAAAGCTTTAGGCGTTATTAATAACGGACAGTTTTATTTTGACGGGGAATATATTAAGGAATAAACAGAATTATTTATTCTTATTTTAGTTATTTAAACGGAGCAGACTTCTTTACTGAAAATAAAGATGTTTGCTCCGTTTGCTGTATTGGGGCAAAGAAAATAATGTAGAAATATTTGACATTTAAATATTTAATTCGTAAAATTATTTTAGTTCATAGAAAATATAAGGGATATTTTCTAACTCACATATTGTAGACCTATAAAAGGGTATTTACGTTTACTGCAAATTCTCTCTTTCGGTTTCATAAGAGTTACTTTTTTATTTGGGTGAGAAAAAAGTTTTAGGGCGAGGTTTTATGAAAGAAATAAATATAGTAAAAATTAAAATAAAAGTAGTGAAAAACTGGGATTAGAAAACTATATCCTTTTTGCCAGATTATGTAATAGTTAATATTTTTATAACCGAGCGGGAAACATAAATGGGAAAACTACTTAAATTAATTATTCTTCTTCTGCCTTTTATGGCGGGCTTTTACGGGTGCGTCTCTTCAAGCAATTTTTACACTGGTAAAACTTTGGATGAAAAAAAGTTTGCAGTAACAGTTGGCTTTGAAGATATTGTACTCAAAAGCGCTGATAAATCTCTAACTATCTCTAAGGATGCTCCTTTCTTCCCTTCGCTCGGGTTTGCTTACGGACTTCCGTTAAAATTTGAACCAAGCATTCGTTATATCCCTTCTCGTATGGTTGAGCTTGCAATGCGTAAACAACTGACTAGCGATAGCAGCGCTTATGACTTCAGCCTGAATTTTACCTACGGACATCTTTTCGGTGGTTATTCTTATTTGAAATATGGAGCTACTATTAGTAAGGATATTCACGGGTTTGAGCCTTATCTTCATTATACATTTTATAGTTTTACCGGAGCTACAGAAGGCGATTTTTCCGATTCGTTTCTGTCGGGAGCTGTAACAAGCTTTATTAATAACTGTCGGGTTGTGGGTTTTGGAATAGGCGTTCCCTGGAAGAAAATAAAACTATTCCCGGAAGCGGATTACCAATACAACAAAGACAGTTTTTCCGGCGGCATTTGGCATGTGGGGGTTGGGTTTAGACTATATACAAACTAATCAGGATAAAATGAAAACTTATAAAGATAGTTTTTCTATTGCAAAGTATGTGGTAATAATTGTAATAATTTCCTTTACGATTTTTGGCTCTGGCTGCAAAAAAGAAAATGCGACAGAAGTAAATTTAGGAGCTGATACAACAAGTCATAACTTTAACTGGCAGATAGATACTGTTGGAGTGTATCAATGTAATCTTCAGGGAATATGGGGCACGGACATTAATAATGTTTATGCGGTTGGGTTTGTGTACTTCTCTTTAAATCCATATGTAGCTTCAAATATTATTCATTGGGACGGTTCCTCGTGGAAGCGTATTGATTATCTGGAAGGCACATTATGTGATATCTATGGTTTTGGAGAAAAAGATATTTGGGCAGTTGGATATTATTCTGTTGATAACAATGCATATTCTTTAATAGCTCATTGGGATGGAAAAACATGGATTACATGGAAACTTAATCAATACAATCAACTACTTTCAGTCTGGGGAACCAGTTCGACAAACCTTTATGCTGTCGGTTGGAATGGGGTTATATTGCATTACGATGGTAATGCTTGGACAAAGCAAAATAGCGGATCATCTTCTTTTGTCTTACGCGATATTTGGGGCTTAGATGGCAATCATATCTTTGTGGCTGGACAAAATGAAAGCACGGGCGAAGGAGTTATATTACAAAATGATGGTTATTCATGGAAGACGATTGTTAAAGGAGGAATAAATCCAGACAGTACGATGCTTTATGGTGATTTTGTAAGCGTTTGGGGAAATACATCTGATAAATTATATCTTGTGGGCGCGCTCAGCTACGAAGGGAAAGCGGGCAATTGGAGATTGTCCGACATACCATATAATTCTCCAATAAATAATATTACAGGACTATCCGCGATGCGCTGTGTACGAGGGACATCCGCAAATAATGTGTTTATAAGCGGCGACAGAGAACTAATAATACACTGGAATGGAAACAGCTGGTATAAGTATGATCAGTTTTATAGTAAATCAAAACAATCAAGCTTAAAAAGAATATGGACGAAAGATAAAAATGTATTTATTGTAGGGTATAGTACTTCTACTCAAGCATTGGTTTATAGGGGGATACAGCAATAAAACTAAATAATTCCCTCTGTATAGTTGGCGCTACACAGAGGGACTAACAGCAAATATGAGGAGCTCTACACGGATATGTAAATTCCCTTTTTTATTGGGAATGCGCGCCTTTTTATTTGCACATAATTTCAAAATCTCTGAAGGAGGTGAATTTTTATGTGCTGACGTTCAAATATATAAAAAATATATAACAATTTCATTATTATAAAAAGGAAAAAATAGTTATGAATAATAAGTTTTTTTTGTATTTATTTGCAAGTTGTATGATTTTGCTAAGCGCAAATTCTTTAGCTGGAGATCATACAGTTTCGACAACTATCGAAATATCAGCAACTGGAATAAACCGTTTTCTTAATGCGCAATACAACGCTACTGGATTCCCTCGTTCAGTCACAGTTGCTTATAATGGTACTAATTATACTCTTGCATTAACATTGCCTCAAATCATTCTAACGCAAAACAATGCCGCATTAAAAATGATATTTGATGTAACTTCCGGATCAACAAGTATTTATCATTTTACTGCTAATCCTTCAATAAATATTCCTTCAGAACAAATTAATGCAGCACAAGTGCAAGCCTTCCTAACAGATCTTCCTGCTCAATTAAACTCTATTTCAGCTATTCCTCAATGGGTAAGGGATGCTGTTATTGCTAATTACAATTCTTTGGGAATCACTATCTATCCATCAAAACTTATTGATCAGGTAAACACTTCGTGGTTTTCTCAAGTAAGCATAGATGTAGTCTCACCTTACTTTGCATTAGGTTGGCAGGTTTCTGACGGTCTTTTAAGTCTCGTTGTAACTACATATCTGGATGCTGAAGCACACAAAATTGGAGTCGCATTAATACAGGATGCAACTGGTACTTCGATAGGGATTCAATCAAATTTCCAATTAACAGTAAAAGAAGCTTTATTATATCAAATAGACGGTAATACCCCACTAGCTTCAGTTCAACCAAATTCTGTTATCGAAAAAGAAATTCCGACTTCATTTAGTATTGGTCAACTAGGTTTACCTACTACTGAAGTTTATCTATTTTATGCCGTATATGTAAATTCGTCAAGCAATGGTATCAAAACTTGGTATAGCAGAGAATATAAACTTATGGTAAATGCATTTCAACCTAATGGAAATAGGTCTTATCTTCTTGAAACAAAAAGTGATAATTAATAAAAGGAGGAAAAAATAATGAAAACAATAATATATTTATTTAAAAAACGGATATTAATATTGATCCTAATGTTTATAACTGCTTATACTAACATCCTGTATTGTCAGGGGGATGTTAATATTAAAGTCAGTCAATCCACTATAAATAGTGTCATAAGTGCCTTAATTGAATCAAGATCTATTAATTTTGGCGATTATTTGGGAACTTGGTATGCTGATGGATGGTTTGTGAATCTTGATGCAGCCACGATCACAATTGGAGCTAACAATGCTATAAGTATGGAGGCAAGTATAGTTGGTACAATAGAAAATCCGCTTACTTTTATAAATAATTTTACTGTCCATGCTAATGTTGGGATTAGTGGTAATTTTCAAATGCAAAATTCTGATAATGGTTTTAAGCTTTTATTCGTTCCAACAACTTTTGTCGTTCACAATATAACTTCAGGTTCTTGGACTAATTTCGATTTCTTATCTAATCTGATAAGCTCTAATCTAACAGTTTTGGGTTCTACGATGGGGCCTATCGAATTAAATGTGGGAACAAAGTTATTACCTAATATGATTTCTTCTGATTTTATATCCACAACTCCAGTTTTATCAACTTTAGTAACCTCAACGGAGAATTATGTCGTTCTAAGTTTTTTAGTTAATGGACCCAGACGGATAATTATTCAAAATAATGTGAGTGGTCTAAACAATGTTGGCACAATCAAATCTCTAGAAAGTACTAATTGGGCAACCTATAATTCGCCATTTGTAAGTTGGTGGGATGTTAATTCAAATCACTCATTTCAGATAGGAACTACAAAATATGATTATGCTAATCAAGCATGGAGGTATAAAAGTTGGGACGATAATGATGCCGCTATACAAAAAAATATCAATGTAGCTAAAGACCAAACATATACCGCAAATTATAATCCTGCAGTTCCATGTTCTCTTCTTACAAGCTTACTGGAAGGTGGGACTGGCGGCAATTTTTTATTTCAAGGAATAAGTAGTCCTGCCCCGGATTATGACTATTGCTTTATGCCTCCAAATACAACGACAATTGGCGTCACAAGCCCACAAACAATTAATGGCAGGAATTATTATTTCTTAAATTGGCAGGATGGAAATACAAATCCAACGCGAACAATATCTTCATCAACTGCTGTTACATATACTGCAAATCTAAAAGGTTCAAGAGTAACAAACACAAGTACTGCATTTTCTAACAGCAGCCAACGGAAATTGGTATATAGCTTTTCCAGCTCTTCCGTAAACCTGCATCTTGTTTATGAAAGTCTTGGAAGAATATGGTATGAAACAAGCAGCGATGGCGGTTCAACCTGGGTACTTAGAAATGGCGGAAAACCTATTTCAAGTGTTACGTCAAAACTTCCTTCAATAGTCATGTCAGGGCAATCTGATGTCCTTATCTGTTATCAGGAACAAAATGGAGAAGGTTATAATATTAAAATAAAACACTACGATGATTTATACGATATTATAAGAGATAGCTCTACAGTTGCGAGCAGAGCCGCCGGCGAATATACGGACGATACCAATCCGGCAATAGTAGCCGATCCAACCTCAAATAGCAGTAATTTTATAGTCGCTTGGACAGGGTGTGACGGTAATGGTAATTATCCTAGTCTATACTACAAATATGGAAAATTAACGCAAGGAACTTCTGGTTATCTCGAAGTATCGTGGTTAAGCTCTGAACAAATTGTTACTGGTACAGACGCAAACTCGCAAACCCCGACTGTTGATTGCTTATCGACTTCTTCTACTAACATCAAGTTTCATCTTGCATGGGAGCAAAGGAACTCAGGATATACGCAATCAGCTATAGATTATTGCATGCTATCAGATAATGGCAGCGGCGCATTAACTGTTGGCACGGTCCAGAATATATCAAGCGGCGACGGATATACAATTAATAAAAAACCTTCAATAATCGCCACGCAGGGGCCAGGAGCTCGAGTTGAATGGAACGGGGTTGGTAGCAGTTCAGTAGCTGTTTTTACAGACCCAAGTACGAGCCGTTTTTGGAATTTTGGAAGTAACGTAAACAATGTCAGTATTAATGCTGCTTCGTATAATGGGGTTATGAGTAAATATGTTGTGGCGTGGGCAAAAACAGATGCAACATCACAATATACAGATAATACAACATTAAGTACAATAACTTCACTTTCTGGTATTTCCGGCTCGAATATACAAATAAGCAACGGAAGCCAGGCAACTGGTATACGCGCAATGTCGCTGAACACTTCATCTTTGCCGTATTCGTTCTCTAATCAGCAGATATATTCTGTTAATAAAACAGACGCTTTGGCAATATCAAGCGGAAGAGGGAGCAGTATATTTAACGATAATGCACAGTATTTTTATACTCTTGGCGACGTTTCTGTTGACGGGCAGAATGTTAAATTTATTGATTTAGCCGATACTGTAAAAATAAGCAGTCTCGATCAGGTAAACTCTTATGTTAAGACGGAACCGTTCAGTATTACCGATAATTCTAAGATAGATTATTCTTCATTATACAATGTAATAAACTCTGGGACAACTCCCATTTCCTTGCAGGATAACGATAGAATTAATTTTAAAGTAGAATTAGTCGATGAAAATGATGGAAGCGTTATCAGTACGCTTGATAACGTAACTTATAATAAAGACAATATAACCGCCAACGGCGAAGGAACCTACGAGATAAGCGCTAAAGGAGCTGGAAACAGAACGGTAAGGCTTTGTTTAGTAACGGAAAACAATACTGCTCTTAAATGCGCTCTTACGGAAAAATATGCGACTGGTTCAGTTCTCGCGAAGTCAAAAGCCCAGCAATTAGAACTGAAAAATACCGGGTTAATCACTAACTATGATTTAGCGCAGAATTATCCTAACCCGTTCAACCCGTCTACAACTATAAGTTATCAACTGCCAAAAGCTTCAAAAGTCGTACTAAAAGTTTACGATGTTCTTGGGCAGGAAATAATGACTCTTGTAAATGGCGATATGGGCGCAGGCGCTCATTCAGTTACATTTAACGCAAGCAAGCTGGCAAGCGGAGTTTATCTTTACAAACTTGACGCAGGGACTTACTCGCAAAGCAAGAAAATGATATTAACGAAATAACATCAAAATAATCTAATTTCTAAAAAGCTCTGCTAATAAAATGGCAGGGCTTTTTTAATTTTGGTAATTTGGCTGATATTTTTGCATGTCAAATTATGGCTATATAGTTCCTTTTTTTGCTATAAAATAATTTATATATTGCTTTGTTTTATGGACAAAACGTATAATATTTAGTACATGAATAAATGCAATAAAGGCTATTATGATTCAAACAGACGATTTATTATTTGGCATTTTTATTGTGAGCTATTTTATGACAAATTACTATTAGGAAGGAAAGAAAATGAAAAAAATAATCTTATTGTTAGCTATGGCGGCGCCATTGGCGTTTTTCTCTGCGTGCAGCAGCAGTAACGACGATCATCCTTATGAAGTGGATACTACGCCTCCGGCTGCGCCATCAGGGCTTACTGTCCTAAACGGCGATAAAGTGGTTGATATTTACTGGAATAACAATACCGAAAGCGATCTTGCAGGATATGACGTTTATTCAAGCAGCACATATAACGGAAAATATACGCTCCTTGGCTCTACAACAAAAACCCATTTTACTGACGACGGAGTTACTAACGGCTACACATATTATTATGCAGTGGCGGCTTACGATGTTAACGGCAACGTCAGCGCTTTAAGTATGGACGCTGTTTACACAATACCCCGTCCTGAAGGCTATAATCAGATAATTATGGATTACAGACAGTTTCCTTCAACTTCCGGTTTCTCATTTGCAAACGCGCAGCAGCTGCCGTATACTGATAATAACGTAGACGTCTATTTTGAGATATACCAGGGCTACGCTTATGTTGATATCCCTGTATTTACAAACGCTACAACACGAATAGAGGATATGGGCGTAACTACTGATATATTGGATATAGCAAACGCTCCAACATCTGGCTGGGCTGCTACAAATTCCGTCCCGGCTAACGTAGGGCATACTTATGTTATTGAAACTTTTGACGGCAATTACGCTAAATTAAGAATTTCAAAAGTAACTAATGAAAGTATTACGTTCGACTGGTCATATCAGACGGTTTCGGGCAGCACGGTATTAAAAACTGCAATAGTTAAACGAGGACCAAGATCGGATATTAAAAATCCGCCTCATGGAAAATAAGTCTGAAAAACGTATTGTTCACAAAAAAAAGCATACCAATATCAGGTATGCTTTTTTAGTTTTAGATTTAATCAGAAATATTATTTAAATTTAATTAATAAAAATGAAATCAATTAGGAACATATTAATTTTTGCGCTATTCCTGTCCTGCTGCGGTTTTGGGTTAAGCTCCCAAAGCGGTTCGGATGAGGATATTATATTAGCGCAGCATAAGAAAACCTCTTCCCGGTCAGTTTTTAAAGAAATTGAAGATGGGATTGTAGGGGGGAACGTTTCTAAGTTTTCAGCTTATTTTAGCTCGCAGACTTACCTGAGCCTTTCTAACGGCGCAAGCGGATATTACAGCGCTAACCAGGCTTTTTATGTGCTTCAGGATTATTTTAAAGTAAATAAGGTTTCATCTTTTAGATTCCAGACTATTTACGAAGAAGAGGAGACCCCTTTTGCCACGGGAGTCTATACTCACGAATTCAGAGGGAGAAAAAGCGTCACTCAGGTTTTTGTCTCGCTTAAATTCCAAAATGGCGCATGGAAGATCACACAAATGACGTTTAATTAATGCTGCAAAAATTTTCTAACAGACTTCTTGACGATAAAAAAGTATTTTCTATCGTTTTCATCATTATTTTATTAATAATTATAGCGGGCATAGTTTCGCCTATTCTTACTAACTGGACTAAGAATAACTGGGAAAACGATCTTGCCGGTAAAATAAACGATATTCAGGATGGTACGCTAAGCATGTTTGAAAAAAAACAAACTGCTTTAGTAAATAAATCGGATCTGTTTGTAAAAAGTATTAAATATGTTTATGGCGATAAAGACTCCCTTCCACCCAAAACTTTTTCTAAAATTCTAACTTCTGATTTTTATTCTGGTTACAGCGTTGGAATTTATAACCGCAATCTTCATTTGGTGGCATGGACTGAAAATTATAATATTGCCGATTTCGATTCGAATTATCAAAAAATAAAATATAACGAAACTTTTTTCTATAATTATAATTTATCGTCGTATTTGTTTAAAGCGGATTCGGTTCAGATTGGCAGGCAGACGTATTATATAGTTTTTGCTCAGTTAATAGAAAAACATTTTTCTATTGATAATGATTTATTTAAGAAAGTTAGCTTTTCTGACGTTCTGGAGAATAAATTCGCTACGGATTTCGATATAGATTATTTTCCGGAGAGGGGCGTTAAAAACGACGCTAAAAGGTATTCTTTTGACCTAAATAATAACAAGCATAACAAAATTGGCTTAGTTACTTTTACAAAACCGGCTTTAACCGCATCTCTTTCAAACTTTACAGATAAAATTGATTTATTTCAATCTATATTGGTAGCTTTAGCTGGTATAATTATTGGGTTTGGATTCAGGAAGGATTACTTTAGCATAAAATATAAATCGTTGAGATTTTTACTTCTGCTGATATATCTTACTTTTTTACGGATATTGTTTTTTCAGACAGGATTCCCCTCAAATATTTTAGGCGGCGAAATTATTAACCCGAATAATTTCTCGTCCGCGTTTGGTTTTGGCATTGTTAAGTCGCCTGTAGAATTATTTATTACGGCTCTGTTTGTTTTAATTATTGCCGTTAAAATATATCAGTATTATTTAGAGTACGCATCCGAAAATAAGGCCGCAAAAGTTCCTTCGCCATATTCATATATAATCGTCTTTGTAATGACGTGTGGATTTTTATTATCGATAAGAGGATTAGCCGCAATAATTAAAAGCGTTGTGCTCGATTCCACTTTGAGGTATTTTAAGAATCCGGATTTAATTCCAGATTCTGCGTCCCTTTTAATGAATCTTAACGTTCTGATATGCGGATTTACTATCTTAATTGTTCTTATCCTTCTTGCGCTAATTGCAATAAGAACGCTATTTGCCGACGAACGACTTACCAAGAAAAATTTTCTATATGGCGTAGTAATTTTACTTTTTGCTAATTTATTTTTTGTTTTAGTTCAAAGGTCGCCGTTAATAAATTACTACCTCGCGTTTTTTATAGTGATAATTATTTCTATAATGATTTATCACATTTATTATATAAAGACTTATTCAGTTTACAACTTCATATATATAGCTATTGCCGCGTCGGTTATTTCTATTACTCTGCTGAGCTATTTCAATTCCGGACTTGAAAAAGAATCGCTTAAAACTATAGCTCTTGAGTTGAACAGACCAAACGAAAGCATGCTTAGGTTCTATATAGAAAAAACTCTTACAGAAGCTTCAAACGATCAGTATGTGAAGGATTTTTGCTTTGAGAAAAAAGAAAATATGAACGCTCCTGCGTTTAATATCTGGAGCTGCAGCCCTTTACAAAAAGAGTCGGCCGATTATTTTGTTTATATACTTGACCAGAATAAAAAGCCTGTCGGTTATTTTTCTAAATCGCTAAAAAACAAAAATCAGATTGACCCAATAGTATATTCTTTTACCGATAGAAGATTAAGAATATATGAAAGCGGCGGCGAGGACGATAAAAAAATAATTACTGGCATTACCCCTATAATTAGCGGTAATGAGATCCTCTGTTATGTCGCTGTTTCTGTATACTATAATGGCAGCAAAATTCATTCGGAATATGTGCCGGATTATCTGGCTACTACAAAGAATGTTTTTAACGACGTTTTGAATTCAAACGAGTTGAATATTTTTACGTTTAGAAACAAAAAGCTTGTTGATTCATATGGCGGTTTGGCTTTATCCCAAAATATGATAGGGCAAATCACTTCGGCGGAAATATCAGAATCGAATGAAGGCTGGCTGGCTCTAAATATCAACGGCGAAAGTTACAAATTTTATGTGTTGAAAAATAATACTCCTACTGGAGAAATGCTTACTGCTGTAGCCCTGCGGGAAAAGCAGATTTCTTTGAACCTGTATAACTTTTTTAAGCTGTTTCTAATTCACTCAATATATATAATAGCTCTATTGGTTGTCGTATTTTTTACCCAGTTGAAAAAGCCTTATGGATTCAGATTGAGTTTTAGAGCGCAGCTTCTTACGGCGTTTCTGTTTATGTCGCTTATTCCAATACTTAGTCTTGCAATTTACAACAGACATTTTGTCGCTGAAAAAAGTAAGACTGAAATACAGAACGAGCTTAGAGAAAAAGCGAATTATGTAGAAAACTCGTTCAGAGTATATAGCGCGCAATTGGATACGCTTCCGGCCGATACAGTTAAAATGTTGTTTGATAAAATATCAAACGAGCAGAATATAAATTTTTCGGCATTTGAAGGGGAAAAAGAATTTTTCTCCTCCGTTGACGAATTAACTTCTATTGGAATACTACCGCGTATTTTAAGTCCAAAGGTTAACAACAGACTAAATAATTCCGGTCTGCGCGAGTATTTTAATCAGGAGCAGGTTGATAATTATGACTATTTATCTTTTTATAAAAAAATAATAGTAAATAATAACGAGTATACCTTAAATGTTAATTCTGCGGTGAATAAAATAAACAGCGCTATATCTTCGCTCGATATTGATATATTTTTGTTTGGAGTTTATTCCTTCGCTACCATTATTATTATTATCATTGGGACAGTTTTAGCCAATAAAATATCCTCGCCAATCAGGCGGCTTACCAAAGCGACTTCGTCGGTGGCTCATGGCGATTTTAATATTGAAATTGAAACTAAGGAAAGAGGAGAAATTAAAGACCTGATAAACGGCTTTAATTTTATGACGCGCGAGCTGAATAAACGTCAGATGGAACTTGCCGAGCTTGAAAGAGAAACGGCCTGGAAAGAAATGGCACGTCAGGTCGCTCATGAAATTAAAAATCCCCTTACTCCTATGAAGTTAGCTGTTCAGCAGTTAGTAATAGCCTTCAAAGATAATCATGCTTCCTTTAGCTCTATCTTTGAGAAAGTTACGAACACTGTGCTAAATCAGATTGACAATCTTAATACTATCGCTTCCGAATTTTCTAACTTTGCGCGGATGCCTATTTATAAACTGGAAGAGCTTGACGTAATACCGGTTATTGCGGATACTATTAATCTGTTTATGGACGAGAATATTGATATTAAACTATCGCCAAAAGTTTCTTCAGCGCTAATTGAAGGGGACGTTTCGCAGATAAGAAGAATATTTATTAATCTTATCCGGAATTCAATTCAGGCTAACGCTACAGTTCTGAATATCGAAGTTGAAGAAATAGAAAACAGGTACGCAATAACCATAAAAGATAACGGCGCCGGAATACCGGAAAAAATACAAGAAAAAATATTCGACAAAAACTTTACTACCAAAATTAAAGGTATGGGAATAGGGCTTAAGCTAGCCAAAAAGTTTATTGATAGCATTAGCGGTAGAATTTATCTTAAAAATTCCTCCGCTGACGGATCTGAGTTTGTGATCGAATTTAATAAAAAAACAACAGCTTAGTATAACCGGATAATTCATGCAGGAATTAACTCCTCATCAAAAAAAAGCGCTTAATTATAACGCGCATATATCATTGACCGCAAATGCCGGTTCCGGAAAGACTTTCGTCCTTTCTAAAAGATATGTTGAAATTGCGGTAAACGAAGATATATCTCTCAGGAATATTGCCGCTATTACTTTTACCGATAAAGCCGCAGGCGATTTATATAAAAAAATTGCTAAAGAAATTGACGAAAGAATAGAAGCGGAAACCGAAGTCTGGAAAAAACAAAAATTAGAGCACGTAAGAAGACAGCTTGTATCTGCAAATATTTCCACGATTCATTCGTTTTGTATTGATATAATACGGGAATACCCAATAGAATCAAATGTGGACGCTAACTTTACTCCAATAGACGAATCATACTCAAGCGAATTAATTGAGTTTGCCGTAGAAGAAGTATTGAAAGAACAGATAAGCTCTAAAGAAAAATCGGATCTTGTTAAATCGCTAATTAGAATATTCGGCTCAAAAGATAAACTTGCCGAAGAACTGATTGAATTAATCAGGAACAAAAAAAATGTTTCCTCGATAAACGAAAAAATATATAGCCAGTCCGAAAAAGAAATAGCGGATTTTTTCTTTTCTTCTTACAAAGAGATATCAGAAAAGACAATTTTAGCAAGCAAACATAGCGTTATTAAGGCTATTGAAAATATTAATTTCGCAGCTCTTTCAGATTCGCCAAAAGGCGAATCTGCTCTGCTGATAGATAAGCTGCTTAATAATATGAGCGCAGAAAATGAGACCGAAACGCTTGCTCTGATTGCGCAGGAAATTTTAACAAAGTCGGGTAAAAGAAGCGTTCGGAAAAGAGGGTACATTAAAAAGGCGGAAGACTACGATATAGCCGACGATATATTGACGGTTGAAAAATATCTTCCAGAAATAGAAAAAGCGGCCGTCCCCGAAAACCACGAAGAAATTGAAATAGAATTAGCCAGGTTTGGCTGCAACATGTTAACGGTTTATCAGGCGGTATTAGAAAAATACGACCGGAAGAAAAGCGATCTCGGATGCCTTGATTTTGAAGACATTCTCTTAACTACAAAAGAAATTCTGAAAAACGACGATGTTAGAGAAAAGCTTTCAGAAAAATATAAATATCTGATGATTGACGAATATCAGGACACTAACGAAATACAGTATGATATTTTTCTGCCGATACTTGAATACTTGAAAAAAAATAATCTTTTTGTAGTTGGGGATGAAAAGCAAAGTATTTATATGTTTCGCGACGCCGAGCTTGCAATATTCCGTAAAACTAAAGCGGATATTCAACAAGTCAACGGAGAAGAGTATCTGCTAAATCTGCCGGATAGTTTTAGAATGGCGCCGGAAATATGCCAGTTTACTAATTTTGTCTTTGCAAAATTGTTCAAAGACGTAAATGTTCTGTATAACGAAGTTAAGCCGAATGATCTTGTATGCGGCAGAGCGGATGGAGTATCCGGTAAAATAGAACTGCTGATAAATAAAGATGAAGAGGACGATAACGGCGTCGCTGAATTAATAGCTCTGCGTATAAATGAATTGATTCATAACGACAATTTTGGCAAAGAATTTAGCTTCGGAAATATATCTGTATTATGCCGCAAACGTAAGGCGTTTGCAGAATTGGAAAAAGCGTTTGCCGATAATGAAATCCCTTACGCTATAGTTGGAGGCAAAGGATTTTATCAAAAACAATTTGTAAGCGATTTTTTTAATTATTTTTCATTTATTCAAAACCCAGAAAACGACGCGGCGCTTGCGGGCATTCTGCGGTCTCCTTTCTTTTCAGTAGACGACTCGACCCTATATAAAATTTCGCTTGAAGAAGGAACTACATACTGGCAGAAATTGGAACAGCATTCCGCTAAAAATGAAGCGATAAATAAAATAGCGGGACAAATAAGAAAAAATCTTATTCTCAAAAATTCGTTAGACGTAGCGTCGCTATTCAGAATTATTCTAAGCGAAACAAGCTATATCCCGGTTATTTCTTCGCAAAAGAATAATTTAATTGAAATAGAAAATCTGAATAAATTAATAAATCTTTCTATCAGCTTTTTTAGCGAGGGATTCAGGACGCTTTATGATTATGTGGATTTTCTTAAAAATGCAATTGCTACCAGCGAAGACGAAGGCCAGGCCGACGTAACAGCCGACGACGATACTGTAAAGATTATGACGATTCACCAATCAAAAGGGCTTGAGTTTGAAGCTGTGTTTTTGTACAAGTGCAATGAGCAATCGCAAAAATCTTTAGTTAAATCTAAGACCATTATAGCCGATAAAAACTTTGGGCTCCTTACTAAAGTTCCTTTGAATGATAATTATTTTGACGATTATCAGGAAGCCCCTATTGTTACATTGGCTAATTATATAATCGCTAAAAAAGAAATGGCGGAGCAGAAGCGGCTTTTTTATGTGGCGGTCACAAGAGCTAAAACGCGTTTATTTATTACTGCCGATTATAAAAACGGCAAGTTTCCGGAAGGCTCTATGATGGGTATGCTTACCGATACGCTTCAAATTAATTACGACGAAGAAAATTGCGAAATAAACTCTGAATTAAACTTCCTTAAAAAAAATGACGACGGCTATTATAACGAAAATAAAAAACTTACGCTTGTTATTCCCATTATTGATACGATTGAATTCAGAAAGCCGGAAATTATAGAAGTAAATGTTGAAAGGCCGGTAATAACAAACGTAACTGAAAAGATAATCGACATTCCGGAAGGCGAAATATTCTCCGCCACAAAAATTGCGGCTTATAAAAGGTGTCCGCTTAAATACAAGCTAGCTTATAATTATGATTTTGACGGCATATACAAAGATTATTCTAAATGGAGTTTGAAAAATCCCGGCAAAGATATGTCAGACGCTAAAAGTTCAGATGTAGAGTATAGTAAATTGCCTGAAATTTCAGACGAAGAAACGGGAATAAAAATGCCTGAAATGAAGGGACGGATTATTCACGCCGCGCTTCAGAATGATATAAAGGGGGATAGATTAAGGGAGTATGCTACGGAGCAGCTTTCGAATAGAGTGTTTATTGAATTGCAAAATAAAAAAGAAATCGAAATATTTATAAATGAAATTATTAAAAGCGTAAACAGCTTTTTTAATTCCGCTATTTATAAAGAAATCAGCGGCAAAAAAGAATATTTTAACGAATTTGAAATATATGTAAAAGAAAATAATTACATATTATATGGAATTATAGATAAATTAATTATTGAAGACGGTACAATTACTATTATAGATTTTAAGACGGATAATATAGTTCCTGAAAAATTAAGCGAAAGATACAATTCTTATTTACCGCAATTAAAATTTTATTCCTATATTGTGAATAAGTATTTTAAAAATTTTAACAGAATAATAACTCGCGTAATATTTATTAAATATCCCGAATATGATTTTTCTGAAACTGTAAACAAAGAAGATTTATCAAGGTTAGGAAGCGAATATGCGGGAATAATAAATAAGATAAGGAATCAGGAATTCCCTAAGAATTTGAAACATTGCCCTGAGTGCATATACTCAACTATAGGGAATAAATGCGTAGTAATTTAAAGCATGGTTGTTGAATTAAATATAATGGAGAAATTATGGCGAAAGTGATTAATCAGATAAGAGATATAGAAATTATTGAAAATGAACTTAAAACGGCGATTGCAGGATTGCTATCGTACCCGGTTACTGACGAAAAAATTACTCAGTTCCCTACGACTTTTGTTTATTTAGATAAGAATGTATATATCTTTTTTGAAGATGAATCAGAATTATACGACCAAATTCATGCGGACGCGTTATCAACTTTTTCAGTTATCAAAACAGAAAAAGGAAAAAAATCTGCAGAAGTAAGTTTTGTCCCTGCATATAAGTTTATTGCCGTCAAACTTTTTGGAATTAATAAAAAAATTGAAGAGCAGAAAACAATTGACGATCTGAACAAACTTTATGTGGAAAAATATCTAAAAAGCGACTTAAAGAAAAAATACAAAAAAATATTAATGATAGACACGGAAGAAATTCAAGCCTCTGAAGAAATTGGCGGATAGAATGAAAAAATATGCGTTTCTCTTATTATTAAGCTTTTTTGCTGGATGCGGTTCCGGCGAAAAATTTTCGGAATATTTTGAAGTCCCGGTTGAATTAAAAACCCCGGCTTCAGAACAAAAATATTACGATAATGTAGCCCCTGTTATGCGGGGAATAAAAGTTTTTATAGATCCCGGACATGGCGGAGAGGATAGGCGGACAAAAGGGCGTCTCGGTTTGGTTACCGAAGCGGACTTGAATCTAAATGTAGCTTTAGCGTTAAAAGATTATTTAACAAAAGCAGGCGCGATAGTTACAATCTCCCGCGAAAAAGACGTTACAGTTGATCTTAAATATCGTTCAGTTTTAGCAAATAATAGCGGATGCGATTTCTTTATAAGCATTCACCATAATGCTCCCGGCTCTAAAGAGGATTCATGGACTAATTACACATCTACTTATTATCATGCTACTGAAAATGATTATGAATATGATCCGTGCGGACATGATATGGCCAGATATGTTCAGCGCGATCTGACTTTTGCTACTGGCAATTCTGGCGGACTTGGTTCGTTTGACGGGACATATTCAGATTATTTAATTTATCCTAATGAAGGTTTTTCGGTTTTACGCAGGACTACTGCGATGCCGGCTATTTTAGTTGAATGCAGTTTTGTTACCGGAAGATTTGAAGAGTTACGGCTTGCAAATAAAGATTATAATAAAGTTCAGGCCTGGGGCATATTTAAGGGATTGTGCCGGTATTTTAAAAACGGAATACCTAAAATTAAAGAAATAAGCGGCGATACAATCAGCTACAAATCTGAAGGCGCGCTTTACCAGCTATCTGATAAAAAAGGAATTGATATAAAATCTATCGACGTTAAAATTGATTCTGTTTCGGCAAAATATATATACGATTTAGCCGCAAACAGATTATGCGTCAATCTTGATGATATTACGCCCGGCGAACATGAAATTAAAATTGTAGTTGCAAATAAAAACGGAAATCATTCTTTCCCTTTTAGAAAGAAATTGTTTATTAAATAAATTCTAAATTCTATGGGAGCGCCAGTATGCTGAATTACGTATGGATAGCTATTCTGTTCTTGGGAATTGGAGCGGCTCTATCAACCGATATTATTGATCAAAGCGGCAACAAATATCAAAATGGAAACGCAGTTACGGCCTATGTCGAACTGAACGAATCTTTCGATAAGGCTAAACCAAAAACTTATGACGGTACGTTAAAAATTAAAGCTCCTGATTTTAACGCTTTCTACAAAAAAAATGTCGCGCAGGACGTTTCCGTTCCGGCAAAAATCACTACTACTAAAGATGGTAAAAACACCTTATTCCTGAAAATAGATAAGTCGGCTCCTGACGTATGGCAGGATATGGCTAAAGTTTCAGGTAAGGATGACGATCTTTCCGGGCAGCTATTTATCAGAGACGTTAAGGACGATAAGCATTTATCCGCTCAGATTATCTGCGAAGACGTTTCATTTCTTAAGTTAAGAGAGATTACAAACTCGTCGTTAAACACTGCAGGAAGCGCAGTAAATATTGCATTAGGTCTGATAGGCGTTATGACTCTTTGGCTTGGACTTATGAAAGTGGCTGAAGAAGCAGGTTTGATAAGAATTATTGCAAAAGCTCTTACTCCGGTTACCAAAAGGTTATTCCCTGACGTTCCAAGCGATCATCCGGCTATGGGTGCAATAATTATGAATATATCGGCTAATATGCTTGGACTTAGCAATGCGGCTACTCCTTTTGGGTTAAAAGCTATGGAAGAGCTTGACAGCATCAATCCGGAAAAAGGCACTGCAACAAACGCTATGTGTACATTCCTTGCTATTAACACTGCCGGAATGACTCTGATTCCCGCTACTGCAATTGCTATCCGCGCGGCGGCTGGCAGTTCCGACCCGGCAATTATTATCGGCACTTCGCTTTTTGGTTCTGCATGCGCTACAATAGTTGGTATTACGTCCGCAAAAATTTTAGAGAAATTTCCAATTCAGGGAGGAGAATTTACTCTTTGGTTAAAACAAAATCTTAAAATATTTGGAACATTTTTTGGAATAGTAGCTCTTTTATTTTTGTTTTTTACTACGGGATTGCACAAAACAATTGGAGCTGCGCTGCCATTTATTAACGCGTCGCTTTTCAAAGCGGTTATACAGGTCATTTCTACTTTAGCTATTCCGTTATTAATAGCCGTATTTGTTGGGTACGGAGCTATTAAGAAAGTAAAAGTGTATGAAAAGTTTATCGAAGGAGCCAAAGAAGGCTTTAACGTTGCGGTAAGAATTATTCCTTATCTTGTCGCTATGCTTGTGGCAATATCTATATTCAGGGCTGGGGGCGCAATGGATTGGCTGATATATATTCTGCATCCATTTACAGCTTTTATAGGAATGCCTACGGAGGCTTTGCCTATGGCTCTGATGAGACCTCTTTCCGGGAGCGGTTCGCTTGGCATTATGGCCGAAACTATTTCCGTTCACGGAGTGGATACTTTTATTGGTATTTTAACTTCAACGTTTTATGGCAGCAGCGAAACTACTTTTTATGTGCTGGCTGTTTATTTTGGTTCTGTTAATATTAAAAAAACGCGTCATGCTTTGCCAGCCGGTCTTTTGGCCGATGTAGCTGGAGTATTTGGCGCATTATTCATTGTAAAAATGTTATTTGGATGATATTATGAAAGTGTTTATTACGGGCGATCTGCCAGGCAATGCTGTGGATTTGCTGCTTAAAAATAAAATTGAAGTCGTTGTGTTTGATAAAGACAGAGCGCTTACTAAAGAAGAGTTTGTTAAATATGCAAAAGACGCTGACGGAGTTATTTCCCTCTTACGGGATAAAATAGATAGCGAAATTATTGACTCAATGCCTAATTGCAAGGTTATTGCAAACTATGCCGTCGGGTTTAATAATATTGACGTTGCATATGCAAAGAAGAAAAAAATTGTCGTCGTAAATACGCCTGACGTGCTTACCGATTCAACAGCCGATATTGCAATGTCGCTTGTACTTGCCTGCGCGCGTAGAATACCGGAAGGAGAGAAAATTGTAAGAAATAAAAAGTTTAAAGGCTGGGGACCAAAACTACTGCTTGGGTATGAGCTAAGGAATAAAAATTTTGGAATACTCGGCGCGGGCAGAATTGGCGCGGCTACTGCTTTACGCGCTAAGGCATTTGGATGTAACATTCTGTATTACTCAAATCATCAAAATCTAAAATTAGAAAAAGCGACAGGCGCAATAAAAATGCCTCTTAAAACGCTTATTAAAAATTCTGATGTTATTTCTATCCATTTGCCTCTGACTGCAAAAACGAATAACCTTTTGAACGAGGGAATTCTAAAACTTTTGAAACCTTCCGCTATACTTATAAATACGGCGCGAGGCGAAGTAGTAGACGAAAAAGTTTTAATCCAAATGTTAAAAGAGAAAAAAATCTTTTCAGCAGGATTTGACGTTTATCAGAATGAACCTAATATAAATCCTGAATTGTTTAAATTGGATAATGTAGTTTTACTTCCTCATATAGGCAGCGCAACGGTAGAAGCGAGAACCGAAATGGCCGATTTATCCGCTAAAAATGTTATTGCTGTGCTTAGCGGTAAAAAAGCTATTACTCCGGTTAATTAATATTTTAATCGCATTAAAATTCGTAGCCGCGGACTTTTAGTCTGCGGCTTTTTGCTTTTTATACCAGCAAGCGCAGTAAAATAAGCGACTGTTGTAATGAATTTTCTCCGCAATTGGGGGCAAGCCTTTATGCAGTAAGCGTGTTATGATTGCCGAGGCGCTCATAAGCAGACTAAAAGTCTGCTCTACGAATTCTTTATTAACCCAGATTAAGCGTTAGAGAAAGAAACAGGGAAAGAAAAAGCGCGGGATTTTTCCCACAGACCGATAAACCATTCCCTGCGTTTTAATGCAAGCGACATCTTAAGGATTACCTGATTTCCGTCCCTTATTAAATATGAGCCAATTGCAAATGTATTATATCTAAGTGTTGATAGCCGTTTTTGTTCGTTTGTCCTTAGTATAAAATGCCTAAATAAACTCATCAGATTGTATGCAAGCATCACAAAATTAAGAGCCGCTTCTGTGCCATAAAAACTATTAAGATTAAAACTATCAAATCCAAAGTCGTACTTTAATTCTTTAATCTTATTTTCCGCCTCTGCACGATGGCGGTATATCCGCCATACTTCGGCTGCCGGTAGAGTTAAATTTGTTACAAGGCAACTATAGCGATATCTATCATAAAGCTCTGTATTCCTGAACAAGTTGAGTTGTCTGCCTGTCGCGTTTGGTCTTTTGCTTATGCTTTGCCTTATCAGGATTATTCTTCTTGGACAGGGCCAGCCATTTGCCTGATACTGGTTTGAACTTACTGTCACTCCGTCTGACAGCGGCTGCCATTTCGTTTCTCCGGCTAATAGTCTTTGGTATGGACGATACATTGGAGCTGATACGACATAGTTAAGTTTCTTTGCTTCTAATAATGAGAAAATCGCTTTATCATAAAACCCGCTGTCTAAGCGTACAAGCCCTATTTGCTTTCCCTTTAGCCGCTCTATTGTCTCCTCTATAAACCCACGAAAGTTTCCCGAATCTGAACTGTTCCCGCTGCGTAACCACATGTTAGCTATCATATTGCTGTCAGCTACAAATGCCATTAGCGGATGATGCGAGACTCTGCCTCGTTTTGTCGGATTATATCCACGCCTGGCTCCTTCCTGTTTTCCATAACGTGTCATTACACTCGAATCAAAATCTATTGTATAGTCTGTAAACTGCAGTTGAGAAAAAAACCATGCAAATAAATAATTGAATGCTTCCTGATTTGTCTTTTGTCTAAACTTCCCAAAGTATCGCTTATATACGTCCTGACCTGGTATTTGCTTCCACTCAAATATCCGCCTTAAGGGCACATCCTGTCTTACTATCTCTGTATGTAAAAAACGATTAGCTCCGCACCACACTGACACTATAAATGATACTATTATTGTTATGGGATCGTATCCTCTGTTGGAACCGGGTTGCGGTAGTTCTGGACATTTTTCTATGGCTTGTTTTATCCCTGTTTGCTGAAGCATATTCTTCAACAATATCATCCCGCCCCATGGAGTTATTTCCTTATCTGTGAACTCAATTTTCAAATCTTTCATAGTATGCTCTGCTTACATTACTATTAAAATTTATTCTTTACCTTAACTTCTTATTTTATATGTTCTTATGCAACTGTTTTTCTAATGCTACGCATTAGAACTTTTTCCTATTGCGCAATTTGGGTTTAAAAGAGCTAAAACAGCTAAACAACGGGGAAGTTCAAATAGTCTTTTGGATAGTATTATTTTCACTACGCAAAACTCGAACATCTTAAATTCTAAAAACGTT
>WSSedL1CaDRAFT_10000737_pt1 | contig 21932 bp, 12 predicted proteins | sample WetSurSL1Cattail_FD_9464 | JGI IMG/M metagenome (IMG submission 9464)
GCTTATTTTAATCAAAATGGGTTTAAAAAAGTATTTATGGTAGATTTGGGATTGATCCATCCCGAGGTAGAGGGCTGGGGCGGAGCATTCCACCCAGGATTACAGACTCATTATCGAATGGGACTTGATTTGGCAAGATTTATCTCTGAAAAGACAGGTTGGGAGTTACTAAAGCGTCCAATAATAGCCACAGAATGTTAATAGTTATGGTACGAAGCATTGTGATGACAAAGTGAAAGAAAAGGAGTGTTAATATGTTTTTCACAGAAGGACGCATTAAGAAAATACTAGAAGAATTGAAGCGAAAAACAATGGAACACAATATGCCGATTCATGGGATAAAGTGGAAAGAGTGCGAGTATGGGGAGTATAACCTCCTGCATGAAAATGATAAGGAATGGGAGGATTTTTCTGTTAAACAGATCTGGGGCGGAAGAGATAAGCACAGCTGGTTTCGTTTTCGGATAACAATGCCTCGGGAATTTACAGGAAAACCTGTTATGTTAAAGATTATTACGGACAGAGAAGGTTGGGATGCCACAAATCCGCAGTTTATTGCTTGGATTGATGGTGATTTGCAACATGGGTTGGATGCAAATCACACCTTGCTTTCTCTGACAAAAGATTGTAAAGCAGGAGAGGTTTTTTGCGTTGATCTATATGCCTATGGAGGAACGGAAGAAGGGGACAGCAGATTTAGTGCGGAATTATTCACACTGAATCGTCAGGTAGAAAAGCTCTATTATGATATATGGGTACCCTTGGAAGCGGCATGCCTACTTCAGAAGGAGGATAAACGGAGAATTGATACACTGACCTGTCTTGAAGGAGCGGTTAATTTACTGGATCTTCGGGAGGATGACAGTGTACTGTTTTATCGTTCGGTAGAAGAAGCAATCTTGTATCTGGAAAAAGAATTCTATAAATCTGCGCTTGTTGGGGCAGGGAATACAACAGAGTTGTGTGTCGGTCATACACATATTGATGTTGCTTGGCTCTGGTCTTTACGACAGACCAGAGAAAAAGTGGTACGTTCTTTTTCAACAGTGATTTCATTGATGAAGGAATTTCCGGAATACATATTTATGTCAAGTCAGCCGCAGCTTTACCAATTTGTGAAGCAGGATCAACCGGAGTTGTATGAAGAAATTAAGAAGATGGTGACAGAAGGACGCTGGGAACCGGAAGGCTCTATGTGGGTGGAAGCTGATTGTAACCTGATTTCGGGTGAATCGCTGATACGTCAGATCATGTTTGGAAAAAAGTTTTTTAAAGATGAATTTGGGGTAGATAATAAGATTTTATGGCTCCCAGATGTATTTGGATATAGTGCTGCTCTTCCACAAATCATGAAAAAAAGCGGTGTTTCGTATTTCATGACGACCAAAATCAGTTGGAATGAATTTAATAAATTACCGTATGATACCTTTATGTGGCGTGGAATTGACGGAACGGAGATTTTGACTCAGTTTGTTACAACACAAGAGTATAATGAAAAAGAACCGCGAATTAATACAACCTATAACGGAATGATTGATCCTAGCCATGTACTTGGCTGCTGGCAAAGATATCAACAGAAGAATATCAGCAATGAAGTACTTAATTGCTTCGGTTATGGTGATGGAGGGGGAGGACCGACCCGTGAGATGCTTGAAAATGCAAGAAGATTAGACAAGGGACTACCCGGAATGCCAAAGGTACATATCGGAAAGGCAATCGATTTCTTTGAAAAGCTAGAAGAAAATACGCTTCATAATCCGAAGCTGCCCAATTGGGTAGGCGAGTTATATTTGGAATTCCATAGGGGTACCTATACATCAATGGCAAGAAATAAAAGATATAACCGTAAAGTGGAATTTATGAATCAGGATATGGAATGGCTGTCTGTTATGGCAGAGAGTTTGACCGGACTAAAGTATCCGGTGAAGGATATCAATGACTCATGGGAAGTAACGCTGTTGAACCAATTTCATGATATTATTCCAGGCTCATCTATAAAAGAAGTTTATGAGACCTCCAAAGAACAATATGAGCAATTGTTGCAGTCGGGAAGTGAAATAATTAACAGGTCTCTTCTGTCAATCACGGAGAAAATCAAGATCAATCAAAATTCTTTCGTTGTCTTTAATCAGCTTGGTTATCTACGGGATGATGTTGTAACAGCAGATATACCCGAAGGATGGGATAACGCTGAAATCTATGATGAGGACCAATTAATAAAGTCACAGATTTCACAGGATGGAAAACTTGTATTTTTTGTGGAGGGTTTACCTGCTAAGGGCTATAAGCAATTTATGATAAAAAAGGCTTCCAAACAGCAGACTACTTGTGACGTCATTTATCAAAATGGATGCGAAATGGAAAATAAATTTTTTGATATTAAGATAGACCAGGATGGTAATATTACTACGTTCTATGATAAATATAACAAAAGACAAGTGCTGAAGCCGAATTCTCGTGGAAATGTATTGCAGGTATTTGAAGATAAGCCAATGGATTTCGATGCATGGAATCTGGATATTTATTATCAAGAAAAATCCTGGGAGATGAATGAGGTAACAGAAATCAGATTGATTGAAAAAGGACCGGTCAGAACGATAATCCAGATAAAGAAGACATATCTGAAATCTACGATAATACAGATGGTTACTATGTATTCACAAATTAACAGAATCGACTTTCATACCAAAATTGATTGGAAAGAAAAACAGGCTTTTGTGAAAGCGGCTTTTCCGGTTGAAATAAATTCAGATAAAGCAACTTATGATATCCAATTCGGTAATGTAGAACGGCCGACACATTGGAATACCAGTTGGGATCTTGCAAAATTTGAAGTTTGTGCGCATAAATGGGCCGACTTATCAGAGGGTGGATATGGCGTAGCTCTGCTTAATGATTGTAAGTATGGCTATGACATCAAGGATTCAGTAATGAGGCTTTCCTTATTAAAATCAGCAATATTTCCCAATCCTGATGCTGATAAAGAATTACATGAATTTACCTATTCGATTTATCCGCACGCCGGCAACTTTAAGGAGGCAAAGGTAGATCAAATGGCATACCGAGTTAACTGTCCGGTATATTGTTTGCTTCAAAAGCCACACGAGGGCCTGCTGCCGGAAAAACTTTCATTTATATCGGTGGATCAAAGTAATATATTTCTTGATACAATCAAAAAATCAGAAAGCGGGAAGGAATATATCATACGTATGTATGAAAACCATAACCAACTCACGAAGGCCTGCTGCACCTCCTATCATAATTTTAGAAGTATCACGGAATGTGATCTTCTCGAAAACAATATTTCTGAGGTTGAATATCAAGACAATCAATTTGAGTTTATGATAAAGCCCTTTGAAATTAAAACCTTTAAAATTGTCATTGAGTAAGTGCTGTGTGTTAAAGGAGTTAAGTCCAGGAAGCTATAAGAAAAAGGGAGTACAACCCCTTGTCCGAGTAGATGAGGTCAAGGAAGTCATGAATATTATTGATGCAATTTTTCAATCAGCTGAACAAAATTGTATCGTATACTTCTGAGGAGGGGAGCAATGAATATAATAGAAGAACGCGGTAGATTCAAGGAAACGCGTAGAATCTATGAAGCTGCTTTACTAAGTTTTTGTGGAGTAGATGGGTATGATGTTTATAATTGTTCACTTCCGTTCTTTTGGAAGGGGAAAAGATATATGTATGGACGGATAGAGCGAAGAGCAGAATGGATGCGCTCCCTGGTGCGCTTGTTTGAAGAAACAAAAAAAGATGAATGGACCCTTGTTCCGGAGTCCATGATGTATCAGTTGGAAGATCCGTATATAAGCATTATTGACCGCCAACTGGTATTGGGTGGAACTCATGTGCGTATGAAAGGCAATAAGCTAGATACATATTATGGATATTTTTACCGCGGGACTGAACTGGAGGATCTTCGCTACTTTACAACAGGTCCGGACTACATGAAAGATATTCGATTGGTAGAGCTTGAGGATGGAACAATTGGAGTGTTTTCCAGGCCTCGGAACGAGGAAATACTTAAAAAACATGGCAGCGAATCTATGATGGGCTTTTTAATGATCAATTCTCTTGATGAGCTTACAGCAGATCTTATTGAAAACGCTCCCTTTATTGAGGGACTATTTGAAGATGGAGAATGGGGCGGATGCAATCAGGCTTATCTGCTTGATAGTAGGAAAATCGGTATCATCGGACATCTGAGTTATAGCTATGCAGATAGCATGGGAGTAAAACAATCTGCTTACATGAATATGTCATTTGTATTCGATCCAGGGACAAGGGCAGTTAATAACTATAAAATTATTGGTACCCGGGACTGCTATCTTGAGGGCCCGGCAAAGATGCCGCATCTGGTTGATTGTGCCTTTACTTCCGGTATCGTAATGCGTAGTGACGGCAAAGTAGATCTATACAGTGGCCTTGGAGACTGTAATCAGGGACGAATTACAATAGATAATCCATTTGAAGGATATTGAGAAATAGTGTGTGACAGAGAAAAGAGCAGCTCTCATTACATTTATTGCACGCGGTAATGTATATCAATGATAATTATAATGTGACTAGGTTGGAAGATTCGAGGAAAGGCTTGGTAACTTTTATGAAGGAAACAAAGAATATGATAACTCCTTACGGACTAAAAACAGAATACCTAACGAATCCATTGGGAATTGATGTACAAAATCCGCGATTTAGCTGGTTACTGAAATCTGAGTCGCGAGGTGTGATGCAGCGCGCTTACCGGGTGATTGTTGCTACCGATAAGGATTTGGTTTCCAGGGGTATAGGGGATATGTGGGACAGTGGTAAGATCCTCTCGAGAGAAACTACCAATATCGAATATGCAGGTAAAAGCTTACTAAGCAGGACCAGCTATTGGTGGAGGGTGTTTTGTAGCCACAATTCAGATTTACTGGATTCGTTCAGTGAAATAGCTATATTTGAGACAGCTCTTTTTCACCAGTCAGACTTTGTGAATCAATGGATTATTACTGATGAGACAAAAGCCGCCTCCATCTTGAGAAGAGAATTTAGCTTGAAGGGGGATATTAGCCAAGCACGTGCATATATATGTGGATTAGGGTATTATGAGATGTATTTTAACGGACAAAAAGTGGGAGACCATGTACTAGACCCAAATTGGACGGATTTTGACAACCGTGTGCTACAGAATCTGATCTACCCTCATGAAGACAAATCAGGAAAACGAGCACTCTATGTTACCTATGATATTACTTCACTTTTGAAATTGGGCGTAAACGCTGTCGGTATAATGCTGGGAAATGGTTGGTATAACCAATGCGAGAAGGATGTCGAAGGCCAGATGTCATATGGGAAGCCAAGGCTATGGCTGCAGATACATATGAGATACGAGGATGGAACAGAAGAGATTTTAGGAAGTGACAATACCTGGAAATGCTCTAAGGGGCCAATCACTTACAATAATATTTATTTTGGTGAGATCTATGATGCGCGACTGGAGCAGATGGGCTGGAATCTGGATGGATTTGATGATTCTAGATGGGACATGGTTTCCGAGGTGCAGAAGGTGTCGGGTGTGTTAAAAGCACAGTTGTCACCGGCTGATAAGGTAATCTCCGTTATAAAACCTGTTGTTATATCGGAGCGGAAGAAGGGTATCCAAATATATGACCTGGGACGCAATATTTCGGGATGGGCCCGTATTAGAGTCTTGGGCAGCTCCGGTCAAAGGGTTGTAATGCGCTTTGCCGAAGAACTTGACACGGAGGGAGGCCTGGATTTTACCAGCGCAGATATAGGTTCAGGACAGCAGATACAGCAAGATATCTATATCCTGTCAGGTAAAGGACCGGAGACATATGAGCCCCATTTCACCTGGCATGGGTTCCGCTACGTAGAGGTGACTGTGGAGGATGGAATTACCATGGAAAGCCTTATGGGAGTTGTTGTGCATTCAGACGTTAAAAATGCAGGCAATTTCTCCTGCTCCAATAACCTGTTCAATAGGATTTTTGAGATATACAGATGGAGTCAGCTAGGGAATTTGCACGGCGGAGTTCCCAGTGATTGTCCGCACCGTGAGCGCCTTGGGTATACCGGAGATGCTCAAATAACTGCACAATCCGCAATATTTAGTTTTGATATGGCAGCTTTTTATACAAAATGGATTGAGGATATCTCCGGTGCACAAAACCCTGAATCCGGATACGTTCCGCATACGGTCCCTTTTTATGGCGGAGGAGGGGGTCCCGGCGGATGGGGAAGTGCGGCGGTTCTTATGCCCTGGTATATGTTCCTATACTACAAGGATAAAAGGATACTGGAAAAGAATTATAAAATGATGCTTAACTGGATGGAATATATGAGCAGGCATTCTGATGCGGATGGTATCATTATAAGCGAGGAGCTGGGTTCCTGGTGTCTGGGTGAATGGATAGTACCTCGCCAGTTTGAGAATATTGACGAAACGAGAGATGATTTTAATATTGATGTACCGGCGAAACTTGTTAATACGTTCTTTTATTTACTGTCCGCTTCCTATATGAAGTCAATTGCCGAACTTCTCGGAGATTGCAAAGCTAGTGAACATTTTGAAGCCTTACACAATACATTAAAAAAAGCTATGCATAAGAGATTTTATAATGAAAAAACGGGATCATATGCAACAGGTGTTCAAGGCAGTGATGTATTTCCGCTGGCCGCGGACTGTGTGCCGGAGGAAAATAAAGGCAGGGTACTTGCTAATTTGGTACAAAACATTATGGTAAAGAATAATGGCCACCTTGATACTGGTATTTTTGGGACCTTTTATATGCTGGAGGTGCTTACGGAGAATGGAGAAGCAGAAACAGCCTATACCATAATGAATCAATCAAGTTATCCGGGTTACGGATATATGTTATCACAGGGAGCAACGACACTTTGGGAAGAATGGGAAAAAGAGCATGGTTCCCATAACCATCCGATGTTTGGAAGTATCGTGGCTTGGATGTTCAAGTATGTTAGTGGTCTACAGCCCGACAAGGATAGGCCGGGATTTCAAAATATCATCTTACGACCCGGCCTGTTTTCTGAGATTGATTATGCCGAGGCTTCTTATGAGTCGATTCTGGGGCATATTGCAATCAGATGGGAAAGGCAAGGCACTAAAATGGCGATATGGATAGACATCCCTTGTAACTGCAGCGCCGATTTGTATTTACCGATAAAGGAATTAGACAAAGTGGTAGAGGGTGGGATTCCTGTTTTTCATAATGGATCATTACTGGACAAGCATTTGGGAATATTAGAAGCTTCTCTTGCGGAAGAGGGAGTAAAGGTATCTGTAAAATCCGGAAGATATCATTTTGAAATATAAAGACATCCGAGGACGAATGTGGTGAATAACAGCTCAATGCAATCTAGAGAAGCATTGGGCTGTTTTGTGTACAGTTTCTTTAATCAACTGAATTATTAATTGATCCACTTCTTTCCCCTCCGAGGCAGGCGGAAGAAAACTATTCTCTAAGATACTTTCTTTTAGAATGAATTCAAACCAGGTAGCTGCAATTGCATAACGGCCATAAACCAAATCTAAATGGAAGCCATCCCTACACAGACTGATACCACCCTTGCCATAATCAAAAACCGGATTGGAGCGAAGCCTCTGAATCACTTGCCCACTGGGAATTAGTCCTAGAGGACATCTCGCTGTTAGGCTTTGATATGCTCCTTCTATGGCTATGAACATTTTACTCTGATTTTTGTCATAATTGATAAAATGAGGATGATCCGAATCAAGCTCATATGCCCATGTCTGATGAAGCAACTGCTCAGCAGCCGGAGCATAGTGCCTGACACAATCGGAGATATTTGTTATATAAGGATAAAAGGTATCCAAAAGACCGCTAGCCCCGCTTACCTGCTGCAAGGTAACATAATCCCAGAATTCTTCCATAAGCGCTTCTGTAATTGAAATCTTTCGACCGGTGTTTTGCCCATTTAGTTCGTAATCATAAAGAGCAGCATTATTTATGATATTCCTCCAATGAGTCTCTAGTGAGCATCCGCCTATATATAGATTCACTACCTTGATTTCCTTACCGGCTTCCTTAGCGATGGAGTAAAGATATGCCGTGGCATCCTGAGAGAAGCTGTTGCCAATTGCGAGTATATTTATCATTATCTAGTCTCCTTTTTCTTTACTTATAAGGATGATGGTAGCCTGTTTTAGGTAAGATGTATACTTTCAAATCCTATGATTCATCTCCATTTCTCACATTTTGGGGTGAAATATCTTGATATGACTGTACTATCCTGTTTTTGCAGGCTTTGTTGTACTTGTCGAGAGGTCGCGAAAATGATAAAATAAACGGAACCGACGAAAATTAAGCTAGAGATTGGCTCTATAAAAGGATGAGCAACTGATTTTTTGGGAGCAAGTAGAAATGGAGGATTAATTGGGGGATGAAAAATAAAAAAGGTCAACTTCACCTGAAATTATATTGCTCGATGATTTTATGCATAGTTATTGCTATTTTAATTACATCATCAATTCTTTATTTTAATTTCCAATCAATTCTTCTGAAGCATGAGTATAATTCCAAACTTGAGAAGATGGAAAGCGAGTCAGCTCGTATCACAAAGTTGTCGAATATAGCTTTGAGAACGGTATATCAGATATATAATGATATATCAGTAAAGAAGTTACTTACTTATGATGATATTGACGCTGTTGATGAAAGTGCGGCATTTATTCAATTACGCTACTATTTAACCACGGTTCCGAATGTTGACTCAATCTATGTCTATAATAGGAATAATAATAGAATCTATAATGTTACAAATGAATCTGATTTAATTCGACCTTGGAATGTAGATTATGATAAAAATGATGGTAATTTTTTTGATAAGTCAGCAGTGGACATGATCAATAACTGTAATGATTATCTGCCCTTAATTCCGGCTCCCAGATACTATCAGGTGAATGACCAATATACGAAGTGTGTATATTCCTATCTGATGTATAACACATTTACAAATAGTAAATTTAGTGATACAGTTATGCTTAATTTGGATTCTGAGTACCTTTTTCAAAAAGATTATGATGATTTGAATAGTATTTTCCTGGTGGTAGATCAAAGTAATAAAGTGATCTATTCAAATTCCGATAAATTTAAAGCGACAGAACAGCTTCAGAATAATTTTGATCCTGAAGGAAAAATAAAGAAAGATGAGTCCGGATATTTTCTTACGAAAATCGATGGGGCTAAATCGGTTATTATTTTTACCGGTGCAGATAAACATCATTGGAGATATATCAGTATAATTGAATATAATGTTCTTTTAGCCCAGGTTAATAAGATGCAGACAATCTGCATTATCATTACTTTACTGATAGCAGGGGTTGGCGCTTTCATTGCTTATATCTTTTCAAGAAGATTAAGCATTCCGATACGAAATATGTCTGAGAATGTGAAAAACTTGCAAAGTGAAAATCGTCAGTTGGGTAAGGTGGCTAGGAATCAGAAGGTTACGGAGTTGTTAGTAAACAGTGGGTTGGATAGTAAGGGAGACTATAAAACAGGACGTGAATTGTTATCTTTAATTGGTATGGAATTTAACGGAGAAACCAATCTGATTTTATTGTGTCTCTATGTCGATGGTTATAAAGTACTGTTTGAAACATTTGGCGCATTAGAGGTACAAGCGTATAAATTTGCTGCCGCTAATATATTAAGCGAATTAATAGGTGAAAGAGTAAAAACATTTTATATCGACATGGGAAGTGATAAAAGCCTGTTATTTATGAGTGTGGATGCAATGGTAACCAAAGAGTATTTGGAAGCACAGATTAAGAAGATGCAATATCATATAAGGGATTATTTCTCTACTTCGATGTCGGTAATAGTAAGTATACCGGAGGATGATCCGGATAACTTATATTCTATATATGAGAAAATGGAGGAGACATTATCAAGAAGAATCTTTCTTGGAGATGAGTATTTTACTTTTATATCGAAAGCAGACGTCAATTCAGATTACCACTATGAATATCCAGACCAGATGGAGAAACATCTGATAGAAGGTCTTATGCTTGGGAAAGCAGACGAAGCTAAGAAAATCTATACTGATATCATCACAGAAACATATCAATACCCTATCATCATATATAATATGGTAATCAGCCGTTTGATATTTGCGATAGACAATGTAGTCAGTGTAATTAGGAAGAATGGATTTGATATATCCTTTTCGGGACATTTTTTACTTTCTAACCTAATCCAAGAAGAAGATACACTGGAAATCAGAAATGAGAAATTCTATGAGCTGTTTGATCGAGTTCAAAACGAGCTTGAGAACAGAAAAACGGAGAAGCAGGAGCAGACGATAGAAAAGATAAATAACATTCTGGAGACAGGATTTCATGATTCTGCTTTTTCCCTAGACTATCTTGCTGAGACAATAGTCATGTCCACTGCATATATGTGCCGAATATATAAACAATATACCGGTAATACAATCATCGACAAATTGGCGGCTATACGGATGAATAAAGCAAGAGATTTGCTTGCTAATACGCAATTATCAGTGAGTGAGATTGCTGAGAAGGTGGGATACTCTAATTCGACTTATTTTTATAGGGTATTTAAGAAAGAAAATGGCGTTACGCCAAATGAGTTTCGTAGAAAATAATATTTATATATTACAAGGAGCTGTCGTAAAGCGGTGGAATAACCGTCGAGCGCAGCTTTTTTTCATTTTCACCATGATATATCAAGAAAATATAGCTATATCAAGATTGTGCATAGACAAATGTAACGATAAGAGATGAAAAGCGTGATTTGAAAGTATACAAGATTTCAATAATATAATATGCTCGACCTAGCTTATATGAGAGGAGGGGGCGTTGGTTGAAGTCAGGAAGTAAAGAAAGTAAAATTTATCTTAAAGTATCGATTACAATAATATTTTGTGTTGTAATTGCTATATTTATTACGTCTTCCATCCTCTATGTTAACTTTCAATCGATATTGATGAAACATGAGTATGAAACCAATCTAGATAAAATGGAAAGTGAAGAAATACAGAGAGCTCAGTTGTCTAATATTGCACTAAATACCCTATATCAGATTTATAAAGATATTTCTGTTACAAAGCTTCTAACCTATGAGAAAATCAGTCCTTTTGAAGAGAGCGCAGCATTTCTTCAGTTACGATCTTTCTTAGTTACAATTCCAAATGTAAATTCTATCTATGTATACAATATGAAAAACAAAAGAATTTATGATGTAACAAATGAAAACAAGCTGATAAAGCCTTGGAATGCGGATTACTATACCAGAGCTGATTTTTACGATTCTACGGCAGTTACTATGATTGATCATTGTACTGATTATACCCCTTTTATCGTTGTGCCAAGATATTATCAGATTGATAATAACACAGCAAAATGTGTTTATTCATATATCATGTATGATACCTTCAAAAACAGTAAACAACGTAATGTTATTATGCTGAATCTGGAATCAGAATATTTGTTTCAGGAGGAGCGGTCAGATGATCCGAGTACCATTTCTCTTGTCGTGGATAATGCTGGTAAGATGATATATTCAAGCTCAAGCGAATTCGAAGCACTGGATAATGTTAAGGATTATTTTGATTATGACAATATTATAAGTAAAGAAAAAGCAGGATATTTTCTGACGGATATCAATGGTAAGAAATCAGTTATTATATTCACGAAGATGGATAAATATGGATGGAGAGGCGTAAATATCATCAATTATACGCATCTGGTATCACAGGTGAATAAATTACAGTCTGTTACAATTTTTATAACTATTTTGATAGCCTGCATCGGGTTGTTCGGAGCATTTATATGTTCTTACAAATTATCTGCGCCAATACGCATTATGTCAAAGGACATTAGTATACTGCAAAGTGAAAAACGTCAGACAGAAACTTTGACAAAGAGAATCACACTAAAAGAATTTTTAGAAAATGATGGATTGGAAAGCGACGGAAGTCGAAAGAGTGGAGCGGATTTGTTATCGTTATTGGGTATACAGTTAACAAAGGATCAAAAACTGGCTTTATTATGTGTGAAGATGGATGATTATCAATATTTATTGGAAACCTCCAATTCTCAAATTATCAATGCATACAAATTCGCTGCAATCAACATTTTGAACGAGTTAATGGGGGAAAGCATCAATACCTATTGTCTGGATCTGAGCCTCGGGAAAAGTATACTATTTGTTGTTATTGACGGTAAAGGAGCAAAGGAGTGTTTGGATACCCATATTGTCTGTATGCAAAGGTTAGTGAAGGAATATTTTCAAGTCTCCATATCAGTTGCTGTCAGCAGCTTTGAAGAGGATTCGAACAAGCTTTTTTATCAATATGAACAAATTGAAGAAGTGCTATCCAGAAGTATCTTTTGGACAAAGGGCACGATTGTTCATTGTTTAGATATGAAAATTAATCCGGTGGAAAATTATGAATATCCTGAAAGTAAAGAAAAGCAGTTCATGGAATGTTTCACGCACGGTAAAGCAAAAGAAGCAGAGGAGATATACCTCTCAATTGTGATGGAAACTTACCATTATCCTATTGTAATCTATAATATGGTAATCAGTCGTTTGATTTTCATGATTAACAATATGGTTAGTCTGATTGTAAAGAACAGCTCCAAGTGCTCTTTTGCCAGCACTATCATTCTTACGAATTTACTACAGGAATTTGATAGCATCGAAGAAAGAAATGGGAAGTTTCGCGACTTGTTTGAATTAATTCAACGGGATATGGCAAATAAGAAGAATGATAAACTTCATCAAATAATTACGGATATTAATCTCTTAATTGAGAAAGAGTATATGAATCCATTGTTATCGATCGAAATGATCGCAGAAGAAGTAGGAATGTCTACAGCACATATTTGCCGGATTTATAAACAAGATACAGGAAATACAATTAATGAAACACTTCTGAGTAAACGGATGGAGCAAGCGAGACAACTCCTTACGGACAGCTCCTTATCAGTGAATGCAGTATCGGAAAAAGTGGGATTTACTAGTTCCTCCTATTTTTACCGTGCATTTAAGAAAGTGAATAGAGTAACACCCAATGAATTTCGCAGAAAATAAGAGGATTAGCAATAACTATGAGAGAAGAAAGTTTTATGAGCAGATTGTAAATTAGCCTAGCTGATTTCATTTATACAATTTATTACATAGATTATGGAGGCATAACGATGAAAAAGGGCATTGAAAAAATTAAAGCCGCAAAAGACGGGGGTTATAGTTACATGGAGAGACTTTATCAGGGAAAAAAACTGGGCATATGGATATCCTTAGCGGTTTCTCTGATTACAACCCTTCTGTTTCTACTGACGAAAGTAATCAAAATAGAAAATACTGCTCAGCTCTCGGAAGTTCTTGGGTTAGATTTACAGGAGGGAGGATTCAGTACGAGTTATAGTACATTTAATATGCTGTCTTTTGTTCATAAAAGCGGATTGGGTGCACAGGGTTTGTTTGCAATGATTTTATTTGCAATTACGATAATAACGATTGTATTGAATATTTCTTATTTGATAAAAGCGCAAAAATTCAGTAGCCGCAAGAGCAATATAAAAATCTATGAGGCCGGACAATATGCGATGGTTTTTAATATCTTATTAAGCCTTTTGGTGATTCTCTTTGGTATTTACTCCAACAAGATATTAGGGCTGGTAAATATATTCTCACATTCCGTTTTGTTATACCTTATCATTGTTATTTCGATTGCGGGGTTTGTGGTGATAAAGCGAATGGAAGCACCGGAGAGAAAATTGTATAAAGAACTGGGGTTTTTCAAGGAATTAAGAAAAAACTGGGTACTATTTATGCTGTTGCTGCCGACAATCCTATTTTTTGCGATTAATAATTATCTACCCATGGTAGGTATCTATTTTGCTTTTGAAAAATTCAATTTCCGTGATGGATTATGGAGCAGTCCGTTTGTTATGTTTGACAACTTTGAATACATATGGAAAGCGGATTTGCTTAAGTTAATGAAAAACACAGTACTATATAATCTTGTATTTATTATATTGGGACACATATTCAAGATTTTTATCGCGATTTTAATCAGTCAGCTTACCTGCAAATGGTTTAAGCGATTAAATCAGACACTGATTTTCATGCCACATTTCGTGTCATATGTAATATTGAATGTTATTGTATATAATTTACTTACTTACGAAACAGGTGCAGTTAATACTTTTCTTACTACGTTTGGCGCAGACCGAATTGACTTCTATAATACCCCCGGTTATTGGCCCTTTATCATTGTATTCTTTGATTTGTGGAAAGGGGTAGGATATGGATCCGTTGTTTATCTTGCAGCCATATTAGGTATTGACAAAACTTTTTACGAAGCAGCTGAAGTTGACGGTGCGAACGTTTTTCAACAGATACGATACATAACTTTGCCACTCCTCAAACCTACCTTTATCATACTTGTACTATTCTCCTTAGGTAACATTATGCGAGGCCAATTTGATCTCTTCTATCAGATTGTGGGTAATAATGGTCTTCTATTTAATGCAACGGATATCTTTGATACTTATGTATACCGACTGACGATGACAAATCCTTTAAATAATGGTTTGGGTACAGCAGCAGGACTATTCCAGTCGCTCTTTGGATTTGTCGTTATACTGTTAACAAACTATATCGTTAAGAGAAAGAATGAAGATTATGCATTATTTTAATTAGGCGCAACAAGCGTACTGCGTTTTTGGTTGGTACAAGCTTCTGGAGATAATAGGGATAGTGGAAATTGTGGAAAATGAAAGGATAAGACGAGATGGGTATGATAATGAACAAAACAAAAAAAGTAGGGAAGATTAAGAAATCTGGCTATACCATTTCCTTTGATATCATGGCATATATTTTTTTGACATTACTTGCAGCAGTATGTATTTTACCATTTGTATTAATAATATCGGGATCTTTTACAGAAAACAGTACCATTCTTCGTGAGGGATACAGTATATTGCCCAAAAAAATTTCGCTGGATGCATATAGATTAATTCTGGGTAATCCAACGGATATGATAAATGCTTATAAAGTAACAATATTTGTTACAGCAGTAGGAACCGGTGTCGGGCTATTGATGACTACCTTAACGGCGTATGTATTATCGAGAAAGGAATTCAAATACAGGAACAGGATTTCATTTATTATCTATTTTACCACAATCTTTGGCGGCGGATTAATTCCCTGGTATATAACAATTTCAAAAGTATTACATTTACACGGAACGCTAACTGCTTTATGGCTACCTGGTATCATTTCTTCTTACAACATTATATTGATGAGGACTTTCATTAAAGGATCAGTTCCAGATGAGATGACAGAAGCGGCAAAAATTGATGGTGCAGGACATATTAGAATCTTTGCTAAAATAGTACTTCCGATACTTGGACCTGCACTTGCTACCATTGGATTATTTCTAGCACTTGGATATTGGAACAACTGGATAAGCTCTTCCTTATTCATCAATGATACTTCAAAATACATGCTACAGTTTTATCTATATAATATGCTCAATAGAGCACAGGCTATTAGGGATTTGGCACTTACATCGGGAGTAATACTTGAAGTTCCCACGGAATCAACAAAATTAGCTATGACAGTGATAGCCACTGGCCCAATCATATTGTTATATCCGTTCCTGCAAAAATATTTTGTGTCCGGTATAACAGTAGGGGCTGTAAAAGGTTGATATTTTGCACGTTGTCGTGCTAAGTATATAAATAATATCATAGGAGGAAGAGAAGTGAAAAAAATCATCAGTATTGTGTTGGTACTTTGCGTGATTCTGTCTTTGACGGGATGCAAATCGGAAGCCGAGCCAACGAAAGAAACAGATAGTAAACCTACAGTTGTAGCAAATGATGGCGAGGTGGCAGAAGTTACGGAAGCGCTATCCAATGATCCAAAGGAAAGATATGATCTTTCCGAAGCTGTAAATTTAGTATTCTATATGGTAGGTGATCCGGGGAAAGACTATCAGGCGGTAGTAGATGAATTAAACAAGTATTTATCTGAAAAAATAAATACAACCATCGATTTCAGGTTTACTACCTGGACAGATTGGGCTACAAAGTATAATTTGGTACTGTCATCCGGAGAACAATGTGACTTAATGTATGCATCTAGCTGGACCAATTATAGTACGCTAGCTCAGACAGGCGCATTCCTGGCACTTGATGATCTGCTGGAAGAGTATGCACCAAATCTTTATAAACTAATTGATCCGAGTATTTATGATATGTGTAAGGTGGGTGGGGCTCTGTACAGTATCCCTGCTGATCAAAAAACATATGATGCAAGTGGTATCAGATATCGTGAAGATTTAAGAAAAAAATATGATCTTCCGGTTCCTAACACCTTAGAGAATTTTGAAGCTTACATCAGCGGTATCCAGAAGAATGATCCGGATCAAGGGCTTCTTTCTCCGATTGCTATTTCTAACAGTTATATGAGTTCCTTCTATATGAATTCAATTTTTTCATTGAAATATTCATTGTCTTTAGCAAACTATGGCTTAACTGCTAGTTATGAGTCACCGATGGAAGTAACGGATTACTGGAGATCAACAGATTTCGTGCAAGATATGACATTGTTGAAGAAATGGGCGGATATGGGCTTCTGGTCAAAAAGCTCTCTGTCTAAGACAGATGCAGATAGTTTTGATGAGGGCTTAACAGTAGCGGAAGTATCAGGTATCAATCAGGACAAATGGATTGGTTCCTATAATCTTGCAAAAGAGAAGCATCCTGACTGGGAGATCGGATATGTAACATATGGTTTAATCAATAATACGCTTGCTCCGGCTTCACCTTTGCAAAATGCTACTGTTATACCATACAATTCAAAGAATCCTGAGAGAGCGTTAATTGCTCTTGACTTCCTGATGACAGATGAGACAGCAAATGATCTTGTTCAGTATGGTATTCAGGGTAAGCACTGGAATCTTGTCGATGGAAAATATTATGAAGAAATCAAGGATTCAGGATTTAGCTACGAGAATATGAATAGCTGGGACTTAAGAAACCATTTATTCAAGAAAGAAATGAAGCCTAGTGACGATACATCTTATAAGGATATGATGGATTCCTATGATGTCGCATCGGCTAATACAAAATGGCAAGGTAAAGATCTTAAAACAGGTTTCGTTGAGGATTATTCCTCCTACGAAATTGAAAGAGCCAATTTGATTTCGGTTATCGCACAATATCTAACACCAATTCAGGCGGGTCTTGTTGATGATGTAGAAGCATCCATCAACGAGTTCCTGAAACAGGCAGATGCAGCTGGTCTGCAGAAAATTCAAGATAGCTATAAGGAGCAGTGGATAGTTCACTGCGAAGAATTCGGTTACAAGTAAGACGAGTTCTGCTGATGACAGCGTGAGAGGTTCATTGAACAAAATTCATGAGGGGTGTTGCAAAGTACAAGATAGAATGTATTTTGTAACAGCCCTTATGAGTATCATGAGCAATGGTTAAAATTAAGGCTACCAAAGAATTTAGGATGACTGTGACAGTAACCCATATTCAAACAAATACTAGGAGATAGATGAATGATTATATATACATCAAATGAAGAAAAACAAATGGTAAAGAATGAAAAAGTGTTTTATAAGGATCTTGAGGTAGAGAACCTGTTAATCAAAGTATATGCAGATGAAGTGAGACAAGAAATGATTGGATTTGGAGGAGCTCTTACAGAGGCCTCCGCCTACACATTTTCTAAAATGAGTAGAGAAAAGCAAGAGACTCTTATGGAGCTGTATTTTGGTGAGAGGGGAAATAACTATAATTTCTGCAGACTTCATATCCAAAGCTGTGATTTTTCTTTAAAAAACAGTGCTTATGTATCGGATGAAACAGACACAGAACTCCGTAGCTTTTCCTTGGAGCAGGACGAAATATATGTAATCCCTTATGTGAAGGAGGCACTGAAAAAGAATCCGGAGATACAATTTCTAGGCAGCCCTTGGAGTCCACCGGCTTTTATGAAATCTAATAAGCAGATGAATCAAGGTGGTAAGCTGATAGAGGAATATTATGAAAGATGGGCAGAAATCATTACAAAGTATATTGAAGAATATAAAAGGTATGGAATAGATGTAACAAGAGTATCGATTCAAAATGAGCCCAAAGCGACTCAAGTATGGGACTCCTGCGTCTTTACTGCGGAGGAGGAGAAGAATTTCGCATGTAATTACCTTAAGAAGGTGTTCGTAAAGCATGGGTTAGACTATGTTAAAATTAACATTTGGGATCATAACAAAGAAAGAGTTTACGATCGTGCAGTAGCTACCATTTCAGGAAAGGAAGCTTCTGAATGCATTGACGGTGTTGCATTCCACTGGTATTCGGGAGATCATTTTGAAGCACTCCAGCTTGTAAGAGATAAATTTCCTGAGAAGGAACTGATATTTTCTGAGGGTTGTGCGGAGTTTTCATTATACAGAAATGCAAGACAGCTTACAGTAGCTGAAAAATATGCGCATGATATGATTGGTAATTTAAATTCCGGTATGAATGCTTATTTGGATTGGAATGTAATTTTAGATTCCAAGGGTGGCCCAAATCATGTAGGTAATTTTTGTGATGCACCAGTTATGTGTGATATCGAAAAGGATGAAATAGAATTGAAACTTTCTTACTATTATATCGGACATTTTAGTCGTTTTATTAAGAAAGGTGCTATAAGGGTTGTGGTATCCCGATTTACAGACCAATTAGAAACAGCAGGTTTCTTGAATCCCGAGGGTGAGAAAGTTATAGTGGTTCTAAATAAGACGGATAATGCTCATAAATTTAAGCTTTGTGATCAGGATAATCTATGCGATTTAGAAATACAGCCGCATTCCATTATAACAGCGATATATTAGACGTCATAAGTAATGAGACTCGCAGCTGTAAAAAGAGGAGGAAATGAATTGAAAATCCAGTTTTCAAAAGAGATACCGGTGAATAATCAATATGAAGTTATTGTGGTGGGCGGAGGACCATCCGGCTGTGCTGCTGCAGTTGCTGCGGCAAGAGAAGGAGCCAGTGTATTGTTGCTGGAAACGACCGGATCCTTGGGTGGAATGGGAACAAATGGCCTAGTGCCGGCTTGGTGTCCATTTTCGGACCGGACGAAAATAATCTATCGGGGAATTGCTCTTGAAGTGTTCAATAAAGCGAAGGCTAATATGAAACATGTAAAAGAAGGGGATCTTGATTGGGTACCAATTGATCCTGAAGCTTTAAAAAGAGTATATGATGAAATGATTCTTGAGGCAGGAGTGACGGTTCTCTTTCATACACAAGTGGTATCGGTTGTTAACGAACTGCAGAGAATATCCTATATAGTGGCGGCTAATAAATCAGGTATTACAGCATTTCAGGGTAAGGTGTATATAGACTGTACCGGTGATGCGGATATTGTGGCCTTAGCGGGGTTATCTTTTGAATATGGAGAAGAACAAAGTTACGTAGTTCAGCCTTCCACTCATTGTTTTATGATTACTAATGTGGATGAATATCATTACCGCAATTCTCCTTATCTTCACATGAGTAATCCTGACAGTGCAGCTTATGATATTGCAAGATCGGACAAATATCCGTTAATTACAGACCCTCACTGTTGTAACTCGCTGATTGGACCTGGTACGGTAGGATTTAATGCCGGACATATATGGGAGGTGGATTCAACAGATCCTTTTAGTGTGTCGAAGGCCATGATTATGGGGCGGCAGCTGGCATACCAGTATCATCAGGGGTTGAAGGAATATCTTCCGGAGACTTTTGGGGCATCCCATCTGATTGCTACAGCGTCTTCCATGGGAATTAGAGAATCCAGAAGAATTATCGGTGAGTATAAGATTACGTTCAATGATTATAAGGAGCGCCGTACCTTCTCGGATGAGATTGGGCGTAACTGCTATTTCTTGGATGTTCATCACAAGATAGATGAGCGTGAGAGGATCCTGAAGGGAGAAAGTAATGGTGAAGAGGGCTGGGAGTCTTATTCCGAGGGGGAATCCCATGGAATTCCTTATAGAAGTTTGATTCCAAAAGAAATAAAAAACCTTCTGGTAGCGGGAAGGAGTATTGCTTGCGAACATATAATACAGGGAAGTATACGGGTCATGCCGGTATGTTTGGTAACCGGACAGGCTGCCGGTACGGCGGCACAGCTAGCGTGTAATACTTTAGATGTACGTGATATAGATATTAATCAACTTAGAATTATCCTTCTAAGAAAAGGAGCTTATTTTGAATAATGAGACAAAAAATGGATAAAGGTCAAAAGAAGGATAAAAGTCAGAAAAAGGATAAACGGCAAATGAAAGATAAAAGGCAAAAGACGATCACACGTGGAAGAATAAACACTTGGATAATCTGGTAGAGGCAGTGAGAGCATTTAAAGTATAATATATATAGTTACATAATACTTAGCACTAAGAACGGAGACAAAAAATGACACAGGATAAATTAATTCAATTACTGGCTGAATTATCGATTGATGAAAAGATTAATCAGATGATACAGATTATCGGACAAATCTATGAGAAGGGGGCTATGGTTACCGGACCGGCAAGTCAGTATGGAATCAACGAGGAAAATATTAGGCTGGCGGGCTCAGTACTTGGAAGCCTTGGTGCAAAAAAGCTTATTAAAATTCAGGACGACTATATGGAGCAGCATCCACATCATATACCTATGATATTCATGGCAGATATCATCAATGGTTATCGGACAATCTTTCCGATACCTTTGGCGCAGGGCTGTACCTTTAATCCGGATTTAGTAAAGGAAGGAGCTGCTGTAGCAGCAAAGGAATCGGCAGCGGCTGGTCTTCATGTAACTTTTTCACCTATGGTTGATCTGGCCCGGGATGCAAGATGGGGTAGAGTTATGGAATCCAACGGCGAGGATACCTACTTAAGTTCATGCCTTGCTAAGGCTATGGTAGAGGGTTATCAAGGTAAAAGTGTAAAAGAAAAAGGGAAAATAGCTGCGTGCGTAAAGCATTTTGCGGGTTATGGTGCTCCAACGGCTGGACGTGATTATAACAATGTTGAATTGTCAGAAAGAACCTTCAAAGAAGATTATCTTCCCGCCTACAAAGCAGCAATAGATGCGGGAAGTGAATTGGTGATGACATCCTTTAATACCATAAATCGAATTCCCTCTACCGGAAATAAAGAATTAATGAGAGAAATCCTCCGTCAGGAGATGGGCTTTACAGGAGTGCTGATCTCTGACTGGGGTGCAGTGCAAGAGCTTATCAGCCATGGTATCGCTGAAGATAATAATGAGGCGGCCAGACTTTCCATTGAAGCCGGAGTGGATATCGATATGATGTCAATGATATACTGCAATCGGTTGAAGAGGTTGTTGGAGGAGGGTATCATTACAGAGCAGATGATTGATGAATGTGTAATGCGTATTCTACAGTTGAAAAATAAGCTTGGTCTTTTTGAAAATCCATATAAAGATGCAGATGCAGAGGAAGAAAAGCGATTGATATTATGTGAGGAGCACCGTAGCTTGTCAAGAAAGCTGGCAGCAGAGACTTTTGTATTATTAACAAATGAAGATGGCATTCTTCCCCTGCCTTCTGAGGGAAAAAAGATAGCTTTTATTGGACCGTATATTGCTTGTAAGCGAATTCATGGCAGCTGGTCCTTATTTGCCAATCAGGAAGATTCTGTTTCAATCAAAGAGGCAGTCGAAGGAAGTGGGTATCTTAATCACTGCCTGTATGAAAGAGGATGTGACCTATTAGAACCCGGTATAGAGATTCCTGAATTTGGAGAAGTATTTGCGAAGAGTGTACTGACAGAAGAGGAAAGACAAGAATTGTTATATAGTGCTGTAGCGGCGGCCAAAGAATCAGAGGCGG
>WSSedL1CaDRAFT_10000738_pt1 | contig 21931 bp, 19 predicted proteins | sample WetSurSL1Cattail_FD_9464 | JGI IMG/M metagenome (IMG submission 9464)
AATATAGTAGCATATTTGCATCGGTTTTTCTTTTTTGAAAATGTGGTATAATATTATCATTGAATAATGATAATATATATGAAAACATTTCTTTTTGTCGTAGCGAGTTTGGTTTTGTTCGGGTCGGTAACATATGCTGCCGAAGCTTCGACCTATGTTCGGGGATATTATCGAAGCAGCGGAACATATGTCTCTTCGCATTATCGGAGTACATCAGACCGGTCGTTCTATAACAATTGGTCTACAAAGGGGAATTATAATCCCTATACCGGATCAAAGGGGTATCGATCGTATCCATCGTCATCCTATCGTTCGACATATCGTAGCTGGTATTGATTCCTGAACATACAAAAAACAGCGCTAAATAGGGCTGTTTTTTTTGACAAATGACCTCAATGATATGTATTTGTGTCAGTAGAGTAACCTAAATCTAAGTGAAATTAGTCATAAGAGGCTATGTACAATGCGGCCCCGTATTTTCTGGTAACCGTGTTATGATAGTTGTATATGCAACAGCATACGGTTTCTATTATTATTCCGGTATATAACGCCGAGCGCACTATTGCCCGGTGTCTTGAAAGCATTTTGGCGGATATCGGCGATGAGAGTGAGATTATCGTGATTGATGATGGATCTTCGGATGGATCCCTTGGAAGAGTGGAATCATTCTGTGAACGTTATCCTGGGAAGATTCGCGTGTTTTCCCAAGAAAATCGCGGTGTTGCCGAAACGAGGAATGCTGGTATCGGTTATGCCAAGTCGGAATATGTGATGTTTGTCGATCATGATGATAGCATCGATGCGGGATATGTCTCTGCCTATGTCAGCGTGGCCGATCGGACTGGAGCGGATATCGTCATGGGCGGATATCGCAGGGTGAGCGACGTCGGTCGGACGATGTATCGTATGGAACTTTCTGATGCTCCGTGGTCGCGCTATCTTGTCATGGCTCCATGGGCGAAGATGTATCGCCGTAGTTTTATTGTCTCGAATGGGATATCTTTTCTTGATAACGGTATCGGTGAAGACGTGTATTTCAATTTGTGGGCGATTGCAGTTGCACATCGCATCTCTATTTTGCAAAATACTGGCTATAACTGGCATTATGACGCGCAATCAGTATCGAACGCGTCGCAGCGCATTATGAGGGACGATGTCGGTGTTGAACGGCTGTTGAAAGCGTGCTTTGCGAAGCTATCGGAACTCGGAAAAATCCATGACAGCATGACGGAGTTTTATTTCATACGATATGTCGTTTGGTATCTGCTGTTCGCTGGACGCCGGACAGAATGGCGTCGAGCCTCGATTGAAGCAGAACGGCTGTTCGAATGGCTATCGGAGCATTTTCCCGCATGGAAGGAGAATCAGCATGTAGGATTGTTGAGGAGGCCTGTTGGGGAACCGTTTTGGAATACGGTTGCGCTCGCTGTCGTGGTCATGTTCTATCGGTTCGGATGGCTGTCGATTTTTTTCTGGTTGTATGCTCGTCGGGATATCAACGGGCGATGATGAAGATGCCGGATAGTATGAGAAAAGCGCCGACGCCTTGGGTGAGGCTGATGCGTTCGCCAAGGAAATAGTGATTGGCGATGATGACAAGGATCATCGAGACAGATGTTACGAACATCGTGATGGTCGTCGAGCTTTGCGCCAGATGAGGAATCTTGAGGAGGCCGTTATTGATCATAATGAAGGAGAGCCGGGCACCGAAAGCGAAGATTGCTCCGAGGATGAATCGCCAATCGAGCAGTATGGAAAGCAGGCGCATCAATGTGATGTCGCCACCAATCAGGCTGCGGGAGCCGGTGAGCAGTATGGAGATGACTGTGACGATCGAAAAGATGATTGTCCAGATAATGACGGGAATCATAGGGTTCATATGAGATGTTTGATAAGCGTATAATAGCGTGTCAGAACCGTATTGGCGAATGAGAGAAGCGGCGATTGGACAGCCTTGAAATCGACGGTTGGCTTGAGAAACGGGAAGAGTTCCCGATCGATGACCGCTCGTTCGGATTGGATGATGGCACGTGCCGCAAGCGTTTTTCTGATGCTGAAAAGGAAATCGACGGTGCTTCGCAGTTTCGCGCACAAATAGCCGTTGGTGAGCGCGTGGAACAGCATGCCGATTTCCATGAAGATGAGTGCTGGAAAGATGAGAAAAAGGAGTCTGAAGCTGAAGTGTTTTACGATGAAGATGAAACGATTTCGTTCGAGCAGGTAGAATTTCAATCCGGCAAGGTGTTTCTTTTCGAAATCGTATTTGTGCCAAACGATTGAACGGGCGGAAATGATGTTCCGATATCCGTACTCTCTGGCTTGCCAGCCGAGATCCTGGTCTTCCAGGTAAGCGAAGAATGATTCGTCGAGTCCGGGCAGGGCGTGGTAGGGTTTTTTCTTGACGAATAGACAGGCGCCAGAGGCGTAAGCGATGTCACGGTCTTCGCAAAGCGTTTGGGTGTCGTCGTTTCCGTAACATCCGCAATAACCGAATCCGAGGAATTGTATCTCGTTGCCGCATGTATTGAAGCTGTGAGTCGGCCCATTTTGCCAGAGATAGATTTTCGGTTGGACGAACGCGATGGTGTCTGCGGTATAGGCGGAACGGACCAGCTCATCGAGCCAATTTTTCTGGACTATGATGTCTGGATTAAGGAGGACGGCTGCGTCAAAATCCGCTTTGAACGCTTCGGTCAGGGCATTTTTGTAGGCTTTTGCATAACCGAGATTGGTAGCATGCTGTATGACGCGGATATCCGGATAATTGGAGCGGACCAGGTCTGCTGATCCATCAGTAGAGGCATTATCGATATAGATGATTTCTCGATCCGCATAAGAGCTGTCGAGTACGGACGCGATCGTCTCAGATAGCGTTTCTCGATGGTTGTATCCGAGAATGAGCACGGCAACACGGCAAGAGTGCATAGAGCGCTTTGATGAGCGGGTTAGTCGCGATTGATCTGCCGTAAAGCATCGCGCCGAACGAATTCTGAGAGACTGCGCTCAAGCTGTTCGATGGTTGAGAGCAGCCGGAAGATGATGGCAAAGACAATGATGAACCCGATAAAGATGAGTGTATTGAGATTTTCTCCTAAGCCGAGGGCTTGTGAAAGAGAGTGGCCGGCTGTCGGCATGATAGAGAATGTCATGATACCGCCCCAAATGGTGCTGGAAGCGATGAATTTGAATAAAGTGTGTCCATGCCGCCGGTCGAGGAATTTCGCGATATTGGATGTGAGAAAGATTCCAGCGATGGCAGCAAGGATGATCTGATAGGCGGTCATAGGAAGGAAAGATCCCGGATTATTCGAAGATAAGCATTCTGATGAGGGTTTTACAGCCGTTTTTGAGATTCATTTTTTGGCGTTTTCCGAGCGAATAGGCGGTATAGCGGACTTTTATGGGTAGTTCGATAAAACGGAGATGGTTGTGATGGATTTCACGGATGACTTCGCTGTCGTATTCGTAGCGATCGGTGTGCGTGTCGATAGCATGAGCAGCTTTTTTGGAATACGCACGGAAGCCTGATTGGCTATCGTTCACCCAGAGCCCGTAGAGAAGCCAGACGATGAAGTTGCCGATGAGATTATGGATAATTTTATAGGCTGGCATGCCGGATCGGTCTTGAAGACGATTGCCGAGCACGACGTCGTAGCCGTCTTGGCTGATAGCCTTGATCATCGGTGCGATGTCAGTAGGGTCATGTTGCCCATCACCATCGATTGTGACGATAATATCGGCTCCGAGCCGTTTAGCGGCATCTATGCCGGTTTTGATGGCCGCGCCTTTGCCGCGATTGATGAGATGGCGAAAAACGGTTGCACCAGATCGTTTTGCAGCGGCTTCTGTCTGATCGGTACTGCCATCATCGATGACGATGATGGTGTCGTATCCGGCTGCCTTTGTCTCTTTGATGACGTGAGAGATGGCCTGCTCTTCGTTATGGGCGGGAATGACGATAGAAATAGACGGGAAACGGCGATCCATAACAATGAGAAATCAGAGTCAGAGCGATTCGTTATGTCGGTTCTTGGCGATATCGTAACGGCCGATGAAATGGTTCCAGCGGATCTTGAGCAGCGCGAAGAACATGTTGAGCGAATCTGAAATCGGACGGACGTTGGTGTTGCGAGTATCTTTGAGGATAGTGACTGGCAGAGTGGATACTTTGAGATTGTAACGGGCAGCTATGAAGAGGAGCTCGGCATCGAAGGCAAAGCGTTTGATGGTGATTTTTCGGAAAAGCGTGAGGGCGATGTCCCGACGGAAGAGCTTGAAACCGCATTGCGTATCGGCAAATTCGAAATTGCCGAGCAGAATCATTTGCAGCAGGTGGAATCCGCGCGCCATGATTCTGCGGTACCAAGGGATGGGTTCTTCGAAGCTCGAGCCTGACACGAGACGGGATGCTATGGCGATATCGGAGGTTTCGAGAGCAGAAAGGAAATTATCGAGTTCGGCGATCGGAATTGTGAGGTCGGCATCGATGAAAAGCACGGGATCGAATTTCGAAGCGAGTACGCCAGATTTTACGGCCGCGCCTTTGCCTTGATTCGATGGGAACGGAATGAGAATGAGGGGGATTTCGGGGCGAGCGTTTCCGATGCGTTCGATATTTTTTCTGGTGTCGTCAGGACTGCCATCAGTGACAACGATGATTTCGAACTGATCGAATCTCGGTTTGAGGTATTCGTAAATAGCGCTTATCGAATGTTCGATGACTTCCGCTTCCTTATAACAAGGGATTACGACTGATATTTGCTTCATAGTGATATTTTTTCAGTGATATTGTCTGTCATTTTCATCAAATTCACTTCTCTATAGTATAACAGAGAAGCNGTTTCTCTCAAAGATGNGTTTGATTTGTCAGTATGGGCTGTGCGGTNTATAATATGAGNATGGAGGCGGTATTCGGTTTGAAATATAAGATACTACGATATATGGACGAAAATAGACCCTTTCTTTCTGTTGTTGTTCCCTTGTATAACGAAGAGGGAAATGTCGAGGAATTGCATCGCCGTATTCTTGATGCGCTTCGTAAGCTTGGCAAGCCATTTGAGATTATCTTCGTTGATGATGGTTCGCGCGATAAGACTCTTGAGGAAGCGCAACGTTGCAGCCCGTTGAAATTGGTAGTGTTTCGGAAGAATTTCGGACAGACAGCAGCATTTGATGCCGGTATAAAGGCGGCGACGGGCGATGTTATCATTACGCTCGATGGCGATCTTCAAAATGATCCAGCTGATATTCCGTTGCTTCTTGCTAAAATGGATGAGGGGTACGATGTCGTATCCGGCTGGCGCTATAAGCGTCGCGATCCTTTCATGAAGCGTTTCTTCTCACGTGGCGCCAATATGCTCCGTTCGATTTTGGTTAAGGATGGAATTCATGATTCGGGTTGCAGCTTGAAGGCGTATCGTCGTGATTGTTTCGCTGATTTGGATCTTTTTGGTGAAATGCATCGGTTTATGCCGGCTTTGTTGGCGCTCGATGGTTATCGTGTCGGTGAAGTGAAAGTATCGCATCATCCTCGCGTCCATGGAGTGACAAAATACAACTGGAAACGCGCTATCAAGGGTTTTGTCGATATGGTATCGATTTGGTTCTGGCGTAAATATTCCCATCGCCCGATGCATCTTTTCGGTGGTACGGGAATGGTTTTGTCGTTTACTGGTACGCTCATACTGTTTTGGATGCTGATTGAAAAATTGGCGTATGGCGCACGATTGACAGAGCGTCTCTGGCCGCTTATCGGAGTTTTCTTCGTATTGGTCGGGGTGCAATTCTTTGTGTTCGGTCTTTTGGCTGATATTATCACGCGCGGTTATTATCATTCGCGTGGGCGGATGAATTATTCCATCAAGCAGATTATTGATCGTTAATCATCCGCGGTATTCTAGGGTACTTCGAGGATGTTTTCGTGTATTGCTGATGCTCTGTAATTCTTCAATGTTGCGATATGAAGCTCGCTTTTATCGGTACGGGATATGTTGGATTAGTGACGGGAACATGTATGGCTGAGCTTGGTCATACGGTCATTTGTGCCGATGTGGATAAGAAGAAGATTGAGAAGCTTAAAAAAGGCATCATGCCTATCTATGAGCTCGGCCTTGATGATCTTGTCAGCAAGAATGTCAAAGAAGGCCGGCTTTCGTTNACNGCCTCAGTCGCATCGGCCATAAAGGAGGCAGAAGTGGTNTTCAGCGCTGTCGGAACGCCTGAAGATAAAAAGACTGGCAANGCTGACATGCAATATGTGCATGCNGTAGCNGANACATTCGGAAAACACCTGAANGGGTATAAGATTCTTGTAAACAAATCGACGGTTCCTNTCGGTACNGCCGATACGGTTCGTGATATTGTCCTTCACGCCAGTGGCGGCAACGGTGATTTCGATATTGTTTCGAATCCTGAGTTTTTACGGGAAGGCGCTGCGATAAAGGATTTTCTTAATCCGGATCGCGTAGTGGTTGGAGTAGCCTCAGAACGAGCCAAGGAAGTCATGGAGAAGATTTATCGTCCAATCGCGCGTGCTGGTCGTCCTGTTATCATGACTGATGTTCGCAGCGCGGAACTCATCAAATACGCTTCAAACTCGTTTCTTGCTACGAAAATCGCCTTTATCAATGAGATCGCAAATTTTTGCGAGAAAGCGGGGGCAAATGTGAAAGAAGTAGCGAAGGGTATGGGTGCGGATAGCCGTATCGGTTCGCGGTTCTTATATGCTGGTATCGGATATGGCGGGTCATGTTTTCCAAAGGATGTCCAAGCGCTCATCGAAACCGGGAAAGAATATGGCCATCGTTTCGCTATTATCGAAGCGGCGGATCGCATGAATGATATCCAAAAGCTCAGACCGGTCGCATTTTTGAAGAAGCGTTTCAAAAGCTTGAAGGGGAAGCGTATCGCGTTGTGGGGATTGTCATTCAAGCCTCGTACCGATGATGTCCGCGAGGCTCCGGCGCTCTTTGTTGCTGCTGCGCTCATCGAAGCAGGCGCTGAAGTCGTTGCATTTGATCCAGTGGCTATGGATACGTTTCGGGCAGCTTTCCCGGAAAAGCGTATGCGTTATGCTAGGAGCGCCTATGAAGCGGTTGAAGAAGCTGACGCGCTTTTGGTTATGACGGAATGGGATGAGTTTCGAACGGCAGAATATCCGGAGCTTATGAAGCGTATGCGCGAATATGTCATTGTTGATGGCCGCAATATCTTCGAGCGAGCAGAAGCGGAAACGGAAGGATTCGATTATTACGGCATTGGTGTATAAGCATAATGCGCATGAAAGTCCTTTTTCTCAATTATGAATATCCTCCGCTTGGTGGCGGTGCTGGAAACGCTACGCAGTATCTTTTGCGTGAGTATGCTTCATTGCCTGATATCGAGGTGCACCTTGTGACATCTTCAATGGATAATACGGAATATGTGCAATCTGTTGGTGAACGTGTCTTTGTGCATCGGATACCAATTGGGAAAAAAAGCGTGAATCTTCATTTTCAATCAGGAATCGACCTCGTGCGNTATACGTGGTCTGGTTATTGGTATGCGAGAAAGCTGGTAGCACAGGGTGGTTTCGANCTTATCCATGCGTTTTTTAGCGTTCCATGTGGAGCACAGGCCTTTTTGTTNGGAAAACGATTTCACATTCCGTACATCGTTTCATTGCGTGGAGCTGATGTTCCTGGATATAGTGAGAGATTTTCCGCTCTTTATGCGTTCATTACGCCTTTTATACGCTGGATATGGCATCAGGCTGCTTTTGTTGTGTCAAATAGCAGTGGATTGAGACAGCTTGCACAAAAAGCAGATACNCAGCAAGATATTCGCGTTATCCCGAACGGTGTCGCTGTTGATGAATTCCTTCCTGCAAATGTTTCTGAAAGCGTGAGTGATGTTTTAACGCTTTTGTGCGTATCGCGATTGACGCCGCGCAAGGGTATACGGTATCTTATCCAAGCTATGAAGCTTCTTGAAGAACGCGGACTCATTGATCGCATCAAGCTTCGTATCGTGGGTGATGGACATGAACGCGCGGCGCTTGAAGAGCTTGCGTCCGGACTCAATCTGGCTCATGCCATCGAATTTCTCGGACTTATCCCGCATGACCGCGTATCAGAGCAATTCCAGCTCGCTTCGGTGTTCGTGCTGCCATCGCTGAATGAAGGCATGAGTAATACGATGCTCGAAGCGCTCGCGACAGGACTACCGATTATTGCAACCGTCACCGGAGGAACTGAAGAACTTGTTGAGGACGGTGTGAATGGATTTTTTATCGATATGCATTCGGCAAAGGATATTGCGGATAAGGTGGAGCGGTTCGTGGCTGATCGCGGTTTGGTTCGACGATTTGGAACAGAGAGTCGGAAGCGAGCAGAAGCGCTCAGTTGGCGCTATGTCGCGGAATCATATATTGAGTTATATCAGCAATCATTAGCAGGAGCTGATCATCGTNATAATCAGTGAGGGATACGCTATGTCGTTTGGACGAGTCATACGAAGAATAGTAGGTATCGTGTTTTTAGTNGCAGCGGTGTTCGGTATGAGANCTCTTTATCATGCTCAATACCGATTATCCGAACAGAATGAACAACAATCTGAACAGGTAACATCAGAAAAGACTGTNGAAGATATCCGGCAAGAGGCTGCGGATACAAAGAAAGCNGCANTGCCGAAAACGATTGTTGAAACGCCGTTNGATGNTCATTTCCAAGTTTCGGAAGCGTCGTTTTCTGATAAGACTGCCATATGTGATATTACGAAGTATGGGGCTGTCGGTGACGGCAAGACAAAGAATACGGAGGCGTTCGTGAAGGCCATTGATGATTGTTTTGGACAGGGTGGAGGGCAGGTGCTTGTGCCGGCTGGAGTATGGCTGACTGGCCCGATCCATCTCAAGAGCGATATCGATCTTCATGTCGATAAGGGAGCTACGATCCTGTTCAGTACCGATCTGAGCGATTATCTACCCGTTGTCTTCTCGCGTTTTGAAGGAGTGGAATATTATAATTATTCTCCACCGATTTATGCGAAAAATTGCGTGAATGTCGCGATTACTGGAGAAGGTACGATCAATGGACAAGCCGAAAAAAGCTGGTGGAATTTCAATATCATGAGTTCGGATATTCCGAAGCTGTATGCGATGGGTCAGGATGGAGTGCCTGTGGATGAAAGGATATTCGGAACGGCCTGGACTGGTCTTCGTCCCGGGTTTATCGAGTTCGTTGATTGCGATGCTGTCAGGGTAGAGGGCGTGACGATCAAGAATGGTCCGATGTGGACGATTCATCCGATTTATAGCGAAGATGTCGTCGTAAGAAATGTAAAAGTATTGACGGCTCCAGGACGAAGTACGGACGGATTTGTCGCTGATTCAAGCCGTAATGTCTTGGTTGAGCATTCAACATTCAGTACCGGCGATGATTCTATCGTCATAAAATCGGGCCGGAATGCGGATGGTATCCGGGTGAATAAGCCCTCTGAAAATATCGTTATCCGTGATTGCAATATCTTGGAGACGCATGCAGCGGTTGCGATCGGTAGCGAAGTATCGGGCGGCATCCGGAATATCTTTGTTGAGAATATCACCATGAAAAATGGGACCTTCGGTGCCCGTATCAAGTCATCGCCAGGTCGACAGGGCTTTGTTGAGAATGTATGGATCAATGGCGTTACTGTCACTGGTTCGACGAGCGATGCCCTTATCGCGCTGGATAATCTTTATGAAGTGCTTGTTCCTCCTTCGGATTCCGTTATCACGCCGTTCACGAATATTCATTTCAGCGGATTTTCTGCGCGTAAGGCGAAATCTCCGCTGTTTATCCGCGGTTATGATCGTGATTCCGTCAAGGATATCTTTGTTGATGGTATGACAGTGAAAGCGAATAATAGCATTTCTATTTCTGATGTCAGCGGCCTTACCATACGGAATATGAAGGCGCATTCCTTTCGGGACAAAGGCATCATTCCGGTTGTTAAGATCAAAAATAGTGATAATGTCCGGTTTGAAGCGTCCGGCCTTACGGATGCGAACATATCATGCGTAGGATGTACGTATTCGTTGTCGGCAGAAGTGTCGGCACAGGATGAAACAGCCTCGGGTGTTACGGCATCAGCGGCATCGATATCGGAAGAGACGAGTGCAGGCGATACAACAGAGACCGGAAGCGCTTATTGATTTGTGTAAATATCTTTCGTGTGAATAAGAAAAGATTCCTACTCGGTCTTAAAGTTGCCATTAGCATCGGGCTGGTTTTTTGGTTGGTTGATCGAGTCGATTGGCAAAGCGTCGGATCCAAGATTTATAATGTTTCCTGGCCGCTTTTGATTGTCTATGTCATGCTTCAGTTGCTCGGGAATGTGATCTCATCGAAGAAATGGCAGATTATCGCTGGATTCAAAGGATTGCATTTTTCTGTCGGAGATGGATTTTTTGCATATTTGACAGGAGCATTCATCAATAATTTTTTGCCATCGACTCTCGGCGGCGATGCGTATCGCGGACTTTGGCTTGCTGATCGTTCTGGTGCCAAGGCAGCTTCCATATCAACAGTCGTTTTTGACCGTTTTATAGGTCTTTGGACGACAGCCATGATGGCGCTTGTCGCATGCGTACCGTTGATTCCGCTCATGAGCGATAATATACCTCTTGCAATCGCTATCGCTGCGCTGGTGGCGTTTTTAGTTATTGATCTTACTATCACGTATCTGTATTGCTGTGCTTGGTTTCGTGATGCTATCGCACGTATACCATTTCATAAAGTGCGACGGCTACTTCAGGAAGTCATTTTTTATACGAAAAAGCATATTTGGTGGAGAACAAGTTTTTGGGCGTTTTGTTTCGCTTTTGTCGGGGTTGGTCTTTCAAATTTCGCGCTTTTCCATGCGTTTGGAAGCGATATCGGTTTAGGGTCTTTTTTTTCGGTTATTTTTTTGGTCACAATCGTTTCTTCAGTGCCGCTTTCAATCAATAATATCGGCATCAAAGAGTGGGCATATGTGACTTTTTTCGCGCTGATCGGTGTAAATGCCGAGACGGCGGTAACGGTCGCGTTACTTTCCCGATTCATACAGATGTTCATCTCTTTCATTGCGCTTCCGAAATATTGGCGTTCTAGAAATCAATAAAAGAAGTTTTTATAAAAAAACTCGGAAACGATAGATATGCGTTTCCGAGCGTGTTTTTTGCACCTGTGCTGTTTCATCAGGTTCCGAAAATCGCATCAGTTAGGACAGGGAAATCATCCATTGCCATAAACCGTTTCCGGAGCACGAATCCGTCGCAGTTCTTGAGATAAACCAATTCCCGATGTCCGGTGGCGACGTCCGTTGCGATATGTCCTTGACACATCGCTTCATGGATATTTTCAAGCAATTTTTTCGCCAAGGTATCGGAGTTAATTCCTCGAACAAGCCTTTCCAGATCGGAGAGAATACGGTCTTCAATCTCCTGGATGAACCGTCCGGACTGAGAAATGAATACATCTGGAATATCGTCCGTACGGTTTGTGCGATCAAGGATGCGAGCTTTCTCGAAAAGAGCACTCTTGACTATCTCTTCAATCGATCGAAGAAGGTCTAACCCCACCAGATAAACACTGTTCGGAATATTCTGCAAAAGTAATTGGTGCAGCGGTTGTACCAAAACAGCATGTACATCAAATGATGACGTGTTGGTCATAGCGACCTCTCCTTCTTGATGAAAATAAAAAAGTACTGTGCAACTGGGATAGTATGCGCTATTTGTTCAAAAAAGTCAATGGTATTTTTTATCCTGTATTCTTGTGCTGAATCAGGATTATTTTGATGCTTGTGAAGCGGTTGTAGTCGTAGGGGACGGAAGAACGCGTATTGTCTTGGCGGTTATGGCTCCAGTAGAAGCATCTTTTTCACCCTCTATAACGATAGTGCTGCCGATAGAAAATGGAGTGACAGAAAATTCCGAACCGTCTGTGAGCTTCAAAACAAGCTTTTCACTCTCTTGAGATACGATTGTTCCGGACAGTTCTTTCATTGGATTTTGTTTGGATACTTCGGCATTCTTCCGGTCTTTCTGTTTTTTGCCTTCTTTGATCGGTACTGTCATTTCTGGCTGTTCGATGATCAGTCCGAGTCGCGAAAGCTTATATTTTTCATACTTTGCGCCTGCGTAGAATACTATGCCAGAAAAGAAGATAAGCGAGAGAACGATGGCAAGCGTCTTCTTGTCGTAGCCGAGTACTTCTCCTTTGAGCTGTTGTAAATCAAGTCGCATAAGATATTTCGGATTATGGTTGTAATGTGTTCGTACGTGCTTTTAGGGTGGGGGCTGTACACATCCAGTATAGCACGTCCTGAACCTATTTCAGAACCTTGCCGGCCTCAATGACTTTGATGGAGTTATTCGGTTTGTGAGCGATTTCTAATTTGAAATCATAGGTGTCGGTATCGTACATTTTTTTGATATCGACGATATTGTTGATGTAGCCGGAACTTTTGAGAGACTTCGATTTTCTGCCAGTGGAAGTGACGAAGTAATCGAAGTGCTTGTTGCGCCAACGGTTCGGAGTCAGACCAGTGGTGCAATCACCGAGGAATGTTTCACAGACAGCGCCTTTGTCCGACCAAATGGAAAGCGAACCGGCATTGGGAATCGAGTTGAGATATTGGGCAGCCTCGAAGCTGCCATCACCCATATCTTTGAGATTCAGGATGTAGCGTTCCGGAAGCAATGATGAGGAATAGGAGAGATAGAACGGTTTGACGGCATTAAGGCTCAGACAAGAGATGGCAATGAGGATAGTCGGAATGAGGAGTGATTGCCCGTATCGTTTAAAGCGATCGAGATGGAAGAGTTCCGAAAATCCGATTGCTGCGATGATGCAGGCCATTGGGTAGAGAACGATTTGATAGCGGACGGTTGCGCCAACATGGTTTACGGTTGCGCCTATGTAATAGAGGAGTATGAAAAGCGAGAGATAAAAAACGATGACGTATTCCCGTTTCGGTTCTTTCCCAGTATGGAATACGGAAAAGCCTAATGCCGCTAGGAAACCGAAGAGCGTTAGAGGTGTCAATCCGAAAATGAGCGCATAAAAATCCGCAAAGAAGTCTGAGTTGAAGCGATCTAGGGTCATGACAACGTTATCGCCGGCTTTGGGTGAAGCGAGTGTCGCTTCAAAATCACTCCAAGACATGCCGAGATAGGTATTCAACATGACAGCGGCAATGCAGAGAAGCATGATCGTAGCGGTGGATCGGATGATAATCATCCGATAGCGGTCGAGAAAAGAGCTGATAGTCGCCATAATCTTCCCTTTCAGAGCGAAATAGTCGAAAAGGACGAAAATGATGAGTGCTGCAAAGAGAGGCCATGTCGAAATGAAGGCTTTGCTGAGGAATGTCCCTTCAAGAAGACGTTCTGGGTTTACCCATGTAGCAGGATAGAGTACGAAGAAAGTTGCCATTGAAAGAGCGACAATGGCCGTATAATGCAAGAACGCTGTTTTGAAATAGGGCAATATGGCACGTTTGGAACGGTTGTTGAAAACATACTCCAAAAAAACAATGCCGATAAGATAGACATAAAAGACATTGGCGACGTATTTCGTGAGAAGAGAAAGACCGAGTAAGATACCGGAGGAGATAAGGTAGCGACGGTCGCCTTCTTTTTGGAAAACCAGATATGAAAGGAGTGCGAGTGGTAGGAAAATCCAAAGGAGAGAGTCAGGATTGACGATAAGCGACATGCCAAGCAGGATCGGGGAAAGTCCTATGAAAATAGCGCTTGTGAGTGCGATTGTATCATCGAAAAGCCGCCGTAAGACAAAAAAGAAGCCGAGAATTCCCATGATGCCTGTTAGGAAAATCGGGATGCGTAACCAAAAATTAGAACGCATGATTGCTTCGGATTGTTCGAGGGTCTTTGGATTGCTGCGAATGTCTTTGAAATCCATCGGATTCGTTTTGAACAATCCGGCACCGGAAATGATAGCGACAGTAATACCGGGTTTATCGTTCACTGAAGTGCTTTTCCATTTATGGGCAGCGACAGAATCCCAGAATTTCGTGATACGTCCATAAAACCAATATGGTTCATCGACTGCTGAATATGTGCTGAGACGGGGCAGTCCGAAAGAGAGATTGGCGACAAGAACAACTGCAAGCAGGAAAAAGAGTGTGGCATTCCTCATTTTCGGAGTTCCCATAGATATTTCGTTTTTCACGACTTATGACATGATGATAGACTATTTTCGGCATTTTTCCAAACTTGTTCATTGAGGAACTCTTAAAGAATGTGATATACTTTTATAAAGAGGATTTAAGCCTTTGTGTCTATTCGTTTTTTGTTATGAAAGCATTGCAAAATACACTAAAAAACCCTGTTTTTTGGATATTTCTCGTTATTCTGTCTGGAGCGATTTTTGTCAGGACATATCATTTCAATGAGTGGCTTTATTTCAAGATGGATCAGTCTCGCGATGCGTTTCTGACGAGTAACGCGGTTACGGAGGGCTTAGGAGCGTTGCCATTGCTCGGGCCGCGCGTCGGTGCAGTCCATCTTTCGCATGGATTGCTGCGTCTGGGACCGATTTTTTATTATTTCCAATATGCCGCCGGGGAGCTTACGGGATCTATCGAACCGTATGTTTTTGCATATCCTGAGCTCTTCTTTTCTATTCTTGCTCTTCCGCTCTTGTATGCATTCGCCCGATTGGCGCTTTCGAAGAAGCATGCGCTTATGGTCGTTGCAATGTATGCTTTTTCTTTCTTGGTTATCGAATATTCTCGATTTTCATGGAATCCGAATTCGATACAGTTTTTCGGATTGCTGACATTTTTCGGATTGCTGAAGTTCATGAATACTGAAAATACGGCTTGGCGTCGAGTATGGTTAGCACTTTGGGCATTCGGATTGGCTATCGGTTCCCAGCTGCATTTCTTTGGATTCTTCAGTTTGATAGGAATCAGCGGATTGATGATTCTTTGGCATTATCGCGTTTGGGAGAAGGCTCCTTGGCAAGCATTGAGATCATGGCGGGTTTGGAGGGAGATATTGGTGTTATCGGCGATTTTCATTACGATATTCGGTGTTTTGTATACGCCAGTCATCATAAGCGATGTCATAAAGCATGGCGAAAATTCCAAGAATTTCATTGAAGCGCTGACAGCAAAACCGACAAGTCAGTCAATAATCGATAAATTTGCAAAAGGGACGGTGGAAAGCGCCGATTATTATTGTCTTTTGACAACATCGTATTGTTATTCGGGAGATCCGTCAGATCATCCATTCCCAGTGATCGTGACGATCATCATATTGATGGCCGGTTTGGTAATCGCGTGGAGGAAAAGCATGGATATGCGCCGGACGATGATGGAACGTGATTTCCATATGCTGCTGATTATTTGGGTGGCAGTCTTTTTCATCCTGTGCATTCCGGTAGCGTATCAGCTGCGCCCGAGATTTTTCATCATCGTTTTCGCCGTGCCGTTCCTGTTACTTGGAACGATATTCCGTTTTCTTGAAGACCGATTCCAACGACGGTCGGTAACGCTGATTCCGTTCGCGCTTATGTCGGCGATTTTGGCTGCTAATATGTATGGGACATATGAATGGTTCCATGAGCAGGCGAAAGCACAGGTTTCTCGGACAGAAACGAAACGGACGCTGATTCTCAAAGTACGTGATGGCGTAACATTCGGCCAGATTGCTGGCGTTGCGGATTTCATGTATCGCAACCATACTCCTGGAAATACGCTGTATTTTTATGTCAAACCGGAGCATGTGAACCCGATCCGTTATGCGCTCTTCCTTAAGAACGATCCGGCACTCGTCTTTACGCCGATGAAGATAAATGAGAATCCGCATGCTGAATATTTCGCGATAGAACGGACTGGTTCCAGCCTCGGAAAAGTCACGAAGAAGTTCGGAGATATTTTTACGGTGATGTCTTCGGAACAGCATGGCCAGCTGACGGTATATAAGCTTGATGTCGAGAAGAGGGAGGTTTCGGAGAATTTCCATATCAGTCAACAGTCATCAGAAAAATCCGACCGTCTTTTTTGGCAAGATATCTTCGGTGGCAATGATACGATAAAGAATATAGATTTCGGAGAGTAGTCGATGTGTGCAGATATTTTTGAATCCCTTAATGAGATCCATCATGACAGCATTCTTTAATCGCCATAAGATAGCTATAATTCTTGGTCTTATCGTCGTTGCCGGAATTTTTTTACGGACATATCAGTTCCGTGATTGGCTGCAATTCAGTCCGGATCAAGCGCGTGATGCGACCATTATAAGGGATGTCATAGAAAAGGGCATGTCGTTGCCTTTATCTGGGCCTCAAGCCGGAAATACTTCATTTAGTCTTGGGCCGCTTTATTATCATTTCCAGTATGTTTCTGGAGTATTATTCGGAGTAAGTCCGGAAGCGATGGCGTACCCGGATGTCTTTTTCTCCATCTTAGCCATACCGCTCCTGTTCTTTTTCTTGAGGAATCGTTTTTCTGATGCGATATCTCTTTGGCTTACCGCTATCATGAGTGTTTCGTATTTTTCCGTGCTGAATTCGAGATTCGCTTCAAATCCGAACTCTATTCCGTTTTTTCTTACATTGTTCCTTTTCGGTCTATATGGAATGCTTCGCACATCCAACGATTCTCAGAGGTATTGGCGATTCGTTTGGCCAGCCATGGTCGGCATCGGTATGGGCGTCGGTGTCCAGCAGCATACGTTGTTGCTTGTGACGATGCCAGTAGTCGCGTTAGCAGTTGTCATATTGCTTTGGCGTGAACGGAGATTCTCATGGCGTAGCCTTTTGATCGCATTAGCCCTGACGCTGGTGTTGAATGGCGGTTTTCTTGTCCATGAATGGCAAACGGATGGGCAAGGCACCCGAGCACTTTTCAAAGGTATCAGTAATCGTTCCGAGGGAAATTCGAAATTCGTGAAGAATGCCGGATTGATAGCCTCATGCGAGCTTCAGGCGAATGCTCATATCATATCGTCTCTTCAAGAGATTGAGGTATGCGGGAAGTTATTTTCCGTTTCGCGTGAAATCAAAAAGAATGGGCATTCATGGTATGGACGTGCCAAGAGTGTATTGTTGATTGGCGGCATAGCCTTGAATGGGGCGTTCACTCTCGGCGGATTATTTCTCGGATGGCGAGCGTATCGTCGGACGCGGAATCATGATCAGAAGCGTTTTCTTGCGCTTTTAGCGGGATTCAATGCCATAATGTTCCTCGCATTCATTCCAGTAGCAGGAGAAGTTAGCATGCGCTATTTCATCGTGCTCTTTTTCGTACCATTCATTCTGTTGGGATTGTGGATGGAATTTTTTGCAGAGCGGTACGCGAAAAGAGGCATGTGGGTTGCTTCCCTTCTCGCTTTGATGCTTATTGTGTCATCGGGTATAGTCGTGTTTCAGGCGGGAAAAGTATTGGCACATGGAAAAGGGAGCGATGTTGATAATAGCATCCTCGGCGAACTTGATCCGATGCTGAATTATATATTTTCTCGAGCGGATCCTTTGCAGACAGATATCAATATCTCTGGAAAAAAGATGTATTATAAGCGTTTTTTCAAACCGCTGAATTTTTTGGCGCAAGAGAAAGCTGGCAAAAGCTTGCATCTTTCCGATAAGAAAAATCAGCCGAAAGATGATGAGCAAGTATTTCTTTTTTCGAATGAAACAAAAAAGAAGAAGCGGCATCTACCGGGAAGTTATACCGATGGACATCTGGTTGAAGATTCCAAGGTGTTTGGAAATATCATGATTACAGTCGTCAGATGGTAAACAGAACATGAACAATATCATGGTACGTATCTCGAATGATATCATAAGGAAATATATGGCTCGCATTCCGCTGACAGTCTGGTTCATGATTGCCATCGTTGCGGCAGGTGCTTTCCTAAGGATGTATCAATTCCATGATTGGCTTCATTTCGGTTCCGATCAATCGCGTGATGCGGCAGTCATCGAATCAGTCGCGCTTGGAGGAGCCGGTTGGCCGGCATTCGGCGCTGAGGCGAGCAGTACGCATTTTTATCTCGGCCCGATTCATTATTATTTCCAGATCCTTTCTGTGAAATGGTTCGGAGTAAGTCCGGAAGCGATGGCATATCCGGATGTCTTTTTCTCTATCTTAGCCATACCGCTCCTGTTTGTTCTTTTGCGAAGATTGTTCAGTGTGCGACTTTCGTTGTCTCTGACAGCGTTGTATGCTGTTTCGTATTACGCTGTCGAATATTCCCGCTTTGCATGGAATTGCAATGCGATCCCATTTTTTGCCGTTCTTTTCTTGTTGGCATTGCATGAATTCGCTTTTTTGAAAGAAAAGACGGGGTGGATATGGGTGGGTGTACTTGGCGCCGCTTTTGGCGTTGGTGTACAGCTTCATGTGTTGCTTCTGCTCATATGGCCGGTGATGCTGATGATTGTCTTTACGATGTCTGTCATGGCGAGAAGAATCGCTTGGACGCGTTGGGCAGCGATTATAGCGATAGCCATCTTGTGCAATGCTGGACAGCTCATCAGCGAATGGCAGACAAACGGCGCGAATACGAAATTATTTTTTTCGGCATTTGATGACCGGTCAAGCAGCAGCGTTCGGCAGACAGGTGAAAATGCTCTCTTTGATGTGCTTTGTCATGGCCAGGCGTATTGGCATATCGTTTCATCATCCGGCAATGATAGTCAATGCGATATACCGTCCAAAGTTTCCGATCTGAAAAAGGTGCGCCATATTGAACGTCATCTCGGAGCTATCGCATCGCTTGTTGCGATTTTTGCCATTTCTGTTGCTGCGTATATATTCTTGATGAGAAGAATCTTTTTGGAGCATGATCCGAAGAGGCGGATGTTACTCACGCTCATAGCGGCATATATGCTGCTGGCGTTCATCGCAGTTTTTCCGACTGTGCGTGATATGCCACTCCGTTATTTTTTGCCTGAAGCAATTTTCCCATTCATCTTATTCGGACTGTTCTATCAGACTTTTTGCGAACGTTATCGGAAATATGGTCTTTTTGTCATGATAGCGATAGTCATATCGCTTGCTGGCATGAATATCCGTGCTTTGCTCACCGAAGCGTCAGACCTGTCCGCTGGAACACGCGGCGATTCTGGTTATGCCGTTTTAGGTGAAACGGAACGGATGGTTGAGTATATGGTCGCATATGCTAACGGACAGCAAGAAGCGTATCTTTCCGGGAGTACATGGTATTTGCTGACATATTACAAGACACTCACATACCTTGCTGAGAAGAAAGGTTTGGAACTTTCCAAGATCGAAACGAAGCATTTGGCGCCTCGTGATGGCAAGATTATCTTTTTTATCGGAGAAGCCTTGTCTCCTAAGGATCGATTCGAAAGGAAAGAGTATCTTTTGAAAGAGTATAAAAATTTCGGAAATATAGGTATATTCGTAGTAATTCCTTCAGGTATATGATGATGCTTCAACGCGTAGGAAAATGCATAAAAGATATGCCGTTTGCATGGTTGTTAGCAGTAGTCATTTTGTTTGCTGGCATATTTTTACGGACGTATCATTTTAACGAATGGCTCTTGTTCAAGGGAGATGCTTTTCGTGATGCCGTACTGGTGTCTCATGTTTTTAATGATGGCGTCGGGTCGCTTCCATTGTTCGGTCCGAAAGCGGGGGGCACACAGCTGCATCTGGGCCCATTTTTCTATTATTTCCAATCTTTAGCGGTTCTCTTGTTCCAAGATACCAGTGCTCCGGTATTGGCATATCCTGATGTTCTTTTTTCGATATTGACATTGCCGCTCATTTTCCTGTTTGTGAAAAGATATTTTTCCTTCGCTTGGGCATTGGCAATTATGGCCATGTTGTCGTGTTCGTTTTTTGCGATCGAGTATGGACGATTCGCTTGGAATCCGAACTCAGTGCCTTTTTGGATAACGCTCTTTTTGTATGCTTTGCTTCGTGCGTATGATGATAATGAATCAAAGAAAACGCTTTGGGCCGGAGTGGCAGGCGGCGCACTCGGCATAGCTTCGCAATTGCATTTCAGTACTTTTCTCGGATTGCCGATCTTGACGGTACTTTTCGCATTATGGAACTATATTGTTGCAAAAAAGACGGTTACCTATCGTTCAATAGCCGTTTTTTTCGGCGTCTTGTTTCTCATATATACCCCCGTACTTTTAGATGAATGGATGACACACGGAGAAAATACGAGAGAATTTTTCAAGGCTATCCATAGCAAAGGTGCCGCTCAAGGCTGGCTGATCATGAATCTTTGGAGGGATATCAGTATGTTCGGGAAGTATTCTTTGAGGATATTGACCGGTGTGACAGATGCTAGCATGGCGAGATACGTTGCCGCTTGCATGGTTATTGTGGTTGGCATATGGGCGAATGTGCGCTTGTATCTCATGGAAAAGGATATCCGAAAGCGTCAGTTTCTTGTTGCGTCGTTCTTGTTGGTGAGCGTTTATTTCCTGCTGTACATACCGCTTGCGTTCAAGATAGATAGGCCGCGCTTCTTCTTGCCGTTCTTGTTCATGCCATATGTAATGATCGGATATATCTTCACATATGCAAAAAGCATCGGCTACAAGAATATCGCTTATTGGGGCAGTATCATAGCGGTAACATTTGTTGTCGCCAGTAATATCGTCATGGTTGACAGATGGATGCGTGAGCTTGCTCTATCACAAACTTCGGTGAAGCAAGAAAAAACCTTGAAAGGCCAGGAATTTTATTGGACATGGGGGCATTTTGAGCGTGCAGCTGCTGTGATGAATAGCCGTTGCCAGAACGATGTATTGCAATATACAATGTCGAAAAATACGCAAGAATTCGGATTTTCCATCGAATATGCCTTGAGAATGGGCAGCGGAAGAGAGGCGGTCGTACAAACGAGAAATTACAAAAGTCCAGGAACGCAAGGGTGTTATTTCTACGTATCAAGGACTGGGGAAAACCTTTCGAAGCTCGTGCAGGAAAGCCAGCATGACGAAAGCATTGATGCGGGAGGTATCGCAGTGACGCAATGGTATCCGAAAGATGCGACAAGAGAATATACGCCTGACTCGATCGGCAAGTTGATATCGCTTGATACGAAGATCCGTAAACATAAGCGTCTTACGTGGTCGGATGTTGGCGTGCTGTTTCGAGGCGAAAGAAGAGTAGTAAATCAATTACAGTAGACGCATATGGAGGTATTCGGCAACAAAAGAACAAGACTCATCCTTCTGTTCTCCGGCATCGTATTGCTTGCGGGTATCGGGTTGCGCGTGTATCATTTTCACGATTTCTTACGGTTTAATCCTGACCAAGCTCGTGATGCCGGAATTGTCACTGATATGCTTCATGGCGAATCATCGTTTCCGCTCTTAGGGCCGAAGGCTGGAGGCACTGAATTCAAATTGGGACCGATATTCTATTATTTCCAATACGGTGCCGCTCGTATTTTTGGAAATTATCCCGATGTCATGGCATATCCCGATCTCCTAGCTTCTCTCTTGGCTCTTCCGCTCCTGTATCTTCTTTTGCGACGGTATTTCCACAGGGTGTATTCGTTGATAGCGACTTCTTTGTTTGCAATTTCTTTTTATGCCATTAAATATTCCCATTTCGCTTTTGGAAATTATCCCGATGTCATGGCATATCCCGATCTCCTAGCTTCTCTCTTGGCTCTTCCGCTCCTGTATCTTCTTTTGCGACGGTATTTCCACAGGGCGTATTCGTTGATAGCGACTTCTTTGTTTGCAATTTCTTTTTATGCCATTAAATATTCCCATTTCGCTTGGAATCCGAATTCGACTCCTTTTTGGACAATGCTCTTTTTGTTGGCATTAGGAGCATTGGCTTCAAATATCGCTTCAAAACAAAAATGGGCATGGGCGGCGGCATTAGGAATCTCAATCGGTGTCGGAATACAGTTGCACACCTTCCTTCTTGTCATGTTGCCAATCATAGCCTG
>WSSedL1CaDRAFT_10000739_pt1 | contig 21921 bp, 20 predicted proteins | sample WetSurSL1Cattail_FD_9464 | JGI IMG/M metagenome (IMG submission 9464)
TTCACCATCATGGAGAAGTACCCAAGTGGTGAAGGGGCTCCCCTGCTAAGGGAGTAGGTCGGGTAACTGGCGCAAGGGTTCAAATCCCTTCTTCTCCGCCAAAGCCGCATGAACACTACGTTCATGCGGCTTTTCTTTTTGCCTTAAAAATGAGATTCACTTGTTAAAACTTGATAAAATTTGTTGTAGTACTTACTCTACTACTACTTTTTAGTACTTACTTAGGTACTACTTCATAATTTGCAAGAGAATGGCCGCTGGATCAATACCAACGGCCATTCTTCTAATTTATAGTAACCACTACAATATATAATGCTTTTCTAATATTTATTAATAGGCTTAGGTTAGCAGAGCACCAGATGTGAAATTAGAACCCAAAGTCCAAATCGACACTAAAATTGACTTAATTATTTTTTTCATAACTTTTTTAACATTATCTACCTCCATAATATTTTCAATTTTGCTAATTAATAGCCCCACTAAGAAATATAATGCTATGCATAGTCCTAATTGTACAGGTGGTATTGGTGCTAACCCTCGCTCTGCGAGCCTAAACCTATTAATTGTTCATTTTTCTAAATTTGCACTCGGTAAATTTAAAAATAGGAGTGATTTGTATGATTGCTTCTCAGCTGTTATATGAACTAACATCTAACTTCTACAGCAAATCATTTCATAGGCGAAAGCCGCCTACTGCTATGCAACTCCTAATATTCTGCTCTTTACATAATCTAGAGATCTTATGTCAAATAGACAAATCAAAAAGTTTTGCAGGTCTTCGTAATTTATACCACAAATCACTTTGCTTTTTATGTAATGATATAAACACCGAAGTAAATATTTACCGCATATTATAATCGAATAATCTTTAAAAGTATATGTATCGGCTATTAACTTATACTGACTAATTTTCTTATCCAATTCTGGAAAATATGGTCTTAAGTAAGCTTTATACTCTGCTATTTTTTCTGGCAATATATACCCAGTATCGTTATCAATGAATTTGTAAACTCCCATATCTACATTTTTTAAACTAGGTCTTTCATTTTGTACAATCATAAATAAAACGAACAATTCACATAAATCCAATATTATTTTATTATATCCTTCTGCAAAGTTAATAATTTCTTCCGTTTCTTTTTTCTTACACTTACACTTACATTTCATATATTCGATAATCGCATTTTTATCAATCCAGTAGCATTCTATGTTATATTTATTAAGATAAATGAAATGCGAATTATCGATCATCGGCTTTTGTAATATTTTATCAAAATCCCCATCTGCAATATATACATTGGATTTACCCTCATCTGATTTTTCTCCAAATTTATTAAATGCCTTCGTAAGAGAGTTCTTTCCTCCGGTTGTAATAATAGCAGCTATATTAATTGATTGATTAGCGAACAATCTTGAAAAAATTGTTTCATAAACATATTCCTTGTCTTTATCTTCAACATAAATATTTACATCATTAAACTGTGAATAAAAAATAGATCTATTTAATGACCCATCATTACTAAAGCTTATTCCATTTAGATTAACTTCATCATACACGACCGTTACTACTCCTATCATTTGTTTTAATAATTCTTACAGTCTTATCATTATATTGGCTGATTATTTCTGGAGAGTGTGTAGCAAAAATTAATTGCAGATTTTCATTCACTCGTAAAATTGATTCAACGAACATTTTTTGCCAAATCAAATGTAGTGAAGACTCGGGCTCGTCAATTATATAGATACCGGCAGATTTTTTAGATAAACCAAATATTAAATTTGCAAAAATAATTATTAAGTGCTTTTCACCGGAAGATAAATCATTTATACCTATTGGTTTCTTGGAGAATTTTGAAAAAAAGCTTATTTTCCCTTCACTACTTATATAAACGGATTTGTCATTCTGTCCAGTATGCAAGAATTCATTAATTATATATAAGAATTCTGTCTTCGGCCTTTCAACGAATTCTTTTTTACCTTCAACGCTTTTAGCTAGATCAGCTATTTGACTTATTTTGTTAAATTCCGAATAGTAAAGAAGAAGTTCAAAACTTAAATTATTTTTATCTGTATTCAAATTTTCAAACAAGTTTTTAAATTTACTAAAGAAACTTTCAATTTGATTTTGGGTATTACTGTTCCATTCGCCAATTTCCTTTATCGTCTTAATATAGTCATTTTTTTTCTTACTAATACTATCCCAGTTTGTTCTGTTAATTTCTTTTATTATTTGGGGAAAGTTCAACTCAGATGTTACTTTCAGAGATGTTGTAAGTACATCTTTTCTAAATGAAGAATTTATATTGTTCTCAAGAATACTGATTCTAGCACAACTATCACGTACTATATTGGTGATATAATTTAATGATTCATTCAAATAATTATTATAGCTATTTCCAGCTTCATCAAAATACATCAATCTTCTTTTATAAAGTGAATTTTTCTCATCTTGATATTCCATACAATTTCTGTTTAAAGGAAGATAAATGTAATTAAATGTATTGCGAATTTGCTCGGCAAATTCGTACTTAAAAAAGAAAGATCTTTGTAAGTCATCAATATTTTCTTTGTCTTTAGCAAACATATCAAAGTCTAATATTTTATATTCTTTTCCATTAAATTCTATATATAAATCGCTGCCCTGCTTTCTTAAATAAATGCTATAATCTTCTAGTAGTCTATCTTTGTATTCTGATCTTTCATCTTGATATCCTAGTCTTTCATCTGGATATTCTGGTTTTTTATTTTGATATTCTAGTCGAATTGATTCAAAATTATAATTCGATAGATCAAATATTCTGCCAGTTACAATAGAGGATACAATATTTAAAATAGTTGTTTTTCCACAGCCATTTTCACCATACAAAAATGTGATATTTTCATTGAAAGGTACATTATAATTTATGTATCCATGCAAACCTCTAACTATTAACCTTGTTATAAGCATTTTACATTCTCCTATTAATTTTATCATAAATAAAACTCCCATTCATAGCATCTTAATTTGTATTATTGAGAATTCTATTTAGTTTAAACAATAATAATAAGTCTTAACATTATTTAAAATACTTTATAATACTTATTCACTTACTCATCATCATTATGCTCCAAAAGATTTTCGATTTAAATTATAATAAATCTATAAAATAAGCTCATATTTATAATACGCCTAAATTTCGACAATCTCAATACAATATTTACCAAGTATGCAAGAATTCCTCTCAACCAAAATAAGCTGAGAGGAATTCTCTATAAGCATTCCAGCTGTGTATTTTGCCTACTCGGCCACTGTGGGGGTCTTATACCTGTTCTTTGGTCTTGACTACGCCGTTTACCTGTTTCACGTTTACTTCCAGCGTGACCGCTGTCAGGCCGGTAATGTCCACCACTACAAACGCATTGTTATCTAGCGGCAAACCGTTGCCATACATCTTTGTAATGTAAACACGCTCATCATCAAGGAAGCGGACTTCATCGGAATATTCAATCTTACCGCCTGAGCCGCCTTTTCCCACGCCCATGAAGTACCTGGAGGCAAGTCCGAAGATTGCTTTGCCATCCGGCACATTTGAATCCTGAATAATATCGGTTGGGAATGGCAGCACGTTATTTGCATAGACGCCCCCCGCTGTCAGGAGCGTCGTCGCAGGCATGATCTTATCAAAATACTCTTTGGGATTAACCACGAGCAGCAGCCGCGGCACAGGGCGGGTGCGTTTATTCGGGCCAGTAGAAATGGTTGCCGCAATACTGCCCATTGTCTTTGGGCTGAGGTCGGTAATGGCTACGGCTGCTTTGTCCTGATATACGCCATTTACCACAGATGCAGTATCGGATACATCCTTCATCATGCCAATGGGTTCGTTATTGCCCGTACCGGCAACAATGGCTTTACAAAGGCCCCCTCCGTTCGCTTCCACCAATACGGAACGGATATAAGCATCCATCCACTCCGGCCCAGCATCAAGCATATCTTTTGAAATAACCATAAAAGCCGTCAGCTTGTTTGCTTTTATATCCACCTTGCTAATGGCCCCATCCAGTTCTTCGGCGATTTTCGTGCCCAGCGCACCCCATACGGCCAGCTGTACGCCCTTCTTGTTGACGATCATCCTTGTAACGGTTGAGGTGTTCTGTATATTGATCATATTCAACAGCGGATAATTAGTTTTCATATCATCCAGCACTGCATCAATGACGGTTTCAGGAAATGCATTGTCCGCCCCTTCAAAGCCTTTTTCAATGTCTCCGGTACGATATGCCTTAATGACCGAGTTATAGAATTTGTTTTCTTGGGCGCTCAGACGACGAACGCTGTGCCGGGAAAGTATTTGTTGATCCGGCACCTGCTGATATGATTTAAAATCGTCAATGAAGCCCTGTTGAATGTTATTTGCGAAATCAGTGAGCGCTGTTACGATTCCCTCCGGGTCACTTTCACTTAGTCCAGCAGAAATTTTGTCTCTTAAGTTTGCTTTGATTACATCTTTTGAAATCATTTTCTTTCCTCCGTTTTAAATGCCGCTCGAAACATATCGGCGACTGTTTTTAATTCTTTTGACGGTTTCCCGCCGTATGACTTTGTAACACCTGCATCCTTCTGCGCCGGTACGGCCACAAAGGACACTTCATAGGCGTCAGTAGGATTGACAAGCTTTTTGTAGCACACTTGACCGCTGTATGTATTACCGTTATAATGCGCACACGCCGTTACCCGGTTATCTGCTCCGCAAATGGAACACACAATTGACTGCACCGCGCAGCCTATACTTACTTCTTTTTTGATCCCGGCTTCAATGTCTGAAATAAAATCTTTGTTGCTGTCAGTCTTAGCCATATAGCAATGTGCGATCAGCTGCGCGTATGGTTCGCCCGTTTTTGCGGTTCCCTGCCCTTGAACCACTTCGGTTTTGTAAATGCGGGCAATTTGGCTTTCTGCTTTCGGGTTATGATCCTGCATAACAGTTTTCCCATTAAGCAGCTGGGCCAGCGTTTGCAGGGAAGCTGTGGGGAAAGCTTTCAATTCGCTTTCGTAATCAGACAATAGGGGCTACTTGTTAAACAAAAGTACAAACATTGAATATGCAAACAAAAAAATGGAGTACGGGGCAAATATCTACTCTGGATTTGGAGACGGCCCAACAAGATGTCAGTGCACAAAATTCGGCAGTGCAGCAGGCTGAAATCAATTTATTCACTTCGGTGGAACAATATCGCTGGGCGCTGAATGGTACCATCATCCAGCCGGAAAATTAGCACGTTTAACCAGAATAGTCTGCATTTGATGAACATACAAATTGGGATAATGAAATACAAAATCTTTCAGCTGGGCCGTTGGTATAGCTTCTACAAGTTCTAAGCTTAAAGGTTGAGAGCTTGTGGTAAAGATTCCCGCTGCATTTTCAGGATTTATCTACAGAAGATTTTTATAACATGTAACATTCAGAATGTGGAAATGTTATACTCTTTTGTTTAAACTTCAAAAATTTGCAAGTCGTAATTAAGTCAACTAACACAAGCTCCTTGTAGATTTCAATGCGTAACGCGGTTTAGAAGTAGGATCAGCATGCCATTTATAAAATACACGTGTTCGGATTTAGCGCGGTTAACTCCACCAACACGGGATTATCCGAACTTTATTTTCACAATTGATTGGTTCGCGTTAATTGTCACAATGCCGTAACGTAAGCGGTAACGATTCTATACAAAGAAGTCCCTTGCAAGCCTGAATGGTTTGAAAGGGACTTCTTTGCATAGAATTTTTTGTGCCTACGTAGATGTGGCGGAGCGAAGCATTTCAGATTCGAGCTGTCAGGGAGAGCCTGACGGCTGGGATCATTCGTGTAATAATAAGTAACGTAATACTTATCGTAAAAATATAGACAGCATGCACGAATATATCTATTACGTCACGGCAGTAGGCAATTTTCCGGATGAAGGCATTCAAGATACACCTAAAATCGGAAAGAATTAATAAACAACGGCTATCCAGTTCAATCCAGCAAAATTAAGTGCTTTCTCTTTCGACAAGAGATACAGGTAGGATGACACTAGTCGGTATCACCTTATTTTCTTGTTTTGATATAATACTTTCTACCGCACGTTGACAAATAGCATCTACTGATTGATGAATTGTTGTAATTGTAGGTGTGCAGAGTTCACAAAGGTCAATATCGTCGTAACCGACAACTTTCATTTCTTCAGGTATTTTAATTCCGCGTTTGGTACATATATTGATTACCTGCGCGGCGATGATATCATTAGATGTAAAAATGCCGTCAATATCCGGATTGTTATCTAAAAGAATATTAATAACATTTTCATACCGCATGGATAGAAACTGTTCCTCTGTTGCATCAATAACAACATGCGGTACCCCTTTACTGTCACAAACTTCTTTGAATCCAAAATAACGTTTGTTTGCTTCCATGTTGAGATAAGTACTTCCGCTTATGTGTGCCAGTTTCTTACAGCCTTTTGTTATCAGATGCTCCGCCGCCAAAATACCGCCTTGATAGTTATCGGAGGATATGGCAGGGATTCGCGGAGATATGATGCGGTCAATAGATATGACGGGAGCATCTATTGCGATATTCATATCAAGATTTTGCGTATGACTGGCAAGAATAATACCAGCTACCTTACTGGCATTCAACATATCAAAATATTCGACTTCTTTTTTTGCTTCATGGTTGGAAGTACAAAGTAACAATTTGTATCCACTGCTTGTCACAAGATGTTCCACACAATCAATGACTTTGCAAAAATACATGTTGCTGGCTGAAGGTACAATCAAACCAATAAAATGGCTTCTCTTTTGTGAGAGAGCACGTGCAAGCTCATTTGGCTGATAATTAAGATCCTTCATAGCCTGCTGTATTTTTGTCTTGGTCTTTTCGCTGATGTAACCACGGTTATTTAACATCCTTGATACCGTAGTAACAGTAACGCCACTCTTTTCAGCGACATCTTTTAAAGTATTCATTACTAAGCTCCTATATAAAAATTTATTACTGATGATTCTGCTGAGCAGGCACTCAATTAGAATATATATGAAAATTCGGCAATAACACTAAGAATTATAAAGGGAAATAAATACAAATGCAAATATAATTACAAATAATATATTATATTGTAATTATTATAACCTTTAGATAAATAAATGTCAACCGCACATCATATAAAATCAGCAAATATCCGGAATGAATAATAGTCAGTTATATGATAGATGAATTTTATATGAATATGTTACAATAATTATCTACTATATTTGAAATAAATAGTTTATAAGTCAGATTATTTTGGATTATCTACTTGACAAAAGCATGTCAACCGGTTAATATATAGTAAATCATTCAAAATACTTGGGAGGATCAATATGAAAAGGTCAAAACTATTTATTACGGCTACTTGTTTGGTACTTAGTCTTTCAATGCTAGCAGGTTGTGGTAAAGGCAGCACATCATCCACAGGACAAAGCACTTCAAGCGGCGGCGCATCCGCAGCGCAAAGCACTTCAAGCAGCAGCAAAGAAGTAAAGCTTACTTTCTTCAATACTTCAGCGGAAGTAAACAACCAATTCTCTGATTTGTTTAAACTTTATCATGAATCACATCCAAATGTTACGATTACGCTTATCCCAACGCCGATAGGAGGCCAGCAGATACAGCAATTCCAATCTCTTCTGGCATCCAAAAAACCAGCTACCATGGTAAATCTTGATCCGGGAACGATTAATATTTATAAGGATAAGTTTTTGGACTTGGCATCGGACAAGAGCTACTATGAAGGGATCGCACAGACCGGTGCCATTGATTCTGCCTTGTTGGACGGAAAATTCATCGGAATTCCCTATACTGTTCAAGGCTATGGATTATTATACAACACGCGTGTCGTCAATAAAGCCCTTGGTACAACTTTTGATCCGTCGACAATAAAGACCCGCAGCGATCTGGAAGCGCTATTTAAGAAGATCGATGCAGCCGGTGTGCCGCCAGTAATCGTACATGGAGCAAACTGGTCTGTGGGAGCACATTATCTAGGATTAACCTATTCATTACAGTCCAAAAATGTGGACGATAATCGCAAGTTTGTCGGAGATCTGGAAAAAGGCACCGTGGACTTAAGCAAAAATACTGTGTACAACAATGTTATGGACACATTCGATATTTTGAAAAAGTACAACTACAGAAAGAGTGATCCTCTAGTCGGAGATTATGCAAAAGACGCATCGGACTTCGCAACAGGAAAAGCTGCGTTCTTCTTTATGGGAGACTGGGCCTGGTCCCAAATCGGCACCTTGAAGGGAATCGACAAGGAATACGGAGTTATGCCGGTGCCGTTCAGCAACAATGCCGACGATTTCGGTAATTCCCAGATTCCGGTAAGCGAGCCTAAGCTGCTTGCTATTGACAATTCCGGTTCCACGCCTGAGCAGCAGGCTGCAGCGAAAGAATTTATTAAATGGATGCTAACGGATACACAGGGACAAACCGCTTTGGTTTCAAAGATGGGGTTCAATATGCCTTATAAAAATGTGAGTGTAAAGAGTGAAAATATTATGGCCACAGCAGTATCAAAGTACATTTCCGCCGGTAAAACAATAAATATCGCACCTATCAATTACCTTCCAGCAGATTACTGGTCTAAGACAGGAGACTCCATGCTAAAATATCTAGCAGGCAAGACAGACCGTGCAGGGGTTACCAAAGAAATTCAGGACTATTGGAAATCGGTAACGGCCCATTAATCAGCTTAACTATTTTTATGAAAACAATAGGCGAAGGCTTTTAGCCCTTTCCTATTGTTTTCGATATAATCGTAAAAGGATTTGGTGAAATGACACAAAAAAAGAAGCTCAAAAATATCGGCACTTTTTTAATTTTCGGTGGGCCTTCCCTGATTGCATTTACGGCTGTTGTTCTAATACCGCTATTATTCGGGTTGTACTTAACTTTTACGAATTGGAATATGAGCACAGGCGCGCATGCTTTTGTTTGGTTTGACAATTATAAACAAGTAATCAAGGACAGCTCATATTTGACGCAGCTATGGTTCACTCTCAAATATGCGTTTTTCACTGTCATTTTTGCCAATGTTGGCGCGTTTTTTTTAGGCCTTGCATTAAGCAGGGGATTAAAAGGGCAAAGCTTCTTTAGAACGGGATTCTTCACCCCAAATCTTATAGGCGGATTGGTATTAGGATATTTATGGCAATTTCTGTTTTCTCAGGTGCTTCCGTATATGGGAAAAACTTATGGCTTGTCAATATTTCAAACCTCATGGCTTACGGATACAGGGAAAGCATTCTGGGCTTTGATTATTGTTAACTCATGGCAATTAATGGGGTATCTCATGATTGTTTATATTGCTGGATTCGTGGGTGTTCCCGCTGATATATTGGAAGCCGCAGATATTGACGGCGCAAGCCGTTTAAGAAAAATTGTATCAATCGTTGTGCCGCTTTCGGTCTCAAGTATTGTAGTATGTATGTTTCTTTCCATTTCACGTTCATTTTTAACCTACGATTTAAATCTGGCTTTGACAAACGGCGGTCCGTATGGATCGACTGAGTTAGCATCCTTTCATATCGTGCAAAAGGCATTCCTTTCTAATGAATACGGGATTGGTCAGGCCGAAGCTGTTGTTTTATTCATCATTGTTGCAATATTTGCTTTAACGCAATCTTATTTAATGAAAAGGATGGAGGTAGAAGCGTAATGAGAGGCAGCAAACGGGTTCGTTTCATTAAAAATACATTAATGTTTGTGTTGTTACTGATTTTTCTAATCCCATTCATTATTATTATATTTAACACATTTAAAACAACTCAGCAATTTATCGATAATCCTATTTCTCTACCCACTCAATATAATTTTGATAACTACACTAATGCAATTGATGAAATGAATTTTGTTACAGGTTCTTTAAATTCTTTCATAATAACAATATCCGGAGTATTCCTCGTTGTCTTGTTCTCTTCCATGACGGCATATTTATTTGCCAGATACAAATGGAAGATCAATAAAATATTGTTTTTTGTTATGATAGCATCAATGACAATCCCGTTCCAAGTGGTCATGATCCCGCTTGTGACGATTTATGGCAGCCTGGGATTTCTTGATTCCAGACAAGCTTTGCTTTTTATGTATCTGGGGTTTGGCGCCCCGTTTGCAATCTTTACCTTCCACGGCTTCATCAAAGGGATTCCGATTGCTCTGGAAGAAGCCGCCTCAATCGACGGCTGTTCAAAACTGAGAGCCTTCTTTCAGATTATACTGCCACTGTTAAAGCCTGCATTGTCTACGGTTATCGTACTGGACGTTCTGTGGATGTGGAACGATTACCTGCTCCCCAGCCTAATTCTTCAATCTCCGGAACTCAGAACACTCCCACTTTCGACCTATAACTTTTTTTCTTCTTACAGTGTTGATTTCACACCATTAATGGCCGGTCTGGTGATGACGATCATTCCTGTTCTTATTCTTTATCTCTTCTTGCAAAAATATATTATAGAAGGAATATCACAAGGCGCTGTAAAATAATGCGGTACAAAATCCGGAATGAAACAATTCAGGGAAATCAAAAGGGGAATTGGAAATGGCGTTAATGCAAGTGAATTTTCATTCAAAAGCACTGAATAAGATAGTTACATTTAATGCTCTTGTTCCATTGGACGCGGTGGAACCGCCGGAACAGTCGGAAGCCTTTCAGAGGTCGATGAAATCGATCTATCTTCTGCACGGCTATTCAGGTAATTATACCGATTGGATCAGTGGGACTAAAATTCAGCAGCTGTCCGAAAAATACAATCTCGCAGTCTTTATGCCGTCAGGTGAAAACAGTTTTTATTTGGATGACACCGATAAAGGTGATTTGTTTGGCGAATATGTTGGAAAAGAGCTCGTTGATTTTACCCGCAACATGTTTTCGTTATCTAAGAAGAAAGAAGATACTTATATTGGTGGATTTTCCATGGGCGGATACGGTGCCATTCGCAATGGATTAAAATATGCTGATAATTTTAGCTGTATTATCGCGCTTTCTTCTGCCCTTATAACACGCCGCATCGCGGGACTTCCGGTTAACTATAAAGACTTTATAGCTGATTATAAATATTATACAAGAGTATTCGGAGATTTAAATCAGTTATTGGGCAGCGATAAGGATCCGGAAGCTCTCATAGCCGGCATGAAGAAACACAACTGCGAAATTCCAAGAATATTTATGGCGTGCGGGACAGAGGACTTCCTTCTGCAAGAAAACCATAGTTACCATGATTTTTTGAGTTCAGAGAGCGTTTACCATACTTACATTGAAAGTCCCGGGAATCATGACTGGGCCTTTTGGAATGAATACATTGAGAAGTCCATTCTATGGGCGTTGAATGATTAGCCTTGGCGAAGCGTGGAAACACGCGGGATGAGAGAGTATAAGGAGAATCGGCCGTGAATTATAAAAGCGAAGTTTTGGAAGAGCTGCTGCCAATTTTAGAGGCGGCACCTGTTATTGATCTAGAACATGATCTGTGTTCCGCAAGAGCGATTCCGGTTCCTGAAAACACAAAATCGTCCGATGTTAGAACAACATCACACACCATAAAAGGGCCGGAATCTGATCTTCTTATGAAAATATACCAACCGATAAATCGAGTTCAGGAAAAAGTTCCCGGCTTATTTTGGATCCATGGAGGCGGCTATGTGCTGGGGCATCCTGATGTGGAAGACGGCATATGTGAGCGCTTTGCAGTAGATTCGAACTGTGTAGTTGTTTCAGTTAATTATCGGTTAGCCCCGGAATATCCATACCCGGCTGCGATTGAAGATTGTTATGCCGGGCTGAAATGGATGGCGGACAATGCAGAGGCTTTCAATATTGACAAGTCAAAAATAGCAATAGCAGGGCCCAGCGCCGGAGGCGGATTAACGGCTGCACTTGCCTTGATGGCCTGTGACAAGGGAAAGCCGGAGGTTATGTTTCAAATGCCGTTATATCCAATGATTGACGACCGCAATGAAACGCCATCCAGCTATGAGATTAATGAGAAAAGCATGCCGAAAGCCTGGAACCGGGAAAACAATCTGATTGCATGGCGCATGTATTTGGGTGATCATGTCTCCGACGAGATTTCACCGTATGCAGCACCGACTCGGGCAAATGATTTATCAGGGCTGCCTCCTGCCTACATTTGTGTAGGTCAGCTGGACCCGTTTAGAGACGAGACCATAAATTATGTCACAAGGCTGGCACAGGCAGGAGTACCCGTTGAATTTCATTTATATCCCGGGTGTTTCCACGGCTTCGACGCAATTTGCAACAATGCGAAGATCAGCATACAGGCTAGAAATGAATATATTAACGCTCTGAAAAAAGCTTTTCATGAAACGGAAGATAAGTTTGCGGTGGAAAAATAAACCGGTTATGTATAGGTGCGTTGTTTTAATTAAGCAGGCTATAGGGAACGTTCCTTAAATTGAGCCTTTGTTAGAGATGATAGACCGTTGACTTAATGTCTTTGGAAAGACGAAGGCTATAACTTAAAATAAGCAAATAAATTGCGGCGATATTACCAGATGATTAGAGAAATGAGGAACGTAAATGGCTATCAGAAATCAAATCATGCTTATCACTTATGCAGACAGCATGGGAAAGAATTTAAAGGAACTCTCTGAGATTTTGGATAAGTACTATAATGATGTAATTGGCGGATTGCATATACTTCCGTTTTTTCCGTCTTCAGCAGACAGAGGATTTGCTCCCATGAGCTACAAGAGCGTAGACCCTGCGTTTGGTGATTGGAATGATATCAAAGTTTTGTCAGACAAATACTATCTAATGTTTGATTTTATGATCAATCATATTTCGAAAAAATCTGAATACTTTCAGGATTTTTTGTTGCTTAAAAATCAATCAAAATATAAAGATTTATTTATACGATATAAAGACTTTTGGCCGGGCGGAGAGCCTTCGCAGCAAGATATCGACCTTATTTATAAAAGAAAACCCAGAACACCGTATATCGATGCTGATTTTAAAGACGGAACGGCGGAAAAAGTCTGGTGCACATTTGATGAAGAGCAGATTGACCTTGCTGTAAATACTCAAACTACAAAAGATTTTATTAAGGAGAATTTGCTGTATTTGGCTGAAAAGGGTGCTTCTGTTATAAGATTGGACGCCTTTGCATACGCAATGAAGAAAGTGGGAACAAATTGTTTCTTTGTTGAACCGGAAACTTATGAACTGCTGGATTATTGTAAAAGCCTTGTGGAAAGCAGGGGCGTGGATATCCTGCCTGAAATACACGAGCATTATACAATCCAGATGAAGCTTGCAGACAGGGAATACTGGGTATACGATTTTGCCTTGCCGATGTTACTGCTTCATGCGATTTACACAGGTAATAATAAAAATCTGGTAAAATGGCTGAAAATCTGCCCCCGAAAACAATTTACGACACTTGATACTCACGATGGGATAGGAATTGTTGATGTTAAAGATTTGATGTCTCCAAATGAAATTGAACAAACGTCAGAGTTCTTGTTTACAAAGGGTGCCAACGTTAAAAAAGTTTATAACACAGTGGCATATAATAATCTTGATGTGTACCAACTTAATTGCACTTATTACTCTGCTTTAGGCGATAATGATGATGCGTATCTGCTGGCAAGGGCAATACAGTTTTTTTCACCCGGAATACCTCAGATTTATTATGTAGGACTCCTTGCAGGAAAAAATGATATCGATTTTCTTGAGAAGACGAAAGTAGGAAGGAACATAAACCGACACTATTATTCGAAAGAGGAAATCAAAGAAGAGGTTCAAAGGCCGGTGCTGCAAAAAATGTATGCGCTTATGAAATTCAGAAACAGTTATCATGCATTTGACGGTAATGTAGAAATCATAGATACTGATACGGCAGATGAAGTAAAAATTTATTGGTCAAAAGAAAAATACGCTGCAACTCTTTGCGCCAATTTAAATACCCATAGCTTCGAGATTTTTTATACCGACGAAGATGGGACTGCAAAAAAGCTCCTTCTATAGCCGCGCCGTGTATCAAGCTTCTTATATCTGTAATTTAAGTAGTTGCTGTCCGCATGGTTCAGTCCATGGACTGAACCATATAATTTTTTGAGGTGATAAAATTGTATGATGTAGCAGCTCTTGGCGAGCTTTTAATTGACTTTACGCCTGCCGGAATCTCACAATCAGGAAATGTAATGTTTGAAAGGAATCCTGGCGGAGCGCCTGCAAACGTGCTTTCTGCTGTTTCAAAACTGGGCGGTAAAGGAGCATTTATTGGAAAAGTCGGCAATGACCAGTTTGGACTTTTTTTAAAAAGTGTCCTTGAAGAACATGATATTGAAACAAAGGGATTGAAATTTTCAAAAGAAGTAAACACAACGCTTGCCTTTGTACATTTGGATGAGCATGGTGATCGTAGCTTCAGCTTTTATCGAAACCCTGGTGCGGATATGATGCTTTCGCCAGATGATTTGGATCTGGATATCATCGATGAGGCAAAAATATTTCACTTTGGCTCTTTATCCATGACAAATGAACCGTCAAAAAGTGCAACCAAAGCAGCTTTGGAATATGCAAGAAGTAAGGGTAAAATTATTACTTATGATCCTAATTGGAGACCAGCACTATGGGACAATGATGAAGCAGCAAAAGATGGCATGATGTTTGGGCTGCAATTTGCGGATATTTTAAAGATTTCAGAAGAAGAGCTCCAGTTTCTTACTGGAACCAAAGACGTACATGATGGGAGCAAGCAGCTTTTTGATAAGGGCATTAAAATAGTGATTGTTACATTAGGCCCTAAAGGCTGCTTTTATAACGGTTTGTCGGGTAGCGGATATTTGAACACGTATGATACAAAAGTTGTAGATACGACAGGAGCAGGAGATTCATTTTTTGGGGCTTTGATCTATCAAATCAGTAAGTATGTTGGAAGAATTGAAACAATCAAGTTGGATGAGCTGAAAGCGATGATCGACTTTTCAAATGCTGTGGGCGCACTATGCGCCTCAAAGAAGGGAGCAATATCCGCAATGCCTTCCATTGAGGAAGTTAGGCATTGTATGGAAAACATCCCTTTGTTAAAAGTATAAAACTGAACTGTACCGGTAAAAACGGACATTGCAAAAAGCTCCCAATCGTAGGATAGTAAAACTACGATTGGGGGCCAATTTATGTTCAAGGTACTTCTCAATTTTTAACCCCTCAACACATTTGATTACTCCTCCTTTTACTTTGTTTTATCCGTAACCTTTTTCATAGCCTTATGAACTTCTCGGTCAACAGATTCTTGATAGATGTCAGCATAAGTTTTCGAATCTTTGATTAGATCGTCGCAAAAAGCCGCTACGTCACTGCCTGTCACATCGATCACACCCTTCCCCATGGCTGAGCCCTCTTCAAATAGGTCGATAATTTCCGAAAGCAAACCTGTCCCCTCGGTTAGCTCAACCGGACCGACCTTAAAGAGATATTTTTGAATTTCTTTATAAACAATCTGATAATCTTGCGGGAGCGCTTTGAAACGCGCCACGTGCGCCCGCCATTCTTTTTTGCTTTCGATGATATCATGTATACTCATTATTTCCTCCTATTTATCTAATTTCTTAGCGATATTATTGTTGAGTTGCTCGCGCCACTTGTCGCGAAAGGATTTCGCCCCTTCTTCGCCTGCCAACGCTAAACAGAAGCCTTCGATATCGTCCCCGAAAACCTCTTGGACATTCTGGCCGTCCGCCGCCGTTTCTTCGAGCAGGCCAAGAACGCCGTCCAGAATTGGCATGAGGTTGCGGCCGGTGAAATCTGTATGCGGCCAAAGGTATACATTCATTTTTTCCCATGCCGCTTGATAATCAGCTGGCAGCTTTTTGGCTCGCGACTCAAAAGTTTTCAACTCTTTAGTCATGTCGCTGCCTGTGATCTTTTCCAAAAAATCCATCATTTTCTCTCCTTTAACTCGCTCATTTTTGATGATACGAACTCCCATTTTCCCCAAAATTTTATCAATTCCCTGCGCCCCGCGTCATTGAGCGCGTAAAACTTGCGCGGCGGCCCCATATCGGAAGGCTTTTTGGTAATCTCCACCAGCTGACTTTTTTCAAGCCGGATCAGGATGGTATACACCGTTCCTTCGACAACGTCTGCGAAACCAAGGGTATTCAGCTGCCGCGTAATTTCGTAGCCGTAGGTTTCTTTGCGGCTTATAATTTCTAGGACGCAGCCTTCAAGCACACCTTTGAGCATTTCTGTTAGGTTTTCCAGCACATTCACCCCACTATATTGTATGACTTGTATGTAGTGTTACTTACTACAGCTATATAGTATCACGTAATAGTGATGATGTCAATGGGGTTACTATAATAATGAATTTACAAAATGAAGGATACTACACAGCAATCAGGGCACTTCGTTGTGCCATGCCATATCTGTTCCATTTCCTTGTTTTTCTGCGCGCCCGTCAAGCCAAGCAGAAATCAATATTATTTTTTAATAAATGAATAAATTTATTAAAATACTTGATTATAAACAAATAGAGTGATATTATTTTCATAGAATATGTTCGGTGAACCAATTCAATCAATATAAAGGGTGGTTTGAAATGCAAAAGAAATATTCCAATCTCTTTGAACAGGTTTCCATTGGCAGTTGTAAACTAAGCAACCGATTTGCCATGGCCCCGATGGGGCCGCTCGGGCTGGGTGATGCAGACGGCGGATTCAATCAGCGCGGAATTGATTACTATGTAGAACGCGCAAAGGGCGGAACCGGATTAATTATTACAGGGGTCACCTTTGTCGACAACAAAGTGGAGCAGCATGATATGCCGAATTGTCCATGCTCCACCTACAACCCGGTTCATTTTATCCGCACTTCACGCGAGATGACCGAGCGAATTCATGCCTACAATTCCAAGGTTTTTTTGCAGCTCTCCGGCGGATTCGGCCGGGTAACAATTCCAACCAATCTTGGTGAGCATCCGCCGGTCGCCCCCTCTGCAATCCCCCACCGCTGGTTAGATAAAACCTGCCGGCCGCTGGAAAAGGAAGAAATCCACGAAATCGTCACCCAGTTTGGCAAAGGCGCTTACAATGCCAAACGAGCTGGATTTGACGGAGTACAGATTCATGCGGTTCATGAAGGATACCTGATTGACCAATTCGCGATTTCACTGTTTAACAACCGTACTGATGAATATGGAGGAAGTCTGGAAAACCGCCTGCGTTTTGCCCGTGAAATCCTGGATGAAATAAAAAAGACCTGCGGGCCTGATTTTCCTGTTACACTGCGCTACAGTGTAAAAAGCTTTATCAAGGACTGGCGCGTGGGTGCTTTGCCCGGAGAACAGTTTGAGGAAAAAGGCAAAGATACTGAAGAGGGAATTGAAGCGGCAAAGCTTCTTGTTGAATACGGTTATGACGCCCTTGACGTAGATGTCGGATGCTACGACGCATGGTGGTGGAATCATCCGCCAATGTATCAGGAAAAAGGCCTTTATATTCCGTACGCTAAGATGGTAAAAGAAGCTGTCAACGTACCGGTTATTTGCGCAGGCAGAATGGACAATCCGGAACTGGCATCTGCGGCTGTGGCTGAAGGTGCGTGTGATATTATTTCGCTCGGACGTCCGCTGCTCGCGGATCCGGATTATGTGAACAAGCTTCGTTCCGACCACGCTGCTTCCATTCGTCCGTGTCTGTCCTGTCATGAAGGTTGCATGGGACGCATTCAGGAGTATTCCGCACTGAACTGTGCTGTGAACCCTCAGGCAGCGCGGGAGCGCTCGGAACGTTTGGTTCCGGCTTTGAAGAAGAAAAAGATTCTGATCGTCGGCGGAGGCGTGGCCGGATGCGAAGCTGCCCGTGTGCTCGCACTCCGCGGGCATGAACCTGTCCTGTACGAAAAAACTGACCGGTTAGGCGGCAACCTGGTTCCCGGCGGCGTACCGAGTTTCAAAGAGGATGACCATGCGCTTGCAGCCTGGTATGAGCATGAACTGAAGGAACTGCGCGTTCCTGTTTATAAAAATACTGCTGTTGATGCACAAATGATTCGTTGCGCGAATGCGGATGCCGTCATCATTGCAACCGGATCTGTGCCGAAAAGATTCTCACTGGGTTCTGCCCCTGTTTATACAGCGGCAGAAATTCTGATGGGGCAGCAGCAGGCCGGTAATGACGTTGTGCTGATCGGCGGCGGTCTGGTTGGCTGTGAAACCGCGTTGTGGCTTCGTGATCAGGGCAAAAATGTGACGATTGTTGAAGCGCTTCCGAAAATTCTGGCAGTAAACGGCCCGCTTTGCCACGCAAACAGCGAGATGCTGCAAGCACTGATTCCATTCAAGGGAATTTCAGTCGTTGCCTCCGCAAAGGCGATAGGTTATGACGGCAAGGAACTGGAAGTGGAAACGCCGGACGGAATTCATAAAATCAAAGCGGATACCGTAATCCTTGCGGTTGGATATACCCCGGAAAATGAATTGTATCATCAGTTGGAAAATCAGCTTTCCGAACGATACGTTTTAGGAGACGCCCGTCAGGTAGCGAATATTATGTATGCGATTTGGGACGCTTATGAATTGGCGAGTCAGCTGGACTAATCGATGATTGATTCCCGGTATAAAAATCTGCTATAATATTTGTAAAGGAGAAAGATTATGGCAGAGAAACTAACCAACCGCGCAAAGCAGGCTTTGGCTACTAAAAATAAAATTTACACGTGTGCAGTCCACTTAATGAACCAGCATGGCTACGAAAATATTACAGTAGAGCAAATCGCAAAAAAGGCAAATGTTTCAATCGGAACTTTTTATCATTATTTTGAATCAAAGTTTGATCTGTTAGTAGAAACCTATCGGCTGGGCGATCTCTTTTTTCAGGAGAATGTACCGGAAATTCTGGGGCGGAACGGAACCTGTATTCAAAAGGTGATCGATTACTTTTTGTTATATGCCCAACTATCCCTGAACGAAGGCATTGAAAAAACATGCACGCTTTATGTGCCGTCAAATAAAATGTTCCTGACGCAGGGACGTGCGATGCAGGATCTGTTAAATGATATTTTGCAGTGCGGTCAGAAGAATAACGAGATTTCCAAGGAGCTTTCACCTGACCAGATCACAGGAAAACTGTTTATCGCAGCGCGGGGAGTTATTTTTGACTGGTGTCTGCACGATGGCCACAGCGATCTGATGGCTGAAATGAGCGATATAATAAACCGGCTTACCGACTCCTATTGTACGATGAAAGATTTTGATTCAGATACTAACCCATAGTACCTTGTGACAACTAATTCTACTATTCCCACCGGCCTGTTTTTTCACATGGCCTTGTTGTCGCAGTCGCCAACCGCCCAGGTTGGCTCTATCCTCCGCCTTGCCCTGTAAAAAACATACCCGGCGGATAATGAGCATTTTTAGCTGCTACAAGGTACTCGTACTCTTTACACCAAAAGCACCCGCAAAAGACGGATTTCTCCGTATTTTTGCGGGTGTTCTTTATAATAAATTTGCTAATAACCTACGTCAATTTATCCGACTGCGCCCTTAATACCGGAATGACCGCTCCTAAGACGAAAGCCAGAATTAATATTTTCACAATAACCCGGTCAGATGCGTGGGTAAGCAACCTGTTTTTGCTGGTTGACCCGTCAAGCATGATATACTGTTTAAATCAGATTTGCAGATTGCCAGACCGATTTTGTCCGGCAAGGGAAAAATGGATAAGTGGTTATTCTTCCAGTCTGGAAGCTACCTTTTTCATACATTCATGGCAGATGCTGTGGCCTTTGAACGTTGCAACTTCATTCATACTGTCGCAAAAAATGCAGGCAGGCTCATACTTCCCGAGGACAATTCTGCCATCCTCATCAACAAAAATTTTGAGAGGATCTTTCTCTTTTATGTCAAGAGTCATTCTCAGCTCTTTGGGCAGCACTATGCGTCCTAATTCGTCAATTTTTCTTACTATTCCTGTAGATTTCATTTCATTTCATCACCTTTCGTTTCAAATAGACCGTATCGTGTCGAACTACTGTTTAATTATAGAATATTTTTCCATTTTTGTCAATTAATTGATTTAATTAAATCGAAATTTTATTATCAAACGATTCATTTCGCAAACAGTTTATTAATATATTTTGTAATACTTGACAAAGTATATCCACAATGATATATTAGTGATAATAACTGAACAATAATCGGCTGAAAGACGGAAGGTTGGATTTTTTAACATTCTAATCCGATGTTCCAGTTTGATGAAAACATAAATATTTTACCGGGTGGAGGGGACAAATCTGCTAATTACAAGGGAAACAGATTATGCATTGCGAATCCTGCGTGCATTATCAGACGGAGAACAAGTTACAACCGGGGATATTTGCCAGAGGGAATTACTTCCGAAGCAGTTTGTATACAAAATTCTTAAAAAGCTGGAGCAGGCACACCTCGTGCAGATTGCACGCGGCGCGGACGGCGGCTGCCGGTTAATCGCGGATTTAAAAAAGGTAAATCTGTACGATTTAACAGAAATTATGGGAGCGGATAAGCTGGTAAGCGCCTGCATGCAGCCTGGGTTTCAATGTGCATGGCAAAAAAAATGTACATCAATTTGTACGGTTCATAAACAGCTGAGTCAGATTCAGGACGTAATGGATACCGAGCTGCGCGCGCATAGCCTACATCAAATGCTATTTGAGAGTGACTAATACGAAGTCTCTTTCAATAGTCTGGTACCTTGTACTACCTATTATACTGTATTACTCTCCCCTACAGGCAAGGGAGGGTAGATTTTTTGACGTTAAAGTGGATAAACTTTGTCAAGTATGATTAGCAGTAGAATCTCTGAATAAAATAAAATCATGTATCCAATTTTATGATTTTCTCTGAATGAGATTCATAAAATAAAATAAAACAAAGAAGGAATCAGTATGTTTTTTAGAACGACAGAAGATCATGAGGTTCTTCGCGCAAAAATCCGTGAGTTCGCGGAAACAGAGGTGAAACCCTTGGCGTTCCTGCTGGACAAGGAATGTCAATTCCCCGCAGAGGCGATCAAAAAGCTGGGCGAGCTGGGGCTGATGGGTATCCCCTACCCTAAGGAGTATGGCGGCGCGGGCTTGGATATGATCAGCTATGCCATTGCCGTTGAGGAACTCTCACGAGTGGACGGCGGAACCGGTGTAATCCTTTCCGCTCATGTTTCCTTGGGTTCGTGGCCAATCTTTGCTTACGGCACAGAGGAACAGAAGCAGAAATACCTGGTACCGCTGGCTAAGGGCGAAAAGCTGGGCGCTTTCGGTCTGACCGAGCCAAACGCGGGCAGTGATGCCAGCGGCACAGAAACCACCGCTGTTCTTGACGGCGACAATTACATCTTAAACGGCGGAAAAATCTTTATCACAAACGCCGACGTAGCCGATACCTATGTGGTGTTTGCCGTTACTACTCCGGACATCGGTATCCGTGGCATCAGCGCCTTTATCGTAGAAAAGGGCTGGGAAGGTTTCACCTTCGGAGATCACTATGACAAGATGGGCATCCGCTCCTCTTCTACCGCTGAGCTTATTTTCAACGACGTGAAGGTTCCGAAGGAAAACCTGTTGGGTCAGGAGGGCGAAGGCTTCAAAATCGCCATGTCCACGCTCGACGGCGGCCGCATCGGCATTGCCTCACAGGCGCTGGGAATCGCACAGGGCGCTTATGAAAACGCGCTGGAATATTCCAAGGAGCGCATCCAGTTCGGCAAACCGATTTGCCAGCAGCAGATCATTTCGTTCAAGCTGGCCGACATGGCTACGAAACTCCGGGCGGCACGGCTTCTGGTATACAGTGCCGCCGAACTCAAGGAGCACCACGAGCCGTATGGCATGGAATCTGCCATGGCAAAACAATATGCCTCC
>WSSedL1CaDRAFT_10000740_pt1 | contig 21920 bp, 20 predicted proteins | sample WetSurSL1Cattail_FD_9464 | JGI IMG/M metagenome (IMG submission 9464)
CCACGGTGAGGCGGTTAACACAGGTCTTGCTAATGCAAAAGGTGTATATTTTAAAGTTGTAGACAGTGACGATTGGGTGAATGAGGATGCTCTCGCACAGGTAATGGAAGTACTCAAGAATTTGATTGCAGACGGTAATAGTCCAGATTTGTTCCTTGCAAACTATGTTTATGAAAAGGTTGATGTCAAGAAAAAGAAGGTAATAAATTATAATTGGGCACTTCCTAAGGATCAGGTTTTTACTTGGGATGATATCATGCATTTCAAGCAGAGCCAGAATATACTGATGCATTCGACCATTTATCGCACAAAGCTGTTAAAAAGCTGTGGAATTCGTCTGCCCAAACATACCTTCTATGTGGATAACATCTTTGTGTACCAGCCATTACCCTTTGTAAAGACCCTGTATTACATGGATGTAAATCTGTATCGCTATTTTATTGGGAGGATTGATCAATCTGTGAACGAACAGGTGATGATCCGCCGAATTGATCAGCAGCTGAAAATTACTAAGCTTATGATTGAATCTCATGATTTGTTTCAGATTAAAAGCAGAAAGCTTCAAAACTATATGGTGAAATATCTTTCTATGATGATGACAGTAAGCAGTGTATTTTGTATAAAAGAAGGTTCGGAAGAAGGGCTTTCCAAAAAACAGGATTTGTGGGATTACCTCAGAAGCTATGATAAGCGGCTATATAAAAAAATACGATCCCAAATTCTCGGAAGATCCATGAACCTCCCCGGAAAGTTTGGAAGAAAGATGATTGAGATGGGTTATAATATTACCAAGAAAATATATGGTTATAACTAGTACAAATTCAGGGTTGCTGTTGTATTGAATCGGATATCAATGCAACAGCACCTTTTAGATCCCCATGGGTTATCAACTCCTTAAAGACGAGTAACTATTTACTTGCCTCAAGAAGGGCTAATTTGATAACTGTTTTAAAATGCTCATTGGTCCAGGTGGCTCCGGAAACCGCATCAACCTGATTGAGGTCCTGCGTTTCGATATATTCAGAGGTATAATCTCTGGAACCGCTGTAGTCGTCCTTGCTTTGCTGCTGATATATTTCGTCATCAAATACGGTGTAATAATTCTCATCGAAGGGCATGTCATCTCTTAAACTGTCATAGATGCACCAGTCTGCGAGCGTGATTTTCCCGTTTTCTATTATAACAGTTGCTTTCGTATAATATCCTTCGGAATCATTATCCGTCTTGACTTCGTATGTTCCATCCTTATAAGCAGATGCCGATACATCGGGTGCTGTTGTAACTTTCGAGGCAGAAGCTGCAATATCTGCGGGCTCTGTTGGCATAGAAGTCACAGTTGGTGTGCTTGTTGGGGAAGCATTTGTGTCAGTAGCAACAGTGTCTTTGTTTGCTTTATTACCGCAACCTGTTACAAATAAGAACAATAGCGAACTGATTAAAATAAGTACAGTCTTTTTTTTCATACTATTTTCCTCCCTAGATATTCTGTTTGTATTTGCATGCTTACCCTCTGGCGTGTAAGCAACTTTACGACTATATTATATGATGGAAGAATATTCATGAATATAGTAATATTTGTATAAATGATACAGGATAATTTTAATAGATTTTAAGTATTCGCATAAAAATAAGGTTATTACAGGTTTTCCTTCTGCAATAACCCGGTATGTTTTTGAAAGATCATAAATTAAATATTTGATAACTCTTGTTTGGAATGTTTCGTTAGCCTAACCCAAGAGGGAACATACACAATAAAATACAAAATAATATTGAGAACCAGAGCACCGAATACATCAAGCGCGGAATGCTGCTTCAGGAATACCGTAGAGAGGCAAATCAATATGGTGAGTATCAATGCCGAATGCTGTAACCATTTCATCTTTGTAAGGCGTTGGCTCTTATATATTGCAATTAGTACGCCTACGGAATTGAAGACATGGATGCTTGGAAATACATCGGTTGCGGTATCAAAGCCATAAAGCCCCGATAGTAGACGTGTAAATATGTTGCTTCTGCCCAGATTGCTTAAATCGACTCTCAGATGATGTCCGTTCGGAAAGACAGTATAAATAATAAGGCTGATTGTCATACCGGTAAAAAGATATGCACAGCATTTATAAAAATCCCGCTTTGAGGTCAGGAAAAAATACGCCACGGTCACAAAAATATATGCAAACCATATGAAATAAGGAATAATAAAGACCTCATTGAAGGGAATTAAATTATCCAGGCCGCAATGAATCAAATGATATTTAATGGTGCGGTGTTCCAAATAGAAAAACCAAGGAAGATAGATAAAAAAATATATTAGAATAACACCATGTTTATACTGAATCAAAAGTTGTTTTATGGTTTTACGCTTTTCCATCGTGTCACACCTTTCCATACCCGAAGGAATTAATTCCATTCAAGCTTTGTAAATTATAGCATAGAACAACAGCGATAACAATATGAATGTTTTTCGTATCGTTCTTGGGGCTACAGTTCAGCCTAGCAAGTATAGTGACAAGACTGAGAAAGAGATGTTTCCATATAGGAGCCGCTTTCGCTAAGTTGCATTACATAGCGGTACATAAGGCTCTATAAGACAGAGCCAAAGTACCGACGAATGCAAATACTCCTATATGGAAATCATTTTTTCCCCAGTCTAGATACATCTCTTTGAAGGCTGAACTGTAATTTCTAGGGACGGTTGCTTGCAAGAATCCCATCACCGTTTTTCCGGCCAATAACCTGTTCTTGAATCGTTTTACCAGGATACCAAGGATGCCAGATGCTCTTTTTTTTCTTTTCTACCTTTGCTTTTATCATAGATAATTCAACAAGAAAGGTTACTAAGGTAAACAACTCCGGTATTTTATGAAGCTATGTTCAAAAGGCAAGGCATGTTACGCTAGTATATAGATCTAAGGATGTTGTTTTCATAGACAAATTTAGCAAAAATAATTATAATTAAATTAATTGGAAAAACTAAATAAGCTTTAGAGCCGCCAAAGGCTGCCCATGGAAGCTAAGATGATAATTTGTGTAGGTTAGCATAAAAAAAAAGATTAGATGGGGGGAAGACATATGAAACGAGTATTTTTGATTGTTTTAGATAGTGTGGGGGTCGGCGATTTACCGGATGCTTGCATTTACGGTGATGTAGGAAGTCATACCTTATATGCAGCATCCACCAGCGCATATTTTAATATGCCGAATATGAATAAGTTAGGGTTGTTTGAGATAGAAGGAGTGAAGGAAAAATTTCCCGAAGGTTATTGCGTAACTCCTTATGAGGGATGTGTCGCAAGGATGGCGGAACAATCAAAGGGAAAGGATACAACCACCGGTCATTGGGAGATTGCAGGGATTATCTCGGAAAAACCCTTCCCAACCTTTCCGAATGGATTTCCGGAGGAAGTTATTAAGCTCTTTGAAGAGAAAACGGGACGTAGGACACTGTGCAACCGTCCTTATTCGGGAACTGATGTAATAAGGGATTATGGAAAGGAACATGTAGAGACCGGCGCCCTGATTGTATATACCTCCGCAGACAGTGTGTTTCAGATCGCTGCTCATGAAGAGGTTGTACCGCTTGAGGAGCTTTACCGCTACTGTGAGATTGCAAGAGGTATTCTGACCGGAAATCATGGAGTGGGGCGTGTCATTGCAAGGCCCTTTATCGGGACTTATCCGGAGTATGAACGCACATCAAACCGCCATGATTTTTCACTGGTACCGCCGGTTTCTATGCTGGATCAGATGAAGGAACGAGGTCTGGAGGTACTGGGTGTAGGGAAAATAAATGATATTTTTGCCGGAAAAGGGATTACAGATACCGTTCGCTCTCATAGTAATACGGAGGGAATAGAAAAATTGATTGAAAGATGCGGAAGAGATTTTGAAGGTCTTTGTTTTGTTAATTTGGTGGATTTTGATATGATGTACGGACATCGTAATGATGTTGACGGATATGCGAAAGCTCTGACTTATTTTGACCAACAACTTCCAAGAATTCTCGCGGCTCTTCGCAAAGAAGATATTATGATTATAACAGCGGATCACGGATGTGATCCGTCCACACCGTCCACCGATCATTCCAGAGAGTATATACCCTTTGTAGCATATGGGGAAGAAGTAAGTCATGGGGTAAATTTAGGAACGAGACAAACCTTTGCGGACATTGCAGCAACGATTTTGGATTATTTTGATATCGAACAAAAGGTGGCAGGTACTTCCTTCTTAAAGGAACTGATCAGACAGTAGGAGGTGAATAATAGAGTGGGCAAAGTGATACATCCAATCTCTCCGATTTATGATAAAGATTCCGGAATATTAATTCTGGGATCTTTTCCGTCTGTCAAATCAAGGGAAGGAGAATTCTTTTATCATCATCCCCAGAACCGTTTCTGGAGAGTTATCAGTACTCTTTTTGAGGATGCGCTTCCTCATACCATCGCGGAGAAAAGAGTGCTTCTACTGAATCATCATATTGCAGTCTGGGATGTAATACAAAGCTGTGAGATAACCGGTTCGTCTGACAGCAGCATACGTGACATCATACCGAATGATCTGAGTCCGGTGCTGGATACCGCAGATATCAAGCAGATATTTACGAACGGGAATACAGCGACCGATCTGTATAAAAAGTATATCCTTCCGATAAACGGTCGCGAAAGTATAGGACTTCCTTCTACCAGTCCCGCTAATGCCGGATGCAGTATAGATCGGTTACTCGAAGCTTGGTCAAGGATTACTCACAGTTTCACATAAAGTTCACCTGGATTTTGATAAATAATGAGGGAAGAAAATGATAAATTTGTTTAAACTCTAATCAGACGAAAGATTTATGCTGGGAGGACTTAAGATGAAGAGTATTAAAACAAAATTAATGGTATCGTTTTCCACTCTGATATTTGTAGTAATATTGGTAATGGGATTAGTGTTTCTAAAAACAAGCTATTCTTCTTTACAAGATGAAGCTGAAAAATCGCTAGGGTTAATGGCCGCAGAGGGGGCTAAGCTGACAGAAAGCAGAATGGACACCTTGATTACATCCCTAGAGATAATTGCTCAAAAACAGGAAATTGAAGATATGGGATGGGATGTGGACCTACGCACATTAAAAGAAGAGCTTTCAAAAACCTCCTTTTTGGACATTGGATATGTTCTTGCCAACGGATATTCCTATTATTCGGATGGGACAGTAAGCTTAATGAGCGATAGAAGTTATATCAAAGCCGGGCTGAATGGAAAAGCGTCCATGTCAGATGTCATCATAAGCAGGGTGACAAGACAGCCGGAGATTGAGATTTGCGTTCCTGTGAAAAAGGACGGTGAAGTGGTAGGTGCCTTAGTTGCCCGCAGCGAAGCCAATACACTGAGTCTATTAACACAGGATGAAGGTTATGGCGATGATGGCTATGCCTTTATGATTAATACGGAGGGTAGAATAATTGCATATCCTGATATAGAAATGGTAACTAAGCTTTATAATCCAATCAAGGAAGCTACCAAGGATTCAAAGCTTACCGAAATGTCAGTTGCCTTTCAATACATGCTGGACGAGGAAGCCGGAGTAACAAGCTTTTCGAAAGATGATAAGAGTTATTTTGCGGGCTTCGCTCCTATTGAGGGTACGAACTGGATTTTTGCAACAACTGCGGATAAACAGGAGGTGTTCTCAGTTATTCCCGGGATGTTGCGAACCATCCTTATCGTGATGATTCTTGTAATTTTGGCAGGTATTGGGGTGGTGTTACTGCTGGAGCAGACAATTACAAGACCGTTGACCGGTATTACAAAGCTTTCAAAGCAATATGCAAATCTGGACTTTCGGGAAATTATTTCAGAGAAATATTTGCAGCAAAAAGATGAGGTCGGTGTTCTTTCTCATGCATTCAAATCGTTGACGCTACAACTCAAAGAAATCATATCAAATATTAATGAATCGGCAGGTCATGTTGCAGCCTCGGCACAAGAGTTGACAGCAGCTTCCGAGCAATCCGCAAAAATTTCAGAAGATATATCCTGCGCTATTGATAATATTGCACAGGGAGCTTCCGAGCAGGCAGCTAACACCGAGATCGGATCGGAGAATGCCGCACTTCTTGGTGAGCTGATTGAGAAGAATCAGGAGTATGTGAATCATCTGAACAGCACCTCGGAGCAGGTCAACGAATTAGTAAACAGTGGTCTGAGTGATGTGGATCGGTTGTCTATATCTGCCAAGGATAATAGGGATGCCACGGAAGATATCTGTGAAATTATTATGCAGACAAAAAAAAGTTCGGAGCAGATTGGTGAAGCCAGTAAAGTAATTTCTGAGATGGCAAACCAGACTACATTACTTGCTCTGAATGCCTCCATCGAAGCCGCAAGGGCTGGTGAGGCAGGGAGAGGCTTTTCGGTTGTTGCACAGGAAATCCAGAAGATGGCTGATCAATCCGCAGCTTCAACAAGTCATATTGATAAAATAATAAAAACACTTTTGCAAAATGTTATGAAATCTACAATAAGCATTGAACGAATAAAATCAACCTCACAGGAACAGCAAAAGAGTGTAACAGAAACCATACAGAAATACCGGGCGATCGCAGACTCCATGCAGATTTCGAAAGAGGCTGTTCAAAAACTGAATGCATCGGAAAATGATATGGAGGGCGCGAAGAACGAGATTCTTCATATGCTCCAATCTTTATCAGCGATTGCTGAACAGAATGCAGCGGGAACACAGCAGGCTGCATCTTTTAGCGAGGAACAGACCGCTGCTGCAAAGACCTTGTCAGAAACCAGTGGCAAGTTAACAGAGTTGGCTATAAATCTTCAAACACTCATAGACAGGGTTAAAGTTTAAATAGTCTCGCAAAATCATGCGGGCTAATATTGGGCTGTTGCACATTCACTGTAAGAATTCAAGAGGCTTCATATATTCACCATAATGCATTGTTTGAGCGACACATTATTGATTTTGTATGCCATAGGCGAACATTTATGTACGAATAAGGCATACCAAATCAATAATGTGCCGCTCATGTTTTTATATTACCGGAATATACATAATAGGAAGAAACCATTGGTTGGGGTGCAGTATGACCTCTGGAGAGAATCCAATAATCAGCGAAAACTACGCTGATTTAATGATAGAATACAACGGAGATGAGTCATTACTGGAAGCTTATAGAAATTCTCCGATCACTATTATAAATGAAGAAGCGGCAATGGTTCATGTTCCCACTCAGCAGATAACGAGTAATTCCATAATGGAATTAGGTTATGCTGCGATACCATCACTGTTAGGGCTGGTCAGTCAGAGAGGTCTTGAGGATTCCGGAGTGCTGAGGCTTCGTAGTATTCCAAATTTTAATTTTTTGGGGCAAGGAGTATTGATTGGTGTCATTGATACAGGAGTTGATTATACCAATTCCATTTTTCAGTATGCGGATAAAACCACCAGAATAGCGGCCATCTGGGATCAGACGATTGAAAGCGGAGATCCTCCGACTTCGAGGGGGTATGGCACAGACTATTCCAGAGAGCAAATTAATCAGGCGCTACAAAGCGAGGACCCCTATCAGCTGGTTCCAAGCAGGGACGAGAATGGTCATGGAACTATGGTTGCAGGAATTGCCGGAGGTTCTCCGGTTCCAGAAAGCGATTTCACCGGGGTTGCACCGGGAGTGGAATTTATAGTTGTAAAGCTAAAGCAGGCAAAGAAAGTATTCAGAGATTTTTTTTATATACCCGATCAAGCGGTATGTTTTCAGGAAACAGACATGTTGTTTGCCATTGATTATGTTCTTAATACGGCGGACAGTTTGAATAGACCAATTGCATTATGCGTTTCCATCAATACCTCGCAAAGTGCGCACGATGGGCGAGGGTTAACAAGTAATTATTTATCTGCTTCTGCTACAAGAATCGGCACAGGGGTTGTTGTTGCAGCAGGGAATGAAGGTAATGCGAGAAGGCATTATTATGGTATGGTAAATCCTACGATCGGTTTTGATACGGTTGAGTTAAATGTCGGAGAAAATGAAAAAGGGTTTTCCATGGAGCTTTGGGGACAATCACCAAGTATATTCACCGTGGATATCCTGTCGCCTTCCGGAGAGTATATTCCAAGGATAACTGCATTCCGAAATGAAAGCAGGGAAATTACATTCATTTTTGAACCAACTGTTATTTATATAGATTACCGAATTGTGGAGAGTGAAAGTGGAGATCAGTTGATTTTGATACGATTTGCTAATCCATCACCGGGGATCTGGCGTTTTCAGGTGTATGAAAGAGGCAATCTAAACCTTGGTTTTCATATTTGGCTTCCGATGAACAATTTTATATCGAATAATACCTTCTTCGTAAAGTCCAATCCCTATACAACGATTCTGGCCTTCGGTAATGCGCCGGTACCGATTACCGTTACAGCGTATAATGATGCAGATGACAGTCTTTATATCAATGCCAGTAGAGGATACACCAGACTAGGAGCAGTCAAGCCTAATGTCGCGGCCCCGGGAGTTAATATTCCCGGACCGACTTTGGAGAAGGGCTTTACAAACTATACGGGTACAAGTGTTTCGGCGGCCCATACTTCGGGGATTGTGGCTATGATATTAGAATGGGGAATCACGAAAGGTAATTTGCAGGGAATGAGTACCATCGAAATAAATAAGTTAATTATGAGAGGGGCAAGAAGGGATGCAGGATTAGAGTACCCTAACAGGGATTGGGGATTTGGTATCTTGGATATATACAATGTATTCGACAGTCTGCGAAGTGGAGCGGTATAACTTATATTCGACAGATAATTATACTTGGGAGGGAGGATATTGTGACCGGTGGTGAAATGAGCAGATACATGGGTGAAGACTATGTAGATTTCATAATAGACACCCGAACTAATCTAAATATTTCCGAGTTATTTCCAAATGCGGTGGTTCATAAGATTAATAATACCTATTCGATTCTACATCTTCCGGTATCGCAGTTTGATGACAGGCTTATGAGGGGAGCAAGACTTCTTCTTTTGCCAACCGTATTCGGACTTACCAGTGAGGCGGCGCTGGATGCTTCCGGTGTAGATAGGATTCGCAGTTTGCCTGATTTTAATCTGAGAGGCGGAGGGACCTTAATTGCAATTATAGATACCGGGATCAATTACGCACTTCCAGTCTTTAAAAAACCGGATGGAACAACTAAGATACACTCAATTTGGGATCAGAATATTCAAAGTGGTACAGCGCCATTTGAATTAAATTTTGGATCAGAATATAGCATGAATCAGATCAATCAGGCAATCAGCAGTCAGAATTCACTGGATGTGGTGCCAAGTATGGATGAAAACGGTCATGGCACGATGCTGGCAGCGGTTGCAGCAGGAACACAGGACAGTAGTGCCGGCTTTTCAGGGGTTGCACCGGATGCCGAGCTTGTAATAGTGAAATTGGCTCAGGCTAAGAGATATCTCAGGGATTTTTACTCTATTCCGGAAGGTGTGGTATGCTATCAGGAAAATCATATCATGTGGGGAGTACAGTATTGTCTACTGGTTTCCAGACAAATGAACAAACCGATTATTATTTGCATGGGATTAGGAACTTCACAATCCAGTCATGACGGAACAGCACCGTTGTCTATCATGCTCTCGGATTATGCTGATTATCCTCATATCGGAATTGTGATGCCGGCCGGGAATGAAGGAAATCTTGGTAGACATTTCTTTGGAAGAATAGATCCGGCCATCGGGAAAATAGTCATGGAGCTAGATGTAGGAGAAAGTGATAAAGGTTTTTCTATGTGTCTATGGGGCAGTGCTCCGGGAATTTATAGTATTGATATCATATCACCGTCGGGTGAATATATTCCGAGGATTCCGGCAAGTTTACAGGTGAGTAGGAGGATAACCTTTATCTTTGAAGAGACAATTATATATATTGAATATCAGACGGTGGAACTCGGTACCGGAGATCAGCTGATCATGCTTAATTTTAAAAACACCGCTGCCGGTACCTGGAGGTTCACGGTTTATGCCCAGGGAGATTTGGTAGGTGAGTTTCACGTATGGCTTCCGATGGGAGATTTTATAACAAGGGAAACTCATTTCCTTCAACCGGATATTTATACCACTGTTTTAACACCGGGAAATGCCTATGTCCCAATCACTGTAACAGCCTATAATCCGATTGGAGGAGCCCTTTATGTTAATGCCAGCAGAGGTTATACAAGAAGTAATGTAGTCCAGCCCGAATTGGCAGCACCCGGAGTCAATTATATAGCCCCGGCGCTGAATGGGGGGTATACAAATTATACAGGATCAGGGGTCGCCAGTGCACATACAGCAGGAATTGTTGCTTTACTCATGGAGTGGGGTGTTGTTAGAGGAAATCAAACCAGCTTTGATACCGTGGAGATTAAGAAATATTTGATTCGCGGCGCTGAAAGAAGTGAAAATCTAACTTACCCTAACAGAGAGTGGGGGTATGGGGTTCTGAATTTATTTAATACATTTGATGTTTTAAGACAAAATGCTTAAAAAAATTACAGGAAATGATTTATTAATCTTATTTAAAAAAAATATTATATGATATAAATGTATAAACTTTCCCATTTTACAAACAATATAAATAGATAGAAATTAGTGACTATTCACAGTATTATAAATACCTAAAATGGAGGAAGATCATTTATGAAAGCAACAGGAATAGTAAGAAGAATAGATGACCTTGGTCGTGTTGTGGTACCTAAAGAAATCAGACGAACCTTAAGAATTCGTGAGGGAGATCCACTTGAGATATTTACAGACCGAGAGGGTGAAATCATTTTAAAAAAATATTCACCGATTGGTGAATTAGGTCAGTTTGCAAAACAGTATGCTGATTCACTAACTCAGACAACCGGACATATCGTGGCGATTACTGATAAGGATCAATTCATCGCCGTTGCAGGGCCCGCCAAAAAGGACATGGTGACAAAAGGAATCAGCCATGATCTGGAAGAGGCTATTAATGAGCGTGAAGTTGTTCTTGCAGGAAAGGATGATAAGAATTTTATTAGAATTTTAAATGAAGATGATGCGGAATTCATGTATCAAGTAATAACACCCATCATCAGTGAAGGAGATGCAATCGGCTCAGTAATCATATTAACAAAAGATGCAAAAACTAAATTCGGGGAATTAGAAACAAAGCTTTCCGGTACAGCGGCAGTATTTTTGGGAAAACAGATGGAACAATAACAGGTACACGAAGTGCACTCAATATGCGAATCACAGTTGTGAGACGCCATAATGGGTGCACTTTTATGAGGGGCCAATGAAAAGGCCCAATGAAAAGTGGCAATGAAAACGTCGTTCTAGGGACGGTACAGGATAAGGTTAAGCTATTTCCCTTTCGATTATAACTTTCAGGTAATACTAAGCTTCCGGCAGGGAGCTTGAGGAAGTCTGTCGGAGCATATCGACATCCATGTCGCAGCGATATTTATATCGCTACTCCTCAAAATGTCCGTCCATGGACATTTTACTGACATGATCGCTCCATGCCGGAAGCAAAGTATTACCAGGAAAGTAATAAAGGCAGTCAAATAGCTTAATCTCGTCCCTATCCCTGGTATTGAAGGGGGATTTAATTTACTTCTGATTAATAGATTTTCTGTTGGGCCTTAAATTTGGAATATATTTGGAATATTTTGATTTGTTTCATCATTTGTTTCTTCAAAATTTTCCATTTTACTAGAAGCATTTATAACATATATAGAATTTAATTCTCTTCTCATAAATATATATCCTTTCCGTAATATAGTAATAATAATGCATATTATTTACTAATTGATTAACTTTTTCATTCACTTTAATATAAATAAAGTATAAATAGATACGATAACAAAACATTTCATACCTGTGATTAGGTGGTATCCAATTGTGTATTGTTGGATTAGAGTGCGAAACAATTACTAGAAATATTTGAAATATAAGGGATACATAGAAGGAGTTCATGAAAAAGCTACATATAATCAACAGAATAACGGTATAATAATTTTCCCGGCAGGATAGTTTACAGGATGCTTGTTAAGTCTATTATGCTTGAAATTTTCTCCATAATGTTGTTATAATCTGTATATCGAGGTTATATAGGAGATAAATATTTTATTGATGACTAGAGATTTAGTAGATCGGGCCTTACAGTAGTACAAAAAACGCAAGATAAGGAGTGGGGATATGGCTGATTACAGTTTTGATGATTTTATGGATATTATTAGAAAGCTCAGAAGCAAGGAAGGGTGTCCTTGGGACAGAGAGCAGACGCATGAAAGTCTGAAAACCTGTTTGATTGAGGAGTGCTATGAAGTGATAGAGGCCATCAACAATAAGGATGATGAAAATCTTTGTGAGGAGCTGGGAGACTTATTGCTACAGATTGCACTTCACAGTGCTATCGCCGAGGAGGCAGGGGAGTTTCAGGTGGAGGATATTCTTCAAATGGTATCCGAGAAAATGATACGCAGACATCCGCATGTATTTGGGGATGTAATTGTAGAAAATTCTGATAATGTAGTTAAGAATTGGGAAGAGATTAAGAAACAGGAAAAGAAGGATAAGAATCTATTAGAGGAGATACTTAGCATACCCAAAGCGTTTCCGGCGCTACTCCTGGCGGAGAAGGTTCAAAAGAAAGCGGTGAAGGCTGGAATGTCTTTTGAAAGCTATGGACATGTGATCGATAAGGTGAAGGAAGAACTCAAAGAACTTGAGGAATCTATTGCAATTGGGGATAAAAGTGGGATAGAAGAGGAATTTGGAGACGTTCTATTCACAATAGTTAATTTATCACGCTTTTTACAATTAAATGCAGAAAATTCCTTGACAAATGCCACTAATAAGTTTATAAATAGATTTGTAGATGCCTTTGTTTTAGCCGAAAGCAGGGGTGTAAATCTATGCGAACTACCCCCTATAGAGCAAGACGTTTTGTGGGGGAAGTAAAAAATTCGTTTGATTAAAAATATAATGATTACTTTAGAGGAGGAGCAAATCCATGAACAAAGCAGAATTAGTTGCAGCGATTGCAGAGAAAACAGAATTTTCCAAGAAGGATTCAGAAAAGGCTTTAAAGGCTTTCATTGATGTTGTTACAGAAGAATTAACAAAGGGTGAGAAGGTTCAGTTAGTTGGCTTCGGTACATTCGAGGTTTCCCAGAGACCCGCAAGAACAGGAAGAAATCCTTTAACAAAGATGACAATTGAAATAGCTGCTTCTAAAGCACCGAAATTCAAAGCAGGTAAAGCTTTAAAGGACGTTATCAACGCATAGTTGATTTAAAATGGAAAAGGCTGTTTTAAATTCCGTATCTCTTTGGGGTGTAGGGTGTTTAAAACAGTCTTTTTTTTTATTATATAGAATTTTCCTTAGAAAATCAGTGATAATGGTAACGGAAACGGAGTAGGAAATGAGACTTGATAAGTATTTAAAGGTATCCAGGTTAATAAAAAGGCGTACCATTGCAAATGAAGCTTGTGATGCAGGTAGAGTTACAATCAACGGAAAGCCTGCGAAAGCATCCGCAGAAGTGAAGATAGGCGATATTATCGAAGTGGGATTTGGTAGCAAGGCGGTTAAAGTTGAAGTCCTGGATGTTTCGGAAACTACCAGGAAAGATGATGCAAAGGAACTTTATAAATATATATAGCAGCTATTATTATACAGATTAGTAGGTTACAGAGATGCTTGTCTAAATAAATGAACGGGTGGAATGAAGTGGAAAGTCTTCTCATATACTTAAAAAGATATATCTTGTTTACATTTTTTGAGATATATCCAAAGGTATTGAAATGGGGAGGCTTATTTTATGGAAGAAAAGCAGCAGGTTCTTAAGGGCCACAGACTGAATATCAACGCCAGAAAAAGTGCCATGATTACAGGGGTTAATGACGTACTGTCCTTTGATGCCGGGGAGGTATTACTTCAAACAGAACAGGGTGTGCTGATGATTCGGGGAACGGAATTGCATGTGAACCGTCTTACCTTGGAAAAAGGTGAAGTGGATATCGACGGAAGAATTGACAGCTTAACTTATTCGGATACAACGGGATCAAAATCGGGTGAATCCTTATTCGGCAGGCTTTTTAAATAGGAGGCCTGTATGAATCAAGCACTTTCAATTGAACTACGATTTTTTATGATTTCCATATTCAGCGGAGCAGTCCTTCTTATTGTTTATGATGTATTTCGAATTGCCCGCAGATTAATTAAACATAACAGTTATTTCATAGCATTTGAAGATTTTTTCTTCTGGGTGGGTGCAAGCCTATTTATCTTTACCATGTTGTACCGGGAAAATGATGGAATTATTCGCGGGTTTGCAATTATGGGAATGGCAATCGGGGCGGTACTCTATCATTATATAGTCAGTGAGCTGATTGTAAATCTGATCACAAGGCTGATTAAGACATTGATCAGTCCATTGGTTTTTGCCCTTAAAAAAGTAAAAGGTCTTCTTGTTATCCTGTGGAAACGGATAAAATGTTTTTTGAATTTTATAACAAGGCGATTGAAAAAATGGACAAATTCGGTTAGAATATCTGTGAATAAAAGAAAGCAGGCAGTAGCTACTAAAAAGAAGGCAACAGCAGCCAAGAGGCAGGAAAAAACGGCAGAAAAGCAGGCAACAGCAGCTAAGAGGCAGGGAAAAACGGCAGAAAAGCAGGCAACAGCAGCCAAAAAGCAAGCAACAGCAGCTAAAAAGCAGGCAACAGCAGCTAAAAGGCAGGTAACAGTTGCAAAAAACAGAACCATGTTGTAGATAAGTAATTTAGGAGATGATAAATTATGAGGAAAAGACGTAAAAATAGGACAGGCGCTGGAATTATTGCCTTTGTTGTATTGATTTTGTTTGCAATTATATCCTATCGCAGAATTGGTCTTTCTCAAGAGTTATATAAGGATAATACGGAATTAACCCGTCTTAATGAGAAGATACAAGAGCAACAGGAGCGGGAACTGGATATCGCCAACCTCAGAGAATATACTAAGTCAAGGGAGTACATCGAGGATATCGCCAGAGAGAAGCTTGGACTTGTTTATAAGGATGAGATTTTGTTTAAAAAAGAGGATAAATAATTCATAAATGGGTTAGTTGACCTGTGAATAAAAGGATTGACAAGCTCTTAGAAAGCAGATATAATGAAGTTCGTCACTTTGGCGAAGTAGCTCAGCTGGCGAGAGCATGCGGTTCATACCCGCAGTGTCGGCGGTTCAAATCCGTCCTTCGCTACTAAAAAAAGGGAGTTGATTTCAACTCCCTTTTTTATGCGTATCAGACCCTTAATATACGGTCATATTTTTCCGGGTACCTTATTCCATTCCCTTAAGTGAACAGACCATATCCAGTTTTTTTATTTTTCTTGAAAACATTAGGTTGACAAGTAGAGATAAGCCGAAGGTAATGGCGGCACTTACCATAACCGAACGTATACTGAGAGCAGTCATCATATCAAAATCCGGTCCGGAGGTAGTTAACATTACTTGCAGAATCCAGATACCGGCAGGAATTCCGAAGATAGAGCCGACAGTTGCCAACCATATATTTTGAATCAACAGTAGCTTACGGATCCGTTTTGAACAAAAACCAATGACCTTAAGGGTAGCAAGTTCTTTCTCCCGTTCCGTAAAGGAAAGTAATCCAAGATTATATAGAACTACGACAGCAAGCAGGGCAGCTGCAAATATCATGACATAGACCATGATATTCATTGCCTCCATCTGGGTATCCCACGCCTGTGACAATTGATCGCTGGTGAATACGCTGATTACCTTATCACTCTCATAGGAGGTGATACTCTCTTTTGATACAACAGAGGTTGGAGTAAACTTACAACCCAGACTTTCCAGAGTTTTCCTAGTCATTGTAATTCCTTGGCCTACTGGTATACGGTTAATAACTGCAATGTTGGAGGTAATCCATTTTACTTCACCATATAAATGCCAGGTAATCCGGTCACCTGTTTTTACGCCCAAAGATCTGGGTATTATAATGTTGTATTTCATGATACATCCAGGTTTTTATATCATTCATAGTATCATTCATTGCGAAAGCGCAGATCAATAGAGCCATACAACTCATAGTCCCGATAAAGCCCATTATGATTCTTGCCTTAGAACGGACAATGTCCCGAAGATTCCATTTTGTTCGGAAGGACAGCCTTTCCCACAGCTTTCCTTTTTCTAAAGCCGTGTGTTTTATTGATTCCGGAGCTTTTGGGCGTAAGGTTTGAGCAGGCGTATCGCCAACCAATTTATGGCACGAGAAATAGGTTGCAGCAGTACATGCAAGGGTAGTTATAAGTGGGGCCAGGAGGAATATTGGTGAAATCGCAGGCTTCCACTCCGGTAAGGTATAGTAGGTTGACATACTGGGATAGAATAAATGAGGTAGAGTGTGTACACCGATTATGCTTCCGAAAAAAGAACCCAGCAGGGATAGGAAAAACCCATAAGTCAAGTAATGTCTGATTATTTTTTTTTGAGAGAAGCCTAAGGCTTTTAAGGTACCAATCTGGGTTCTTTGTTGGTTGACAAGTCTTGACATAGTTGTAATTATGGATAACAGTGCTATGGCTGCGAATGCAATCGGGAATACATTTCCCATGGCTTTATGCTGTTGTACTTCAGCGTCTAGAGTCGATACACCTGTAAAATCCGATCTGGTTATAAATGCAATATATCTACCACTTAATGCATTTGATATATCCTCTTCTAGCTTTACCATGTCTTTACGGTCTGTTTTTATTAATAGGTCCGTATAAGGCACGCTTGCATTGTTAATAAAATCCCTATTGGGAAAGGCATTTATGGAGCAGTAGGCATATCCAATCTGTGAATAATCCGGAATCAGATCCTTAGTATTGCTGTAATAACCAAATTCGGGATTATAAGATTCCATACCATTCGCCGCCTATTCCGCAATATACGTATACAGCCATGAAGGCCATAATGAAAATCGAAATAAACTGCATCTTATGTGCACGCATATCCCGAAGCATCTTTCGAAGAAGCATTTAAAGGCCTCCTTTATCATTGAGACGGGAATCTTGGCTTTCACATTCATTTACAGGAAGGGGATTGTCGTTCTTCCGAATTTCTCGAATAAATCCATTTCTCATATAGATAATCTTATCTGCACATTTACCGTAAGCAGCGTTATGGGTTACTATAATAACAGTTTTCTTATTTTCCTTACACATTTTTTGAAGCAGTTCCAAAACAACGATACCTGTTTCAGAGTCAAGCGCTCCGGTAGGTTCATCCCCAAGTATTAATGATGGATTTTTACACAGAGCACGTGCAATGGATACTCGCTGTTGCTCTCCACCGGACAGCTGGGAAGGAAATTTGTGGATATGTTTTTCTAAGCCTACCGCTTCCAACATGGATTTGGGATCAAGGGCTTTTTTTATAATATCCTTAGTTATTGCTACATTTTCCAAGGCTGTTAATGTGGGAAGAAGGTTATAAAATTGAAAAATAAATCCAATATTGTTTGCTCTGTAATCGGCCAACTGCTTTTCGTTCATTTTATTAAGCTCCAGCTCGTTTACCGTAATTGTACCGGATGTAGCATAGTCCATTCCTCCGATCAGATTTAATACCGTAGATTTTCCTGCCCCCGACTGCCCAAGGATTACTACAAACTCTCCTTCATCAATAGTAAAATCGATGTGGTTGACTGCCAGCTGACGACTATCTTTGCTGCCGTATTCTTTTACTACATCATGAAATGTTATTAAATTTTTCATGGTTATCCTCCTTGTTTTATATTCGTAATGAAAATGATTATCATTAACATTTGAGCATACTATATTACAATATTATGGAAATGTCAACACTGAATTTTTGACGTTTGCTCAAGAATATTTTAAAAAGTTTTATGCTGATAAAATTAATCAAGTGCCTTTAATCGGGATAATCGCCTTTTCTATGGGGTTCTTGTCAAAAAGTTTTTGGTAAATGAGCATTTATTTTGACAAAGATTTTAAAATACCCTGCCTATAATAACAACACAATCATTAGCACACCGACGAGCATAATCACTCTGTGCATTAATGGCCGGAAGACAAAAATAGGAGGACATAATATTGAAGACTTTTAAGAAAAGGACTCTACTGATTCATGTAATCGGTTTTATTATTGCAAGAGCAGCCTTTTGTGGGATGAACCCGTTGGCTATCGGATATTTTACCGCAGCATATCTTGCAAAGACAGGAGGGGGTCTCGCGTTTGTGGCAGTGCTTATTGGAATAGTTTCCGCCATGGAGCCTACGCAGATCCTAAAATATTCTCTGGTTATGATAAGTATGGTAATTATATTTCAGTCACCATTTTTTAAAGACAGGGACATACCAAAACCTTTGTTATATACATTTCCACCTGTCATACTCTTTATCTTTTCTCTGATAGGAACGCAGGGAGGAAGTCTTTTGCCAAAAACAGCGGCTCTGGCAGCACTGGAAGCAATCGTAGCACTTGTATCGGCCGGATTATTCAAATATGGAATTGATTTTCTTCTTCAGGCAGCGAAAGGTTTTCGAATGAATAATGAACAGATGGTTAGTATAGCGGTCATTGTGGCGGTATGTATCTATGCTATCCCGGAATTTCAGAATGATTATCTGGCTCCGATGGAAACGACTGTTTACTTTATCATACTTTATTTCACTTATAAGTACGGAGTCGGGCAGGGGGCGATCACCGGAGCGGTTTGTGGCTTTGCATTAAGTCTAAGGGGAGTTCCGGTTTCAGAGATAGGGATGCTTACGATGATGGGGATTATCCCGGCAATTTTTCGGGAGATGGGAAGACTGCCAACAGCATCCATTTATTTGATATCTGCTGCGCTTATGGGAATGGCGAATCATACCATGCAATTTACCATAAAAGAAATTGGGGCACTCATTTCCGCGGTCATCTTTTTTCTGTTGCTACCGAGAAGTTTCATTAACCGTGTAGATACTGCCGGAGAAACAGGGAGGCAGGAGCAGCTGGCAGCAGCTCAAAATCTTAAAAAGATAGCTAAGACAAAGATGAAGATATTCTCCGAATCCTTCCTAAAGCTTTCGAAAACATTGGATACAATTACAGAAAGGCAAGTAGGCTTCAAACAGCCGGAGATCAATAAAATATTTGAGGATATTTCAGAAAAGTTATGTAAAAACTGCAACAACTGCAATAAATGTTGGGAAAATAGTTTTCAGCAGACCTATCAGGCTGCCTGTGCCCTGTTTGAGACCGCAGAGAAAAAGGGGATTGTAAATAAGGGCGATGTTCCGATTCATTTTCTGGAGGATTGTATCTGTGCGGACCAGTTCGTTGCCGAGACAAACCGCGGATTTGAATTAGCAAAGCTGAACCGTATGTGGCGCAACAGAATAATGGAAAGCAGGGAGGTGATCTCCGACCAGTTAAAGGAAGTATCCTCGGTAATACAAGATATTACAGGGGACATTTATGCGGCTGTTGAAGTTACTCGACAGGAAGAGGAAAAGGTGGCGAAAAGGCTACGGGCGGAGTATATTCATGTAAAGGAAATCACGATCTTTGAACGCGGAGATAAGAGGAAGGAAGTAATATTAAATGCTGCATGCCATGGGAGCAGATGCATTACCGCAAAGGAAGCAGCTTCTATTATTACAGATGCACTCGGGGTTAAGATTAAGGTATCCGAGGCCTCTAAGTCTGTCATTTCAAAAGATTATGAGAATTTCATGTTTGTGGAGGATACAAAGTTCAAGACTTTGTTCGGCGTTGCCAGATCCATGAAGGAGACAGTCTCCGGCGATAATTTTTCGGTCATAAACCTTGAGACGGGAGAAGCTATGCTGGCTTTATCCGATGGGATGGGAACGGGAAAGGAAGCCGGGGATGAGAGCGAGATGGTAATGTCTTTGTTGGAGCAGATGATAGAGTCCGGCTTTAAAGCAGAAACAGCCATCAAGTTGATTAATTCCAGCCTTGTACTCAAGTCGGATAGGCAATCCTTCTCTACGATTGATATGAGTATCATCAATTTGTTCACAGGAATGTGTGAATTTATCAAGCTAGGCGCTGCAGCCACATTTATCAAAAGAGAAAACTGGGTAGAAACCATCAGCTCTACCACGCTTCCGATTGGGATGTTCGGAAATGTTGATTATGATTCTGTAACAAAAAAGCTTTATGAAGGTGATGTTGTTATTATGGTTACTGACGGTGTACTGGACAGCATCAGGGAAGAGGACAAGGAAGCAGCAATGGAACGGCTGATTATGGAAATTAAAAGTAAGAATCCGCAAGAGATGGCAAACCGAATACTCGACAAGGCCCTTTCACTGAGTAATTATCAGCCGATGGATGATATGACTGTAATAACGGCAGGAATGTGGATAAAATAGAGTGTTGTAAGAAAAATCATTTGAATTATGATGATAAAAGGGTTAGAATGACTAAAAGATGTTATGGAATTATGGTCCAAAGATGGGATAATGATGTTAAGTAAAGCATGGGATTGCATCAAATTGAATAATATGATAGAAAAGGGAGATAGGATTGTCGTAGGAGTATCAGGAGGTGCCGATTCTGTCTGCCTTTTATATGTGTTGGAGGCGTTTTGCCGGGGGTGCGGAGCGCACCTTACGACGGTGCATATCAACCATGGAATTAGGGGAGAAGAGGCTGAACAGGATGAGCAGTTTGTTAAGGAGTTATGTAGGGGCTTAAAGATCGACTTCTGCAGTTTTTATTATCCGGTGAAAGAGATAGCAAAGGAGCTGGGGCTTTCGGAAGAGGAAGCGGGAAGAAAGATTCGTTATGAGACTTTTTTGGAGATTTGTAAATCAAGAAAGTGTAATAAAATAGCAGTTGCTCATAATAGAAATGATAATGCAGAGACAGTTTTATTTAACCTGTTTCGAGGAACCGGAATCAAAGGATTATCCGGGATAGAGTCAAAGCGTAGCATTCTTACCGAAGTCGGGGAAATCATATTAATACGCCCGTTGCTGTATATCGAGAGAAAGGAAATTGAAGATTATCTGCAGCAGCGTAACATTACCTGGCAAACAGATTCTACAAATTTACACGAGGACTATAGCAGGAATAAGATTCGTAACAAAATACTTGCATATGCGGTAAAAGAAATCAATTCAGGTGCTACCTGTAATATTACGGAGACAGCCTCCCAACTCAGAGAAGCCGGAGATTTTATAGAAGCGGAGGTCTGCAAAGCTTATTTAAGCTTGGTTGATGAATCCGAAGGCTGTTTAAGAATTCCAATCAATGAATTCCTCACGAAGCATCTTGTCATTCAAAAGGGTATAATAATGAAGATGCTAGAGAAACTTTCAGGAAAGCGCAAGGATATTGAAGCGAAACATATCCAAGCAGTGTTGTCCCTATTCGAGAAACAGGTTGGACGTTTGATTCATTTGCCCTATGAAATTATCGCTGAAAAGGAATATGAACAGATTAAGCTTTTTTGTGTCGCACGAGACAGGAATAATGTAGTTCGGATAGCACCGGATTCTATCCGAGTAGGTACCTCGGGGGAGACCTTGATACCCTGGAAAGCCAAAATATGTGAAACGGTATTAATAAATTATAAAAATAATATAACGATTCCGAAAAGTAGTTGTGTGAAATGGTTTGATTATGATAAAATAGAGAATGCTGTTACTATTAGAACCAGAAGGGAAGGAGATTTTATACAAATCAATTCTTCCGGCGGCAATAAGAAACTAAAGGATTATTTTATCGATCAAAAGATACCCCAAAGGCTTAGGGACAGAATACTTCTTGTAGCCGACGGCAGCCACATCATGTGGATTGTCGGAGAGTGGGATCGGATGAGTGAAAGATATAAGGTGGATGAAACCACACAGAGAGTACTCATTATGAAAATGTTTGATTTGG
>WSSedL1CaDRAFT_10000741_pt1 | contig 21910 bp, 23 predicted proteins | sample WetSurSL1Cattail_FD_9464 | JGI IMG/M metagenome (IMG submission 9464)
CTGACAGGAACTGAGCTTCATTTAATTTTAAATCGTTGTAATTTTGCATTTTTACTACAAAGTAACAGATTTTATTTTAAATATTTACAACTTATATAATACCTATTGTATATTCGTTGTTATACTGGGTAAATTATTAAATCATTAGGTCGTAAAATTCAGATACAAATCAGTCATCACATCCAACTCACCGTCCGGATTCCTTGATCATCTGTGTTATTTTGCTATTAAATTCTTTTTCTTTCAGAAGCTGCTCCAGCGTCATATGCATGCGGTAACACCAGAAGTTGCGGGGATTACTCGGCACATTGATTCGTTCGGCAAAAGGATGTTCCAGACACAAAGTCGAATCTAATGCCATCCAGTCCTGCCAGGGAAGGATAATCAACATGGCCTGCGACTGTAAGTGCTGCTCAATAATGCGTTCGGCTATCCACGATTCACAAGTAGCCGGAGCAGGTCCCTGCATGGCTAGTGCTCTGTTATAAAATCGCTGTGTCAGCACTGGATCCTCTTCCCACCAGGCGCGGATTGGATTCATATCATGCGTAGAGGTGGTGCAAACCGACCTGTACGGAGCTTCCGAAGGCATAGCAAATTCTGTATTCGGTTTCTTGGGCATCCGTTGAATTTCGAGACTGATAATTTCCAACTCGTTCATCACATCAGGTACCGAATCGGGCACCATACCCAGATCCTCACCGCACACCAACATGTTGGTTGCCGAGATTAATGCGGGTAATTTCTTTAAAGCTTGCTGCTTCCAAAATTCAGTATGCCGGTGGTAAAAATAGTCCACATAAAGCTTATCCAACAGCCGACGCATATTTTCCGGCAAATCCCGAAAAGTAGCCGAACTATGCATAGAAATGCGGGGATGAAATTTATCCGGTTCGCGGGAATCACGGACAAAAAGAACTTCGCAATGCAACATGTACAAGCCGTCCCGAATCAAAACCTCTTTATTTCCAAAATTGTATCCTAGCGATGCAAAATGTTTTTCGATCTTTTTCTGGGTATCGTATTCCGGCTTAAACTTATAATTCTGCCAACCATCGGTCAACAGGTATTCACGAATCACATCGTCAGTGTATTTACCAAAAGTAGCATAAAGCACGTGCTCTTTGAGATAGGGTTTGAGAAAACGGCTTTCGTCCATCCAAACTCTTCTGGACTCCAATTCACTTCGCGTAAAGGGTAAAGCCGGACGAAAACTTCCGGTTAAACCCCATACCGCATCAACCGGAATTTCCCATATCCGAAAGAATCCCAGAATATGATCGATACGATAAGCATCAAAATATTCGGCAAGCTTTTGAAATCTTTTTTTCCACCATTGATATCCGTTTTTCTCCATGAGCTCCCAATTATAGGTTGGAAAACCCCAGTTTTGACCCGTAGCCGAGAAATCATCGGGAGGAGCACCGGCTTGTCCGTTTGCATTAAACAGATCGGGTTCCACCCAGGCGTCCACACTTCGAGGGCTTACTCCAATAGGGATATCACCTTTTATCGCAATTCCATTAGCCCGTGCATAATCATGCACTGCCATCAATTGTTTATGTAAGTGATATTGTAAAAAGTAAAAAATGGCAATATCATTGTAATGAGCTAGCTCCGGAGACGACAACGCTTCTATCTCTGCCTGATTATAGATACCGAAATCCGGCCATTTTCCAAACTCAGGCGTACCATTCAAATCGCGTAAGTACGAAAAAGCTGCATAAGGCACAAGCCACTCTTTGTTTGCTTCAAAAAAAACTTTATAATCATCTGAGGCAAAAACTGCATGACTTTCCTGCGGATAAATGAGCTTAAAGAATTCCCATTTGGCATTCATCACATTCTGATAATCAGAAAATGTCTGTGCATTCAGCTCTAGCTTTTTTGCTTGAAAATAATCTTTTTGTTTTTTTGTTTTCAGTTTTCCTAAACTGTTCAAATGCAGATAAATCGGGTGCAAGGCATATACCGAAACCGCATTATAAGGATAAGAATCGTAGTTGGTATGATAAAGAATGGTATCATTAATCGGTAAAGTCTGAATAATGCGTTGACCTGTTTTCTTTGCCCAGTCCACCATTTTTTTCAAGTCATCAAATTCACCTATGCCAAAACCAGACTCACTTCGAAGCGAAAATACCGGTATAGCTACCCCCGCACCTTTCCACGAAGATATGATACGGATAAAATGTTCGTCATTGACAACCGTAAGAAAATTTTTATCAGCGTTCTGGAGCAATCGGTTAGGACCACCACCCCAGGCCAGCACCTCATCTGTTTTTGTATCAACAATCAGGTATTTATATTCGAGAGGAAAAGTTATTTTTGTAGCATCCAACGCAATACTCCAAACAGGATACTTCGATTCATCCAGCCGCACCTTATGAGCAACATCCCAGTTACCAAGTATATCCTGATTCCCGACAATAGCAAAATGCCGGTCAGACTCCATTTGCGGACAATTGACCCGCAGCACAACATTGCCTTTTTGATCAGGACTTAAAGTTTCTAATGGAGATCGTTTAAAAAAGCAATCCGAAAAAGCAGCCGTCACAAATGGACTATCACCATACGAAGCTCGCCAGTTATCATAGATAATAACAGATTCTTTTAGCACCTGGAAATCTATTTTTCGAATTCCGCCATACTCAAACTGTAAGGATTTATCCTGATTAATAATAGCATATTGATAAGAAACTGAATCAACAGTATCTGTTATTATCTCAGCATTCCATTCTGATTTTTCGTTGCACTGCATTATAAAACCTTCGGTGGAGACATTTTCTGAATCTCCGGAGATGGGGTAAATCAACAAGTACAAAGATTGCCCCCATTGAGTTTTATAGTGTATATTAAATTGTATCTTCATAAATCAGAACTTATATTGGCTACAAATTTACGAAAATAAAGCACACGAAAAAAGCTGAACTCTGCGGCTCTCAAAAGATTGGATGCAAACGTTTGAATTTGAGTCAATGAAGACTCATAAATAAGTTTCAAAAGCGCTAAACAAGTAAACTCTCATATATTTTATCCAACAACGAAAAGGCTTTCAACAATTTCGTTCTGAAAATTGTTTCATTGCAAAATAAAACTCCATTCTAACTCTGGAATTCCCCGATAAAACTATTTTAATTAAAGAAAATATGAAATTATCAAAGTTCATTGGTATTGTTTTAGGAACACTTGTTGGATTAGTGCTTATCATAGCCCTGTTTGTTCCTAAAGAATTTAAATACGAGAAATCGATCGTAATTAATGCCCCTATCGAAAAAGTTTGGGAGAATGTCAATTCGCTATCAGCATTGGACAAGTGGAGCCCATGGAATACCCAAGACCCAAACATGAAGAAAGAGCTCATTGGCGTGGACGGAACAATTGGAGCAATGCAAAACTGGGAAAGCAAAATTATCGGGTCCGGAAGCCAGACTATTGAAACAATCGACAAACCTACTTTTTTCGAAACAAAATTAGATTTTTATAAACCTCACAAAACCCAGGGTAAATCATACGTAAAACTTACAAAAGAAAAAAATAACACCAGAGCCACCTGGGGAATGACTGGAAAAATAACTTATCCTGTTAATATTATGATTTTATTTATGGATATAGAAAAAGACCAGAGAAAGGATTGGGATAACGGATTGTCGAAATTGAAAATGATCAGCGAAAGCAAATAAGGCTGATGTATATGAAAGAAGCGGTTGTCCAAAAGTCTTTTCAGAACGTAAACAGCACAATATACGCAAATTAGTTGAATTGAAATTTAGCAAATCCTATTTAACTTTACAAATCCTATTTGCGAAAATCGGTGGCGTTTGTTTATTTCGTACTTTTGATACAACCCTTTCTTCCCTATAACGCAGAGCCATCGATCTTTGAAAATTTATTTATAAATTTGTCGAACCCATTCAAAACTCTCACGGCGAATCAACCATGGATACACCATTTCAAATAATCAAAATTACCAAAGAATTTGTTGAAACACTCCACACCAACCGGGAAGATGCTCACTTCCACGACTTCGAAGAGTTAGCTATTGTGACCGAAGGAAGTCTGGAACATTATATTGATTTTCAGGTTGAGGTTATAACAGCTCCTGCTGTAAGTTATATTTCAATGGGTAAGATGCATCGGGTTGTTGAACGAGACGATTTGCGTGGCTGGATTATCAAGTACCAAACCGAATTTATCCCCGACTCAAAGCTGAACTTTTATTCAAACTTTTTTACCTCAACCAGTATTCCAATAGCCCCTAATGGCTGTACAAACCGGTTCATAAATCTCTGCGAGATAATACAAACCGAATATGAACACGAGAATCCGGATTTCCAAACCATCCGCTATCTTACTACCGGATTAATTTCAATGATAGAGTCCGAACGAAAAAGAATCATTCCTATTGAAAGCAACGTAAAAGCATCTCAGATAGATACTTTTAATAATTTCCTGAAAATCTTGGGACAAAACTTTCGGAGAGACGAAGGCGTATCGTTCTATGCCGAAAAGATGAATATGTCGGAACGGAATCTGAATATTATTTGTAAAAACAATTTTCAGAAAAGCGTTTCGGAAATTATAGAAACTAGGAAACTCATCGAAGCCAAGAATCTATTAATACACACAGAAAAGTCCATATCAGAAATTAGTTATGAACTGGGATATAATGAGAAATCTTACTTCACACGTGTTTTTCGGAACAAGCTTTCGATCACTCCCACTGAATTTCGCGAAATGACCCGCGCAATGATTTCCTAAAAGTACCACTTCTTTTCCGAAAACTGTTACTGCCCACTTTAGGAAGCAATCTATCTTTGCATCATAAAAAAGAACGGATGCTATCAAAGGTATTCTGTTTGCAGATATAGAGAATAACCTCTTTATCTTAAACACATTTTACAATAAATAATATGGAACCAAAAATTGCTCAGAAAGGACCTTTTGCAGTAAAACTGGAGGCTGGAAAAAATTATCACTGGTGTGCTTGTGGTAGAAGTAAGAATCAACCTTTTTGCGACGGATCACACAAAGGAACTGAATTAACACCACTTTCTTTTACTGCCGAAAAATCAGGCGAGGTTCACCTATGTGGTTGCAAGCATACTAAGAACACTCCTTATTGCGACGGATCGCATACAAAGCTCTAACCTTATTTGCAACTAATGTTATATTTATTTAGAATTATGGCCTTTGATTCATTAGTCGAAGGCCATAATAGCAAACAGCCAAGATTCCAAATTCCAACCCAAAATCAACTATTAACCAAGCAAGCAGTTTAGCACTAAAAACAAATTATACATGAATGAATTAAATACAATAAAACAATCTACAAACAATATCGGTCGCATGCCTGCATTGTTCGTTGGGCATGGTAGTCCGATGTATGCCATCGAGGAAAATGAGTTCGTACAAAACTGGCGAAACTTAAGCGAGACACTCCCAACACCCAATGCGATAATCTGCATTTCGGCACATTGGGAAACACGCGGCACACAAGTCACTGCTATGCAGAATCCGCCTACCATTCATGATTTTGGTGGATTTCCACAAGAATTGTACGACGTTCAGTACCCGGCAACCGGTAGCCCCGAACTGGCAAAGAAAATTATTAAATCTGTTTCTGGAACTGCAGTTATTGCCGATGAAAAATGGGGACTGGACCATGGCGCATGGAGCGTAATCAGACGTATGTATCCCAAAGCAAATATTCCTGTTATTCAACTCAGTCTGGATTATAACAAATCACCTGAAGAACATTACAAGCTGGCAAAAGAGTTGGCCTCATTCAGAAATGAAGGGATCCTGCTTGTTGGCAGTGGCAATATAGTTCATAATCTACGCAAAGTCACATGGGATAAACCTGACGACGAGGAATATGGTCTGGATTGGGCAATCGAAGCCAACGAGATGATAAAAAGACTGATTCTTGAAAATAAGCATAAAGAATTAATTGACTATAACCTATTGGGTAAAGAAGTTCAAATGGCCGTGCCAAGTCCCGACCATTATTTACCATTACTTTATACATTAGCTTTAAAAGAGAAGGATGAAACTATTTCGTTTTTCAACGACAAAGTAGTAATGGGTTCGCTTTCCATGACATCAATACGTATTGGATAAGATATTCATTCAACACAAGTAGTGATAACAAACTGGATTTCAACAGTCACGTAAAATGTCTCAAAAATGGAAATTATTTTGATTCAGGCCTTTGCAGATTAAAAATAAAGTCGTATTTTTGCAGCTCTTTTCGGACAAGGTAACCAAGAAGCAATGCCTAACGACACCTCACCTTCCCGATGTAATCAGAAAAGTCGTTTAAAATGTACGCAATCGTAGAAATTTTGGGACAACAGTTTAAGGTGGAAGCCGGAAAAAGACTGTATATCCATCGCATGGAAGAAGCCGAAAGAGGCTCACAACTAGAATTTAACAAAGTGTTGTTGATTGACAACGAAGGTGCTATCACTGTTGGTGCTCCTGTTGTTGCCGGTGCAAAAGTTGTTGCAGAAGTATTATCACACGTTCGTGGCGAAAAAGTAATTATCTTCCACAAAAAACGTCGTAAGGGATACCGCAAACGCAACGGACACCGTCAAAACTTCACAGAGTTATTTATTAAAGAAATTGTAGCTTAACCGATAAAAATTAGAAGAAAATGGCACATAAGAAAGGGGTTGGTAGCTCAAAGAACGGTCGTGAATCGGAAAGTAAACGACTGGGTGTAAAGATTTTTGGTGGTCAATTTGCAAAAGCAGGTAACATCATAGTTCGTCAACGTGGAACAGTTCACAATATTGGTGAAAACATCGGTATGGGAAAAGATCATACTCTGTTTGCATTAATTGACGGAGTAGTAGAATTCAGAAAAAAGAAAGACAACAAGTCATTTGTTTCTGTAAAACCTATCGAAGCTAATTAAGCATTAGCCGATACTCAACACACATAAATCTCCTGTTGTTTTACATCCGTGTAAAATTGCGGGAGATTTTTTATTTCAGAAATCTGGAATAACGAACAATCTCAATTACAGGTCGACACATTATAAACATAAAATATGCTTACACTCAAATATATCACCGAAAACACAGAGGAAGTAATAACCCGACTGGCAAAAAAAAATTTCGATGGAGCTGCTATCATTGCTCAGGTAGTGGAACTAGACAACGTTCGTAAATCAACGCAGGTTTTGGTCGACACAGCCTCGGCCGAACTAAATAATCTTTCGAAAGAGATCGGATTGCTTTTCAAACAAGGGAAACAAGACGAAGCTGCACAGGCTAAAGAAAAAACGGTAGAATTAAAAGAAAGCATCAAAATACTGGGCGATCAGCAAACAGCGGCAGAACAGAAACTGAACGAATTATTGGTTCAAATTCCAAACCTGCCACACGCGAGTGTACCTGCAGGAAAACATGCCGAAGACAATCTGATAGAACGAACCGGCGGGCTAATGCCAAATTTACATGCCGATGCCGTACCACACTGGGATCTGGCAAAGAAATATGATCTGATTGATTTTGAATTAGGCGTCAAGATTTCGGGGGCAGGATTTCCTGTTTATAAAGGTAAAGGAGCGCGGTTGCAACGTGCGTTGATCAACTTCTTCCTCGACAATGCCCGCGAAGCCGGCTATCTGGAAATACAACCACCTTATGTAGTTAATGCTGCTTCGGGCTATGGAACCGGACAATTACCGGATAAAGAAGGACAAATGTACCATTGTACAGTAGACGATTTATATCTGATTCCGACCGCCGAAGTACCAGTAACAAACATTTATCGTGATGTGATTCTGAACGAGAATGAATTGCCAATCAAAAATACGGCTTATTCAGCCTGTTTCCGTCGTGAGGCTGGTTCGTACGGGAAAGATGTACGTGGTTTAAACCGACTGCACCAGTTTGATAAAGTGGAAATTGTACAAATACAACATCCTGACAAATCGTATGAGACGCTTGATCAGATGGTAAATTACGTACAAACTTTAGTCGATAAACTGGAATTACCCTGGCGCATTCTTCGCCTTTGCGGAGGTGATTTGAGTTTCACTTCGGCTTTAACATTCGACTTTGAAGTTTTCTCTGCAGCACAGGAACGTTGGTTGGAAGTAAGTTCGGTCTCGAACTTTGAAAGCTATCAGGCCAACCGCCTGAAATGTCGCTTCAGAACAGCCGACAAGAAGACTCAGCTTTGTCATACGCTCAACGGAAGCGCCATGGCATTGCCACGTATTGTAGCCGCATTGCTCGAAAACAATCAAACACCTGAAGGAATCCGTATTCCAAAGGCATTGATTCCATATACCGGATTTGATATTATAGACTAATTCCCCAATAAAATCTATCTAAACAGTAGGGGACAGGTTACAATACAACCTGTCCCCTACTCTACTTTTGGAGACTTAGGTTTCTTGACTTTATCCTCATTTTTCGCAATAAAATCTTTCCATCCCGAATATGCTTTTTCAGAAGTAGGTCTACCAAGTTGCAGAAAATGACAATAAGCAGCTGCCAGCCCGTCGGTAGCATCCAATTGCGGCAGCATACTCTCTTGAGGAATATTTAAATACCGGCGAAGCATATCCGCCACTTGTTCCTTCGAGGCACTTCCGCTTCCGGTAATAGCCATTTTAATTTTCAGAGGTGCATACTCTGTAATCGGGATATCCCGATACAAAGCCGCCGACATAGCCACGCCCTGAGCACGCCCTAGTTTCAACATGGACTGTACGTTTTTTCCGAAAAATGGAGCTTCAATGGCCAGATGATCGGGGTGAAACTCATCAATCAATGACAGCGTACGAGCAAAAATGCGCTGAAGCTTTAAATAATGATTGCTGTATTTTTTCAAATCGAGCACCCCCATAGCCAGCATTTCTGTTTTATTTCCGCTTACTTTAAGCAAGCCGTAGCCCATGATGGTAGTTCCCGGGTCGATGCCTAATATTATTTGTTCTTTTATCATTTTTTATTCAACCAATTCCAAAACGGTTGTAAAAAACACCACCTCGGTGCCAAATTCACGAGCACAGCTTTCCTTAAATATTGCACTAAACTCCTGATTCCATTGTTTTAGTGTTCGCATATCATTAACACGAAATTGCACAGAAAAAGAAGTTCCTTCCTGCTCTGCACTGGTAATAACTCTTGCCACCTGCGGAAAACTGAAATAAGTAGAATCGAGCATAAATGGAATATGTTGCTCCCGAATCCATTTGAGCCAAGGCCCATGAGCCTTGTCAGACACGAGGTAGGTAGTATTAAAGATGAGCATAAATAGATTTTGTTGATAAATTAAGTAAGCAAAAGTAGTCATAATTTCCAAAACTTCCTTATCTTTGCGCAGCAATTTGAAATCAAGCCGGGGGTTTAGCTCATCTGGCTAGAGCGTGACACTGGCAGTGTCAAGGTGATCGGTTCGAGTCCGATAATCTCCACTTGGTTAATCAAAACGCCGACTACGTGAGTAGTTGGCGTTTTTTTATTTTTAGCCATCAGACAAAAACATATATCAACAGTTTTTTCGTCGATGCGCACGCATAATTTCATGGATGCGCATCGATGCCTTCGTGCATGCGCATCGACAAATTGATAGATGCGCATGCACGAAAGAGAAGTAACTACTTACTTGTAACTACTTCTGTATTTTCAGAAAAGTCTTTTCTTAAACCAGAAAGCCACATTCACCAACGCAATCATAACAGGAACCTCTACCAATGGTCCGATAACAGCTGTAAATGCTTCACCCGAATTAATACCAAAAATAGCTATAGCCACCGCAATGGCCAATTCAAAATTGTTACTGGCTGCTGTAAACGACAAAGTAGTTGCTTGTTCATACGTAGCACCCATTTTTTTACTCATAAAAAATGACAGCACAAACATCAGCACAAAGTAAATAACCAGCGGAATGGCAATACGCAGTACATCCATGGGAATTTTCACAATATACTCTCCCTTAAGCGAGAACATCACAATGATAGTAAACAGCAAGGCAATAAGTGTCAAGGGTGATATTTTGGGAACAAAGCTGGTTTCGTACCACACTTTACTTTTCACCCGCACCAGAATGAAGCGTGTAAGAAATCCGGCAATCATCGGAATGCCCAGATAGATAAATACACTTTTGGCAATAGCACTCATGGTTATCTGCGACACTGAGTCGTTCACCGGAAGTCCAAACCAACCCGGCAGCACAGCAATAAACACATAGGCGTACACCGAAAAGAGCAACACCTGAAACAACGAATTAAATGCCACCAATCCGGCAGCATATTGCCTGTCGCCATGAGCCAGATCATTCCACACAATCACCATGGCAATGCAACGTGCCAACCCGATCAGAATAAGCCCGTACATGTAATCAATATTGAATTGCAGGAAAACGATAGCCAGTAAAAACATCAAAACAGGTCCAAGTATCCAGTTTTGCACCAATGACAAACCAAGAATCTTCGTGTTTTTAAACACGTCGCCCAGTTCTTCATACTTTACCTTAGCCAATGGCGGATACATCATAACAATCAGCCCGATGGCAATGGGAATATTGGTAGTTCCCAACGACAAGCCACTCCAGAACGTGGCTATGCCGGGATAATACCAACCGGAAAAAACTCCAATAAACATAGCCAGAAAGATCCATAAGGTGAGATAACGGTCGAGAAATTTGAGACGGGTTTTCATAGCTGTGGTTTGATTTGTTCAACATAAAATTTATAAAAGCCCTCCTTTATTTCATCCCGAACGCGAACGAATTCACTCCAGATGAATTCTTCGGTTCCTACGACATGGCTGGGATCGTCAAAACCGATATGCAGGCGATGCTTCACTTTACCGAAAAAGGCAGGGCATTCTTCATTAGCACCTCCGCAAACAGTAATTACATAATCCCATTCGTCTTTTAAATATTTATCTACCGAATCGGAAGTATGATGACTAATATCAACACCCGCTTCCGCCATAACCTTTACTGCTTTTTCGTTTAGCCTACCGCTGGCTTGCGTACCTGCCGAGCAAACGGTCAGGCTTTGATCGAATGATTGCAACCACCCGTGAGCCATTTGACTACGGCAACTATTACCTGTACATAGAATTAATATTTTCATTGCGTTTAATTTATTTTTTACCGATTTATTATTTGTTTCAACATAACTTTCCCTTTTATAGATAAAATCACCATTGAGTTTTTGGCCGTAGAACTTACGGTTATTGTTTTCAGAAATGTACCCGGAATTCTCGTATTATACTTAACCTTTATCACTCCCGTTTTACCTGCCTGAACAGGTTCTTTCGACCATTGGGGAACCGTACAACCGCATGATGCCTGTACATTGGTTAGCACTAAGGGCAATTTTCCATTATTCCGGAATTTAAATTCGCACCTTCCCGGGCTACCCACTAAAATTTCACCATAGTCATACCTTGTGTTCTCAAAGACTATCTCAGATTCATGCTTTGGATTCAGTTTTTGAGCTGACAAGCCCAGACTCGACAGCAGTAAAAAAAGAAATAATATTCTAATTGATTTCATTTGTTTTTATTTATTTTTCAACATCTTACAACAAGTCAATAAATGATTAGAATTAAAAAAATGCACTGCATGAGTATCTACTATTGCAGTTTATTTCAACTCGTAGTTTTTAGATTTAATCTCAAAAAATCAGATTGAATAAAAAGCCTACAATCATTATTCCCCCACCCACAATGGAAATAAAGGTGAATATCAACGGAAGCTTTAATACCTTTCGGAGAATAATCATTTCGGGCAATGACAGACCGATAACCGACATCATAAAAGCCAACGCTGTACCCAATGAAGCTCCTTTTTCAATCAATACCGAAACAATAGGAACTATTCCTGCAGCATTGGAATACAACGGAATGCCGATTAATACAGATAATGGCACCGAATACCAAGCTGATTTTCCCATCAGAGAAGCCATAAATTCTTCAGGAACATAACCATGAGCCCCTGCACCAACTAAAATGCCCAAAGCCACATATAACCATACTTTAGCTACAATTTCCTTTACTGCCTCGTACCCCATTGAAATACGTTCTGAAAAAGTAATTTTTTCCTCTTCCACATCACCGGCACCAAGTTTAGTTGCATAAACCCATTCCTCCACCCATTTTTCCAACTTTAGTCGTCCAATAATCCAACCGGCAAGAATAGCAATAACAAGCCCCGTTCCAATATAGATAGCTGCTACCTTCCAGCCAAACAGGCTATATAATAGAATGACGGCAACTTCGTTGATCATGGGAGCAGCAATCAGGAACGAAAATGTGACCCCGAGCGGAACACCAGACTCCACAAATCCAAGAAACAACGGAATAGCAGAGCAGGAACAAAAAGGAGTCACAATACCTAATGTGGCAGCCATCACATTTCCGGTAAATGTTTTTTTGCCTTCCAATGCTTTTCGGGTACGTTCGGGTGTAAAAAAACTACGTATAATTCCAACAAAGAAAATGATGAGCGCTAGCAACATCAACACTTTGGGAAATTCAAAAATAAAAAATCGTAAGGCTTCAGTAAGATGAGCTCCTTGTTCCATTCCCAAAAGTGTCTCAATAAACCAATCGGTCAGTGGTTGCAGATAATGATAAATCAGAAACCAAACCGGAAGCAAAACCAGTATAATTTGAAATTGACGGTGTTTGAGAAATTGAACATTCATAATGATATAGTTACTTAATGACTAAAGACCAGAGTGAAACTCTCAAATTAAGGTTACCAGCATATAATAAATTCCGACTAGTATAAATACTACAGAAACTACCCGACGAAACCAAAGCTCAACGATTTTAATCCGGTTATACAATTTACCAACATTACCCACTGCAAAAGCCAGTAACCAGGAAAAAAGGATAACGGGAAGTCCTGTGGCAACAGCAAACACAAAAGGCAAATACAAACCTTCGGCACTCGAAACCGTGAGCGGTATAAGCATCGCAAAATACAGCACACCACTATACGGGCAAAAAGCCAAAGCAAAAACAATTCCCAACAGAAGTACAGCCCAATAACCGCCTTTAGCTTTTTCTCCTATTTTCTCGGTCAATGCCGAAAAGCCCGGAAACTTCAGCTTAATCACATCAAGCATAAACAATCCGATAAGAATCAGCACCGGACCTAAAAGCTTTTCACCCCACCCTTGAAAAAGCATAGAAATATGCATTTTACTAGCACCGAAGTACAGAATCAAAGCCAAAACCGTATAACTTATAGCCCGACCAACCGTATAAACCAATCCATTATAAAATACACGTTTTTTATTTTCAATATCGCGGCTAATAAAACCGATAGCCGAAATATTGGTTGCCAACGGACAGGGGCTGATAGCAGTCATCAATCCCAACACAAATGCTGTGATAAATGCATACTGAGAATTATCCAAGATGCTTTGCAAAAACTCCATATAGTAAGCTGTAAAATTAAAAGAATAAAATAGTTAGAACTAGAATCACTTCAGCATCGGATCAATGACACGTTTTAGCTCTACTTTTAGTTTTTCCGGTTTGTTTCTAGCGTACATAAACCCCTGATCGGTGAGATCAACCCGTTTGGCTCCACTTATCACCAATAGTGCCTGCCCGTCGGCTTTGCATCTATCAGCTAAAGTTTTGCTCTTTTTGTCATCTAGATTTACAGACGCAAACGCAATTTTACCAGTCTTCATTTGAGTCGGATAAAGAGCTTCTATTGCTTTTTTAGATTCTGCTTCCACAGCCTGACAAGTTACACAACGGCGCGTAAAATGGAAATACAGAACTTCCACTTTTTCTGTTTTCGGCCCTTTAGCTGGACCATTCTTTTCTGCACTAACGACACCTACTGTAAAAAAAGATAGTACCAAAATAAGAAGTACCGAAATCGAAATAAGCTTTTTCATATCCTGTAAATTTTGTTTGTCAGTATTTGTTTCAATTCATCATTCGAAGGTACGCGCCCTTTCACCACTACTTTACCATCAATAACCAAAGCAGGTGTTGTCATGATATTGAATTTCATAATCTCAACAATATCTTCCACTTTACTAATGTCCGCGTTAATCTCATTTTGCGTTACAACTTCGCGGACAGCTTTCTCCAATGATTTACATTTTGCACAACCAGTGCCTAATACCTGAATATTCATGTTTGTTTTTATTTTAAAATCCTTTTCTATTTCTTGCCATATCAGTTTCCTACTCGCGAAAGATTAATCGCAACAATTGATCTTACCCTTACTCAACGCAAAAAAGACTTCAAAGTATCCCTGCGCCTTTTCCCAATTTTCGCGATTGATACAGTATTTCACTTTAGGCGTTTCTATTTCTCCCTGAATAAAACCTGCATCTTTCAATTCCTTCAGATGTTGCGACACTGTGGCTTTCGCAATTGGCAATTCATTATGAATATCACCAAAGTAACAACTATCTAGCGACGCCAGAAACTCCAGAATGGTAATGCGTGCCGGATGTCCCATGGCTTTTGCAAAACGAGCCAGTTGCTCGTTATCAATTGTATACTCTTTCTTTTTGAATTCTTCCATGATAATTATCTTTAGTTGTTTGTTGTTCGCAAAACTACAAACAATATTTGAATTACCAAAACAATAGAACATTATTTTCTTCAAAAGCAGAAAATAATCAACAAAAAAGGTCGAACTTTCGCTCGACCTTTTCAATAAAGTAAAAATAAACCTAGAACTTCACCGTCACACCAGCCAGAAAGTTTCTTCCCGCTTGTGGAAAGACTCCGAAATAATTATTCACCGGAGTTGATTGATTATACACAGGATTAGCCGTATTTTGATTAATATAAGGCGAACTCCAGGCATTGCTGACATACATCTTATTCAGAATATTATTCACCAATACCGTAAAAGCAAGTCCTCTGAGTCCTTTTACCGGAACAGAATAAGCCAGACGAAGATTATTTAGAAAATAATCAGGCAACTGACGATCAGCCTTTCCTGTATTATCTACAAATTGTTTTCCGACATAAACAGACTGCAATCCAGCTTCAAAATTGCCTTTGGTAAAAGTAATCATACTATTGCCCAACAAGGTTGGAGTAAACGCAATGGGCGTGTTATGATAAGAATAAGACACACTCTCGCCTGTCGGATTCCAGTCGGCATCAACAACATTCACGGTCTCTGTAAAATCAATTATCCGATTATAGCTAAAGGTTGCCGAAGCATCCCAACGCAACCAGCTAACAGGTTTTACACTCCCTACCAGCTCAATACCCGAGCGGTAACTTTTTGCAATATTATCAGTCAAAGCCTCTCCCAAATCATTGATTTTACCTGTCAAAACCAGCTGATTATGATAGTACATAAAATAAGCATTGGCACCTACTGAAAACACATTATTATGGTATTTATACCCTAATTCCGTATCATACAAAGTTTCGTAGGTTGGCCAGGTTGACTTGGAACCATCGGTATAATTGGTGCGTGTCGGTTCACGATTGGCAATGGCAAATGAAACAAAATAATCGTTGTACACATTTGGATGATAGAATAAACCAGCCTTAGGATTAAAGAAATTGAATTTTTTATCTACATCCAAAACCTGCATTGCTCCTAAAGCATCATCCCACTCGTCATTCGTTCCCTGCAACTTATAACCTACATGACGATATTGCAAGTCGGCAGAAACATTCAATTTAGGTAAAAGCTCATAGTTAACTTTCAGATAAACATTGGCATCCAGCTTATTTACTTTGCTGCGATAATATTCTGTGGTCGGCAAAATACTTCCTACATAGTTTTTCACCCAAATCACATCACCCCAATGTTTACCCCAATAATTATTCAAGGCTCCGCCAAATTGAGCCGACAGCTTATTCTTTTGGTAGTTGAAAGAAAACACACCACCACCAAAATCATTTCCCATTTTTTTCTGACGAACCAGATCACTTGTAGTTACCGTGGTTCCATTTACGCTAAAAGGGACTAAAGAATAAGTTAGCAGCGATTGATCACGCTTATATTCTTCGTAATAGCCATCACCACGGGTATAATGCAAACCTACATTCAGACTTAATTCCGGCGAAAAGGTATGAACTCCCAGCAATTGATAATTTCGCTGAACGTAATTGTCTGTTTGATTCTTGTAATACAACGGATTTCCATTGGCATCGTCACCCATATATCCACAAGGATTATACGTTCTCGAATACGCCGGAATTGGTAACACGTATGAATCAATACCATCCCAGGCATGGTAAGTCTTTTCAGTTCCCCCAAAGGTAAGCAACTTAATCGTTGTTTTTTCTCCATAGTAACCGGCTTGTATAAAGTAAGACTTCATATTGGCTGCTGCCCGATCAATATAACCATCAGAAGTCAATGACGACAAACGGGTATCAATGGCCCAGTGCCCATTCAATAAACCGGAACTGGCCTTAACAGTTGCTTTCTGCGTATTAAATGAGCCGTACGAAGTCGAAACTTCGCCCGAAGCCTTCGTAGCATAGTTTTCTGTCTGCATACTAATATTAGCTCCAAAAGCCCCTGCTCCATTTGTAGAAGTACCAACACCACGCTGAACCTGCAGGTTTTCAATAGACGAAGCCAGATCTGGAACATCCACCCAATAAGCACCTTGCTCATCCGGATCATTGTACGGAATCCCATTAATGGTAATATTGATACGCGCTGCATCTGTTCCGCGAATTCTAAAGTTCGTGTATCCAATGCCCGTTCCACCATCAGATGATACTACCAGAGATGGAGTAGAAGAAAGCAAATACGGAATATCCTGACCCAAATTGCTTTTCGAAAGTGTCTCTTTGTCAATGTTGGTGTAGACAATCGGCGACTTGTCCGAAGCACGGAGCGAAGTTACCGTAACTTCCTGAAGTGAATTAGTCTTTTGAACTAATTTGAGAACCAGATTTCGATCTACATCCACTGTTTGTTTGAGTGTTTGATAACCGATAAAAGAAACCTCAAGCACATAATGCTCGTTCTTGAGTTTTTCAAAATGAAAAGAACCGTCATTCGCCGAAGTTTGCATCTGCGAATTGTTTTGAATCGCTACGGTAGCACCCGCCAAGACACTACCATTTTCGTCAAGCACCTTTCCTTTGATTATGTGCTGACCGAAGGCTGTAAAAGCCGAAAACAGCATAACTGCTGCAATAAAAACTTGTCTCATAACAATTTATTAGTTTAAATAATAATTTGATTTTGAGAGCCTAATTAAAAATACGGATGATTGTTGCTTATTCCCTTCGCGGAATTACCCGTGCAGGTTCAAAGGGTATGATCTCAGCCCGAAATATTAAGGCACCCCATTGGTTTGTTTGAATGTTCGAACGCTATAGTCGCCCGAAAGTTCATATGTTTGAAAAAAAAAGAAAAACAGCCCTGGAAGCGAGCCGAATTCCTTTCGGGGGACAAAGGTAAGCAATTTTATGGAAAATGAAAATGGGGTGATAAAATAAAGGATGAGATGATGTGATGATGTGATGATGTGATGATGGGGTGAATTATGAACTATGAATTAATAATTAATCATCGCTCCTTCCCCACCCTACACTTTACCCGTAAACTTTACACCATTACACCGTACACAATACAACCATGGAAGATTATGTCAGCATCGTTACAGATCATGTCAGCGCCATTACAGATCGTGTCAGCATCGTTACAGATCGTGTCAGAGTCGGTACAGATCATGTTAGCATCGTCTCAGATCGTGTCAGTATCGTTACAGATCATGTTAGCATCGTTACAGATCATGTTAGCGTCGTTACAGAGAGTGCCATCATCATCCCAAATCACTGATTATTAACCATTAATCACGAACAACTAATAACTGATAACTGTCCACTATCAACTTTCAACTGAAAAATCATCCCGCCCAGCCTTCTCTATCCAGATTTCTGTAATTAATAGCTTCGGCTATATGGTCGGAGAGAATATGCTCGGCATTATCCAGATCAGCAACAGTACGAGCCACTTTTATGATTCGGTCGTAAGCGCGGGCCGACAAATTAAGTCGCTGCATTGCATTTTTCAACAGCTCCGAGCCGGCTTTATCTATCTGGGCAAATTCACGCATTTGCTTCGACGACATTTGAGCATTACAATACACTCCGTCAATGTCCTTGAAGCGCTGTTCCTGAATCTGACGCGCTTTCATAACCCGGTCGCGAACCACGGTACTGCTCTCTGAGTCTTTCATCTCCGATAGTTTTTCGAATGGAACAGGTACTATCTCGATGTGAATATCAATACGGTCGAGCAGCGGACCAGAAATGCGACTGAGGTATTTCTGAACCACACCCGGTGCACAAACACATTCCCTGTCAGGGTGATTATAATACCCACACGGACAAGGGTTCATTGAAGCTACCAACATAAAACTGGCGGGATATTCAATAGCAAATTTAGCACGAGAGATACAAATCTTACGATCTTCCAGAGGCTGACGCATCACCTCTAACACGGTACGTTTAAATTCAGGAAGTTCGTCAAGAAAAAGTACACCATTGTGGGCAAGAGAGATTTCACCGGGCTGTGGAAAAGTTCCACCACCAACCAGAGCAACATCGGAAATAGTATGATGCGGGCTCCGGAAGGGCCGCTGAGAAATAAGTGAAGTGTTGTTATCTATGTTACCGGCAACAGAATGAATTTTGGTAGTTTCCAGCGCTTCATGCAATGTCAATGGAGGTAAAATCGTTGGAATACGTTTGGCCAACATCGACTTTCCCGCCCCCGGAGGACCAACCATAATTATATTGTGCCCGCCCGCTGCTGCCACTTCAAGGGCACGCTTCACACTCTCCTGACCTTTTACATCAGCAAAATCAATTTCGGAAAGATTGAGATGCGAAAAGAACTCGTCTCGCGTATTCACAACGGTCGGTTCAAGCGTCGATTTCCCATTAAAAAAATCAATTACTTCGGTTATACTCTCGACCCCGTAAACATCAAGATTATTCACAACTGCTGCTTCACGGGCATTTTGTTTAGGCAAAATAAAACCCTTAAAACCTTCCTCGCGCGCTTTAATGGCTATCGGCAAAACCCCTTTTATTGGCTGCAGACCACCATCCAGGGATAGCTCACCCATAATAACATATTTCTCCAATTCATCGCAAACAATCTTTTCGTCTGCAGCCAGAATTCCAATAGCCAACGGTAAGTCGTAAGCCGAACCTTCTTTGCGAATATCGGCTGGCGCCATATTGATTACAACCTGTTTATGCGGCATCTTATTCCCCGTGCAACCCAGTGCAGAAGTAATCCTCTCGCGGCTTTCTTTCACAGCATTATCTGGTAAGCCAACATGCATAAACCGTATTCCCTGACTTACATTAACTTCAATTGTAACTATCGTAGCGTTTATTCCCTGAACCGCTGCGCCAAAGGTTTTTACCAACATAGTATTTAATTTATTAGAAAGTGATCTATTTTAAACCGGTGGAATAGGTGCAACACCGGTTATGAAATCAAAAAGCATAACCAACATTTAATGACAATGGTATTTTCACAGCTGCATTTTGCGGGAAGATATTTCCATTTGAATAATGTCCTATTTTTATTTCTGCATTCCAGTTTCTGTCCTCACCAAAAAATATTCCTGTGCCCATAGTATCCTGAAATGTAAAATGCTCACCGGTATCATTTCCGTCAATAATTTTCTTTGAAATATACGTTGGACCGGCAACAGAATAATAGAAATAAGCATCCAGCGATTTGGTATGTAAGAAATTAAATCGTGCAACAGGGAAAACCGAAAGTGTAAAGAAATCTTCTTTGTTCGGATTACTAAGACCTGTACCAGCACCTTTAGTCTGCCAGGCAGATGCACTGACACCCCAATCCAATGCAAAAATCTTTTTTGTATGAAAAATATTGCGTTGGTAATTAAGCGATAATCCCTGATAAACTTCCGCATCACCTCCCCAGAATAAAACGGCTTTTTCAAGCGTATTATTTACTCCATAGCCAAGAGCATTACTCGAATAACCTATTTGCAACCATTGTTTTGGATTCTTATAGCCAGTTTCAGCTGCTTTCTGAAGTTTTTTATCCGAAACTGTTTTCAATTTATAATTAAATCCGGCAGCAATAAAAGTCGTTGCCGGCTGATCGACCGATTTTTTTTGAGGAGTATATGCAGTGCTTAATGTCAATCGCCAGTTATCATTTATATTATAATTAACTCCGGCACCCATCAACACGGAAGCATAAGTCACTCCTTTTATAATCGGGTTCTCATCCACATCATTAAATCCATGTCGCGTAACAATTCCCAACCCAAATTCTCCATTTAAAGAAAAATGCTCGGCAATTGGCAATTGAGGTCTTAAAGTGAGCCCGCCCACATTCATCCAAACCGAACTCCTGACATTTTGCTCATTGCCTCTGTTATAATAATAAAACACCCATGAAACCGGACGCATATAAGTCAATTGAGCCGAAAGGTATTTATTAAATTCATACCCATACAGCACTAATCTAACAGCTGGATGATTCACATCGGTACTATTAAATGTATATCCGGCAGGAGCATGAGCCATAAACTGAGATGCTCCAAAATCATAATTAATCGACCCGACACTCACTCCAAAATAAGCATTTCGCAATGCTAATGGCAATTGAGCCCGCTCATCCTGAGCAAAAGCAGATAGAGAATTGATGACAAGTAAAAAAAATAAACTGACTTTAAATACGCTAGATCTCATTGTGTTTAATAAATTGAAAATAAAAAATGTGGCTTTAAGCAATATTCTTTCTTTATAAGCAGATAGAATATTTATCCAACAACAAAAATAGTTGATAATTTTAATACTTCATGCGTTTATACAAATAATTCTCGAAAATCTGTACATATCCGTTCTCCAAAAATATAAATCAAGCCATAATTTCCCATCAGAATGCCAACTTCGATTGTTAACTGAGAAGTTCTTTTCACTTTTTTTGCAGTAATCGAGTAGGAAGTGAGCGATTAATTCGCTCACTGTCCTCTCACACCACCGTACGTACCGTTCGGTATACGGCGGTTTCTTAATTTACACACGAACAGAGCGATAATAAGTTGAGAAAAACAAGTAACCTGCCTTTTGAAGCGATTCGTTATCGATAGAGGTTTGTAGAATTGGGCTTTTGGCGGTACGCCAATAGCCTTTTCTTGTATTTGAAAACATAATCGCTTGAAATTGGGATATTCCTAACTTCATCAGATTTAGGAAACGAGTTTTAATCATTTTCCATTGCTTCCAAATTACCATACGTAGTCGCCTACGATACCACTTATCAATTTCAATTAGCAAATTTTTCATATCCGCTAATTTGAAGTAATTCACCCAGCCAGTGATATACTGTCTAAGTGATTCCTTTCGCCTTTCGTTGCCCCAACCATTACTTCTTGAAGTGAGTTCTTTTATCTTCTCTTTTATTTTGGTAATGCTTTTGGGGTGTACACGAAGCAATCCTTTTCCCTTATTGATATAGAACCCGTGACCTAAGAATTTCACATCCTTGACATGAGCAACTACGGTCTTTTCCTTATTCACTTTCAGATAAAGTTTATCTTCAATGAATGGAATAATATGGGCAAGGGTTCGACCTGCAGCACGTTTACTTTTACTTAGAATCATACAATCATCGGCATATCGCACAAATTTATGTCCACGACGTTCTAATTCTTTGTCCAGCTCATTGAGCATGATATTGCTCAATAGTGGACTTAGATTACCGCCCTGTGGGACACCTATCTTTGTTTCTACAAATTTCCAATTCTCTATCACTCCAGCATTCATGTATCTATGAATCAACGAAATTATACGACCATCCTTGATTGTCCTTGATAATACTTCTATCAGCTTGCTGTGGCATACTGCATCAAAGTATTTCTCTAAATCCATATCAACAGCGTATTTATATC